>Ga0315327_10000811_pt1 | contig 15796 bp, 9 predicted proteins | sample M110032315metaG_FD_203460 | JGI IMG/M metagenome (GOLD analysis project Ga0315327, IMG submission 203460) | Ammonia-oxidizing marine archaeal communities from Monterey Bay, California, United States - M1 100m 32315 | ecosystem: Environmental > Aquatic > Marine > Coastal | place: USA: California... | reverse complement strand
TACGGTAAAAGGAGACAGCTCGAAAACCTCGTCGTCGTCCTGAGCCATGAGCCCAGGGGCGCCTGCAACCGCAAACGCGAGTAGCCCTGTATACAGGCCACTGAATCTTCTATGGAATTTATTATTATTCATTTCTAATCTTATTGGTGGATCGTGTTCAGCAGAATAGCTTTTGCATGAAAGGATTTCTGATATATTACATTTGTTATTATTTTCTATTCGCCTCGTTATTCGGGCATACAAATACAATGGGAATAGCGACTAAGGGTTGATGATCGCCACATTCGCAAAAAAGAGGCCTAGCAATATTTTGATGATCCAAATACTGCTCAACCTCTCTTCACTATCGAACCATATATAAGTCAACAGTAGACCATTATTACTAAGCTCATAGCAAGAAACACATAAAGCACTAATGGATAGCATTTTGAGAAAAACTAAAAAATATTCAACAGCAACAGTGCAAAACCGATTTCAACCGAGAATAATCGCCAAACTAAAGCCACACATACAAAGTAAGGCTTGATTTACCTACAAAATCATTGTGTCGCGACGCCTCTAAACATAGACAACCCGATATGCTTTCAAAAACCGCCGCACCCTTGATCGCAACGTTGTTCCTCTGTCTTGCAAACCTTGGTGCTTATTCCCCCAAAGCGGACGTCCTCGTCGAAGCTGAAAGTTTTTCGGACATTGGCGGATGGGTCATCGACCAGCAAGTCATGGATCAAATGGGCTCCCCGTATCTGCTAGCCCACGGCTTAGGCAGGAGCGTCAAAGATGCTACGACAACAGTAGCATTTCCAAAAAACGGCACCTACCGAATTTGGGTCCGAACACGCGACTGGGTAGGGCAATGGAAAACGCCGGATACAAGACCAGGCATGAGAGCGAGTGGATATCCCGGGAAATTTCAATTGATAGTCGATGGCGAAACGCTATCGACTGACTTCGGTACGGAAAAAGCCCAATGGCATTGGCATGATGGCGGAACCATTGAAGTTCGCAACCGTCAAGCGATCCTGACCCTTCGGGACTTGACGGGATTCAATGGACGATGCGACGCCATCCTATTCAGCTCTAACCTCAACGCTGCTCCGTCAGATAGCCTCGCAGATATTCGGAGTATCCGAAACGAATTGCTCGGATTTTCAGATACGCCAACAAACGGCGGCCACTTCGATTTCGTCGTCGTCGGTGGAGGTGTCGCAGGTACTTGCGCAGCGATCAGCGCAGCCAGACATGGTTGCCGCGTTGCCCTTATCCAGAACCGACCGGTTCTTGGCGGGAATAACAGCTCCGAAGTGCGGGTTGGTTTATCCGGCCTGATTCACCAAAAACCCTATCCAATGCTCGGGAACCTGGTCGATGAAATTGGTCCCATTGGGCATTGGAATCTATGGGAGGCCAATGAAAATCCGGACTCCGAACGCAGTAAGCGGATTTTCGAAGTCATGGAGAAGCATCCCGAAAAGAAGATTCACAACGGAGGCCCCGCTTCCAATTACGAAGATCAACGAAAACTCGATGCCGCTCTCGCCGAGGAAAACCTCAGCCTCTTTCTCAATACGCACGTCGATGCAATCGAAATGGACGGTAAGCGAATTGTGGCAGTGACCGGTCAAAACCTCCGTACGGGCGAACGCATTCGCTTCACGGGTGGTCTCTTCGCGGATTGCACTGGCGATGGAAACCTAGGCGCGATCGCGAAGGCCGACTACCGAGTCGGCAGAGAGTCTAAAGATCAAACGGGCGAAGAGCTCGCTCCCGAAAAAGCCGACCAACTTGTAATGGGAACTTCGGTACAATGGAATTCCATGGAGGAACCCTCCCGCTCGAAATTCCCAGCTACTCCCTGGGCAGTTCCCTTCACCGCCGAAACCTGCATCAAAGACATTAAGGGCGATTGGGACTGGGAAACCGGAGCCGACCGCGACCAAATCTCCGAATTCGAACATATCCGCGACTATGCTCTGCGCATCACCTTCGGCAATTGGTCGGTCCTAAAGAACGATGAGAAATTCAAAGACGAATTTGCCAATCGCAGACTAAGCTGGGTCGCCTACATCGGCGGTAAACGTGAATCCCGTAGACTCCTCGGGGACGTAATCCTTTGCCAACATGACATAGTAAGAGCCAAAGAATTTCCCGATGCCTGCGTCACCACGACTTGGACCATCGATCTGCACTACCCGAAAGAGCCAGTCTGTGCCTGCGACGCTTTTCAAGCGAACGCCGAACAACTGAAAATCGAACCTTACCCGATTCCCTTTCGCACCCTCTATTCCCGAAATATCGACAACCTCATGATGGCCGGACGCAACATCAGTGTTACCCACATCGCGCTCGGCACCGTACGCGTGCAGAGAACCACCGGCATGATGGGGGAGGTCCTTGGCATGGCCGCCGGTATCTGCAAAAAGCGCACAACCTCCCCACGCGGCGTATACGAAAGCCATTTAGACGAATTCAAAAAACTCCTCGTCGCAGGCGTACCACCCCACAAGCCCTAGAGAACCGACAGAGTTTCAAACAGACCTATTGGCCCGTAGGCACACCCATTTGTTTCGCAGAAACAACAAGCGAAGCTTTGTCAAAAATTGATTTGGCTAAGGGTGTTTTAACCACCGCCTACGGCATTGAGTTGAGAGCGTTCAATGTTGGCTATTTTCATTAACACCGCCTTTTGCCATTCGACTAATAGGAATTAAAGCGAGCGTTGAAAGTAAAATTAACCCAATACTCATCGCAGCTGTATTCTGAATACTGAAAACTTGAATGAGATAGAACCCCATAAACGGCGCTGCCACTCCACGAACTCCCGTTAGAAAACCATGTACGCTCATGTAATTGGATTCCTGATCTAGTGGGGCGAATTTGGTGACCCACAAACTCCAATTCACCCGTGCGCCCGCCAATGCAATTCCAAAAAAAGCTGAAGCGATATAGAGCGCTATTATCGTTTCTACGTAGAAGAACGTCGCAATGCTTAGGACGAAACTAATATTCGCAGCCGCACGCACTGCAAAGAAATTGAAACGGTCGAATACGTATCCCCAAAGTGGTGTCATCGCCATGCGGACCACTGATGGTATTGCCACGATACAAATCACAACATCCCGATTCGACGCCATAATGCCATATTCCGCAGCGCTCATATACTCGATTCTCAAATGGAACACCGATAGGTTTCCGATACCGAGTACCATCCACATTAATAGCATCGCCCCAAAGACTCGGTCCTTCCAAGCGACTAAAAAATGGGCGAACGGATTGCTAGAAGTATGCCTCAAAAGCGGGATGGACGGAATCTTTAAAGTCAGCCAAGCAGCCACCCCCGAAGCCACTGCCATAGCTAAATACAAAGCACGATAGAAACCCAAATCCGCGTCGAGCAACCGACCGCTATAGTAAGCAAACGGTATAGAGGTCAAAACCCCTAAAGCCATGCTGATCGAAACCAATTTCCCGCGTTTCGATGATGCGAAATTATTGGAATATATCTGAAGAAACAAAGGCGTTTGTTGAGCCATCACAGCGGCGCCAAAAAAGCCGACGAGCAAAAAGAACCCCACATGATTACTCACCGCAGCAAGAGCTAGCAGAACTGCGTTAACGAAATAAATGATTCCACACAAGGTCGCCGCCTTTATCCGGGATCGCCCAAAATAGAATACCGAAATCGGATTAAGCAAAAGACCCGCCATAAACGCACTCGTGATCAGTCCCTTCTGAAAAGCGGTTCCATCGAAGTAGCGCGTAACGACCAACAAAGCCAAAGCCTGCCACCCCATCTCGAAAAACCCGCTCACAGTGCTACGCATAGCGTCCAGACGAAACGTCTTGCGACCGATGGAATCATTAGGGCCAATCATTTTCCGAGAAACATGGATACCCAGACAACCCACCGCAACTCCTTAGAGCCTTGCTCGCTCAATGAACAACCAAACGAAACAAAGATCGCCAACTGCGTCCCGAGCTGCTCGAAAAACGTAGTCCGAGGCTACCTCCAAACACCAACGCCAACTATTCCTCAAGAAGCGCGACAGGCGTTCCTTCGCCTATCGAGCGGCGAACGTTGGCCACGGCAACGATATGACGAAAATTCGCTTCTAGTCGATTCGTACGAGACTCGGTTAAGGCCACCCGAGCTTCAAAAACATCCAGCTGGTTGATCGCTCCCGCCGTATAGCGACTATCCGACAATCTCAGAGCCTCCTCCGCTTGTTCGACGACTTTTCCTGCCGCCATAACAAGCTCCACAGCTTCTTGGTACTCGGACATCGACTGCCGTACTTCAACTTCGATCGCCAAACGCAGCGACTCGCGATCGATTCGAGACTGCTCCAACTGTGATTTGGCCTGGCGAACGCGCCCTTTGCGCCTAGATCCATCGAAGATGTCCCAACTCGCCACAACCCCCACAGTCCATCCATCCGGCCCATCGTCGAACGAATCCGAAAAGTTGCTCTTCCGCTTTCCGTAGCTGCCAATCAAATCCACGTTCGGTCGATAATCCGATTGAGCGATTTCCACTCCAGCATCGCTAGCCTCTTCAATCAAGCGAAGCCGTGCTAACTCTGAACGATTATCCAGAGCCGTATCCAAGCTTCTTTTAAGGTCGAAAACCGTCGACTCGTAGCTCAATTCACCCAAAAGCTCGGGGATCTTTTCCAAATTGGCCGAATCTCGACGATAATTCCCATAACCAATACTCTGCCGTAGTTGATCGATCGCTACACGAAAAGCGCTTCGACGACGAATCAATGCAGGCTTAGCGTTCGCGAGCAAAACCTCAGCCCGCAACACCTCGAACTCCGACACAGAACCCGCTTTCAATCGATTCTTAGCGTCCTCCACAACTTCTACCAAAAGAGCGATATTCTCCTCTTCGACTTCGATCTGGTCCCGAGCGAGCAACGTTGAATAGTAGCGCGTTGTCACCTCGAGCATCGCGTCCATAATCGTGGCCTCTAGAAAAAGACGTGCCGATTCTCTCGCGAGGTTTTGAGCATTCAAGGCAGCGGAGATTCCTCCGCCTTTGTAAAGAGCTTGCCGCATATTCAAACTGATCCCCCAGGTATTGTCGCTAGCCGTACCAAAGCCATTCACTACTTCGCTCAAACCAGTATCCAATCGCTGATAATCGGCATCCAAGGTTAGGCTTGGTCGCGTCTGCGCCTTCACTTCGACGATCAATCCCTCTTGCTCTTCGATCTGCTCGATCGCTCGGCGAATCGCGAAATTATTCTCCAAAGCAAACGCCTTAGCGGTTTCCAAATCGAACGTATCTGGCACCTCAGGAGGAAGCTCTTCTTGAGCGGTTCCTATCGACATTATGGATACGGAAACAGCAATAATGATTGCAGTTAATTTCTTCATGCTTTTGCCTCCGCTTCGTCGTTTTGATGATTCTTCCCTAAAAGCATATACAAAGAGGGCACGATAAAGAGCGTGAAAAGCGTTCCAATCGCCATGCCTCCGACTAGCACCAAGCCAATCGAATTCCGGGCTGCCGCTCCGGCTCCCGAAACGAAGACTAACATAACGTGACCAAAAACAGTCGCCGCGGTCGTCATCAAAATCGGTCGCAATCGCGTGGCAGCAGCCTCGCTTGCAGCCTTCAATTTACTTCGACCACGCCCTTGCAGGACATTCGCGAATTCAACAATCAAAATACTGTTCTTTGTAACCAGGCCCAGCAGAGTAATCATCCCAACTTGCGAATAGATATTCCAAGACGTCGTCCATCCCCAGCTCCAATGCGGCATGAACGGATCGCCCGGCGCCCGCAGAGCTGTAAAGATTAGTGCTCCGAACATTCCTAAAGGAACCGAACCCAAAAGAATCACCAGTGGATCGCGAAAACTGTTGAATTGGGCCGCCAAAACTAAGAAGACCAAAACAAGCGAAAGAATCAGCATCGGTAAAAAGCTGCTTCCCTCCTGTCGGAGTTGTCGAGATTCGCCGGCATAATCGAGTACATAACCTTTCGGCAGGATTTTCGCAGCTTCGCCTTCGAGCACCTTCAAAGCAGTATCCAAAGGAGCCATCGCGATCCCTGAGATTTTAACTGAATTCAACTGGTTAAATCGATTCAGCGTGCGCGGCTCTACGGTATCCTCAATCGTCGCGAAACTAGACAACGGCACCAATGCTGCATTCGGTCCCCGCACATAAAGTTCCTTGAGGCTTTCAGGATTCATGCGACCGGAACGCTTTACTTGCGGAATCACTTTATAGCTACGTCCATCGATCGAGAATCGGTTTACGTAGTTGCCTCCCAATAACACGCTTAAGTCTCTTCCGACATCCGACATATTCAATCCCAACGCCGCTACCTTATCGCGATCGAATACGATCTTCGACTGTGGATCGTCGATTTTAATATCGATTTCTGGCGGAAACGCAAAAAGCCCGCTCGCAGTCACGTTAAAGGCGATCTGCTGCGACAAAGCCGCTATTTGCTCGATTTCAGCTGACGCGGAAATCACGAACTCCACCGGAAAATTGCTTCCACCAGGTAAGGCTGGCGGTAAAACTGGAAAGATCTGAAATCCTGGAATCGAGCTCAAAGCAGGGATCACACTTTGTCTGATATGAATAATATCACGATCGCGTTCGCCCCAAGGCGTAACGACCAAACCGCCAATGCTACTTGTTGGAAAAGTGAGCTGAAACGAGTTACTGTATTCCGGAACCGTCTCGAAAGCATCCTGGATTTGGCTAGCGAAGTGTTCCGCCTGCTCTATCGTCCCATTCGATGGAGTACTCGCTATTCCAAGTACAAAACCCTGGTCTTCCAAAGGAGCCAACTCAGTGGACATCGACGAAAGAACATAAAGCGGAAGGATCAGCAGCGTTAGAAATCCCCAAAGTAAATACACGGCAGGCCGCGCCTTCAGCGTGCCTTCGACGATCTTTCGGTAACGATCTCTCAACCGGTCGAAGAAACGATTAGTCAAACCAGTCAGCCCCTTTTCCTCGCCCTTCGCACTGAGGATTTTCGAACACATCATTGGCGAAAGCGTCAAAGCGACCACGCTGGATACGATCACTGCTCCTGCCAACGTGATCGTAAATTCTCGAAAGAGCGAACCAGTCAAACCTCCTTGAAATGCTATTGGCGTATAAACAGCCGCTAACGTAATAGTTGTAGCGATAATCGGTCCCACCAATTCCCTGGCACCATATAAAGCAGCGTCGAACTTGCTATACCCTTCGCGCAAATGCCGCTCGGCATTCTCAACCACTACAATCGCATCGTCCACCACTAGACCGACCGCTAAGACGATCGCCAGCAACGTCAGCAAATTGATGCTGAACCCGAAAAGCTGCATGATGAAAATTGAGCCGATCAACGAAACCGGAATCGCCACAATCGGAATTAGCACCGAACGGAACGAACCGAGAAAAAAGAAAATCACGACCACCACGATCAGCAACGTCTCGGAGAGCGTCACCACCACTTCCTTCAAAGCGGTTTCGATGTATTGGGTAGCATCATACGCTACGCTTCCTTCGAACCCAACGGGGAAACGTTCCTGCATCGCTTCGAGTTCCTTGGTGACCTCTCGAGCAACCGTTAACGAATTTGCCGAAGGCATGGTCCAGATCCCGATAAAAACAGCCTTCTCGCCGCCGAACCGAATATCGGTATCATAGCTATCAGCCCCCAATGAAACTTCTGCGACATCAGTGAGTCGAACGATCTTATCGCCCTCTTTCTTTAAGACCAAATCACGAAACTCCTCAACCGAAGTCAGGTTCGTATTCGAGGTCAGTTTAACCTGCTCGTAGTTTCCCTTGGTTTTACCAATCCCCGAAAGCGCATTATTATTCGCCAAGGCCGCACGAACTTCTGTCGCGCTGACATTGAATGCCGCTAGCTTTTCCGGAATCATCCAGATTCGAATCGCAAAGGTTCGCGCTCCGAGCAAATCCGCACGTTGCACGCCATCAACCGCCGTCAATGCCGGTTGTACCGCACGCGTCAGATAATCCGTTATCTCGTTGCTTTGCAGATCGCTCGACTGAAACCGAAGATACATGGAAGCGAACTCCGAATCCGCCGTTTCGATATTGATTATCGGTACTTCCGCCTCCGGAGGCAAGTCTCCGCGTACCTGATCCACCTTGGACGAAATCTCCGCCAGGGCCTTGGTTGGATCCGCGTTGAGTTTTAATCGAATCGTGATCGTCGAGAAACTCTGCGAACTGCTCGACTCCATATAATCGATATCATCCGCAGCAGCGATCGCTCGCTCGAGCGGAGTCGTAACGAAACCCCGCACCAGATCGGCATCCGCTCCGATATAAGGTGTCGTCACCGTAACCAAAGCATTCTCGCTCGCAGGATACTGCCGAACAGTAAAGCCACCCGAACCTTGCATCGCATTGTAGATGGCTTGTCCGCCAGCGATCAAAATTACCAGATTGATGACAATCGCCAATACCGGTTTCCGGACGAATATGTCCGTAAAAGCTTTTTTGGATTTACTCATACCGAGTAGCGTAATTTTCGTTCTTAAGAATCCGCGGGTTTCGGGTTAAGCGAAACTTCCAAGGCTTTGGAGTTATCGATCACAACCGACCGACCATTGAAGAGCTTAAACGCGCCAGCAGTCACGACTTCCTCGCCAACCTCCAGGCTGTTCAATACCGAGACAAAATCCCCCTTCGTACGTCCCAACTTCACAAACCGCTGCTCGACGATATTTCCCGACTCTCCCGGTTTTACGACGAAAATCGTATTGCCATAAGCTTGGTAATACACCGCTGTTCCAGGGACCGCAACAACCGTATAAGCCTCAGGCTGCACGATACCCACATTGGCAAACATACCCGGCCTCAAAGCGCCATCCTCGTTGACCAATACGCCGCGAACGCGAAACATCCGATTCGACAAATCCAAATCAGGATCAATAGCTTCGACTACTCCCTCGAACGAACGGTCCGGATAGGTATCCACCTCCAATCGAAAGACGTATCCATTTTTTACCTTGGTCACTTGCTGCTGAGGCAAGGAGAAGTCGACGTACACTGGATTAATTGACTGCAATGACACCACGACTGCACCGGGGTTTAAGTATTCGCCCACGTCTACCTGGCGAATACCCAGGCGTCCGGCAAATGGAGCTCGAATGACCTTTTTTTCAAGCGTTGCCCTAACTTGTTCCATAGCAGCTTTCGTCTCCTTAGCTCGAGCATCGGCAGTATCTAATTCGGATTGGGCGATCGACCTGCTCTCCCTAAGCTCCTGAGCTCGCTTCAAATTAACCTCAGCCAATTCATGCGTCGCTTTCGCCGACTCGAGCTGGGCTCGCTCCGTTGATGTATCAAGTTCGAACAGCAAATCGCCCGTTTCGACAGATTCTCCTGAATCGAAATGTATTGCGGAAACCGTTCCAGACACTTCAGCCGAAACCATTACCCCCTGCGACGCTCGCAAGGTTCCGACCGCCGTGACAACATTCTCCCAAATCATTTCCTCAGCCTCGCGAGAGGTCACCGTTTCCGGCGGCATAACGAATGGAGGCGGCGGAGCGAATTGAGGAGCTTTAATGAGAAAAATGCCGACCAATAGAGCGACAATGATCCCGATTACGATTAAGAATCCTTTTAACATGATACGAAAATACCCAAAATTTTCGAGATGCGCTCCCATTCTCAGAGAATCCCCTCTCGGTTTCAACTATGCTAAAATGCCCAGCACACAGCATTAGCCAAAAGACGAAACGCTCATCCATATGAATGCCAATCCTAAACGAATAAAATTCACCTAAGTAGCAAAACGAGTAAACCGCGTTTCAAACCAGCCCCATATCCTCCCTTGCGCCCCACTCAGGATCATCCCTAAAAGGAGTCCACCAGATCGGGAAGAACACACCTATCTTAAAAAACCGCTTCGCAATCTACTTTCTCAAATCCGGAAGTGGCTCGCTCGTCAAATACGGGTCGCGATGGGGCTTTAGTTCGTCTCCTTGAGATTTCGACCAAATAGCCAACTCTTCCCTCAGCCCATTCGTCACATCCCGGTATTCTGGATTTCGAGCCAAATTATCATTTTCCATCGGATCCGCTTCCAAATCGAATAACTCGAATTCTTCCCGAGTGTAATAACCGCGAATAATCGCCTCCGCCATCGGATCTAACTTGGCCCTTTCGTCCCAAGAATCCCAAAAGGCGCCCGCGCCATCCTTACGCAAGCGGTCGGAGTGATTCGTAAAGTACGCATCAGGGCGTAAATTGTGAATGTACTTGTACTTCCCCATACGCACGCTGCGAATCGGAAAGATGTTCATGGAGCCATCGCCCGTGTGAGTCGTGAAAATCCGATCGCGATGCTCCGATGTCCTACCGGCGAGCACCTTAAGAAACGACTTCCCATCAATTCCCTTCGGACTCCGAGCGCCCGCGATGTCGATCAATGTCGGCACAATGTCCACCCAACTGACCATCGCGTCCGTACGCTCTCCAGAAGCAACAATGCCCGACCACGAAACGATCAAAGGTATACGCGTACCGGTATCATACAGATTCCATTTACCGCGCGGCCACTGACCACCATGATCGCTTGTAAAGAGAAAGAGAAAATTCCCGCCGAACTGCTCCTCGGCTATTCGATGAATCCGTCCCATTTCCTCGTCCATTCCAGTAATATCCGTCATGTAGCGAGCCCAATGCTTCCGCGTCTCCAGCGTATCCACCAAATAGGACGGCAGCGTAATCGCATTCGGATCATAGATCGATTCCTTCGTCCAAGATACGTGCGGACGGCGATCGCCCACGAGCAAACAGACAGGGCCTTCGATTTCCGTTTCAGCGAACCACTCCGTCACATTTTCCGACATGTCCGTCGGGCGAGGCGAATTCATATCCGCGCCAGGAAAATCGCGACGCCCGTGAGCCACTTTTCCAAACGACGCAACCGTGTAGCCCATCTCTTGGAGAATCGGAAATAGAAATTCCGTCCCTGGTTTTACCTGACTGTGGTTCGGATGCGCCCCATGACGCGCGGGCATCAAACCCGTCAGGAGCGAGAAACGATTCGGACAACAAGACGGCGAAGCCACGTAAGCCTCGTCGAAAGTCATGCCCTTCGATGCGAGCATATCCATCGTTGGCGTCTCCACCTCGTTCGACCCATAAACCGAACTCTCCGCCCGACCCATATCGTCGGAAATGAACACGACCAGATTCGGCAACTTGTCCACGGCGAAAATAGATAATTGAGCCGCAGCTCCAATGAGAGCGAAAAGCGCTTTTAAGAATTTCGGGGAAACAACACGAGGTTCAAAATTCATTCGATTAGGAGGTTTGATCATAATGACGAAATATGCAGTTTAATTTCAGCCAAAACAGTTATCGAATACCCACAGTCTTAGGTCGTTCCTTAAGCAATGGAACTTGAGCCATCGGAACAAAACCATCCGCTGAAATCCGTCCTTCAAAAACCGTGTAATTCACAGGCCACCGACTCATATCATCTAGACTCACGCGCGAAACTCGAGATGCCATTTCATTTCGAAAACGCTCAACCACTCCAGAGTACTGCTCATCGTACGCCAAATTCGTAAACTCATGGGGATCGCTATCGTGATCATAAAGCTCTTCCAGGCTATTCCACTCGTAATAGATGTAACGAAATCGATTCCCACGTAAACCGTGTCCCGTTTTATTTCCTGGATACGTAAAGCTCGTCAACGCGCTATGCTCTCGAACCGCCTTCGAATCTTCGAGCAACGGGACAACGCTCGCCCCATCACAATGGCCAGGAACATCAAATCCCGACAGGTCAACCAGAGTTGGATACAAGTCTAGCAAACTCACCGGTTGCGTCACAAGCGATCCTGGCTTGCTGACTCCTGGAGCCTTCACGAACAAAGGAACATGCGTAGATTCCTCCCAAAGCGTGAATTTTTCCCAATTCTCTTTCTCGCCGATATGCATGCCGTGATCCGACCATAAGACCACAATCGTCTCATCCGCTTTGCCTGACTCTTCAAGAGCATCTAACAAACGGCCAACCTGAGCATCCGCAAAACTGATCGACGCCAGATACGCTTGGATCACGTTTTTCCACTGCTTGTTTTCCAATACAAACTTATGCCAGCCTCTACGCGGATGGACCAGGGCATCCTCCAAATCATTCTCCATAACCTCCAAATCCGGAATCTCGTCCAGAGGATACATATCGAAATATTTCTGCGGTACTTCCCATGGCATGTGGGGACGAAAGATGCCGCAGGCCAAAAAAAGTGGATCTTCGCGAGGGCGCTTCAATTCATAGCTCGCCCAACCGACCGTTTGGTGATCCGCCATTTTTTCGTCCGCGGCCTGAATAGGTCCCCACGTAAACCATTTGAGACGCCCGCCTCTAAAGCTATCCGGATTGATAACCTTCTCCGGTGCGCTGATTTGATGCGGCATCGGCACCGAAACACTCGGATAATAGAAATCCCAACCTGATGGATCCGCTTGATTCGATGTCAGCCATGGCGGTGCCAAGGAATGATAGATTTTTCCTCCCGCAAGAGTCTCGTACCCACGATTCTTGAAAAACTGCTCCACCGTTTCGATGTCCTCGAGTATCGGTATCTCCCGCCATTTCGGACCATCGTACCAAACGTTTTGCATAACCCCACTCTTCGACGGCTGAACTCCCGTCATGTTCGCCAAACGAGAAGACGCGCAAGCCGGCGAAGCGCAATGGGCATTCGCAAACGTCGTAGACTCTCCTGCCAAGCGATCCAAATTCGGCGTTTTCGCGATACCCAGTCCCCCAAGCGGCCCAATCCAATCGTTCATATCATCGACCGCTATAAACAGGATATTCGGTTGCTTCGCTCCAAAAACCGAGGCCCCAATTACTCCGACCAGTAACACTAAAATCAATACAATTCTGCTCAGTCTCATAACGCCATTTTCAATCAACAAATTATCACGGTTGATTCGCCTTGATAGTTTCCCACTTCTTAAACCGAGCCTTCATGCGCTCGGAATAGATTGCGGGAACTGGCCCGCTTTCGCCCGGCATAATAAGACTTTTATAACCTGCAAGATCAGCCGGACGCACTCCACGTTTCCAAGCATGCGATGCAAACTCAGTGGGACGATAAGGTCCCACGAAATCAATGTTCAAGTCAGGAGTAATACGCCCATCCAAACGAAGAGCCCAAAAACAAGCGTTCACGAGAAGCCTTCTAAGCCCTTCGTCCAATATATCGACGGAGGCTCCATGCGTACAAGTCAATACGCGACCCTTAGCGCCCACATCTCGCAACCGTGTCCAAACTCCTGGCACTGCATACAGGGCAGGGTGTGCAGCATCAGCAGCAGACATGCCCACTAGAGGCTGGGCCATAACCAATGGCCAACTCCCTGCCCTAGGCGAGGTCAAGTACCCCCCTGTTTGAACATGCATTTCGCCAACTCCCATCAAAACAGGATGCCCCGTTTTATCCGGCAAAGGAATAAGGCACGTGCTATGGATATGATTATCGCCGTGATGAGCCACCCACGTTTCTCCAAGAACTTGCCGCCCAAATCCGCCTTCGTATTGCTTATCTTCATACGCGCTGTCATACTCACGCCACTGACCATCCGGAATTTTAAACGGATGCGTCGATGTACGTAACGCAATGATTGGTTTGCCCGAATTTACGTAACGATCGAAATGAATCATCTCATCGTCAGGCAGGTTCTGAGCACGCATAAACATAAACAGCAGGTCCGCTTCGTCCAACACCTTAAGCCCCCTCAGATTCGGCCCCTGCGGTTCAATCGTTCCATCTTCGGCCAAGGTAAAGAGAACCGTGCATCGAAAACCGTGATGCTTCGCCAGAATTCGAGCCAAGGCCGGCAGCGATTCCTCCGAACGGTATTCCCGCTCGCCCGCGATAAACACGATATGCTTGCCGGAATTCTCTTCGCCATAAACGACTCGAAAATCTTCGAGCGACAGCGTTTGAGACAACGCAAAGTAATGCCCCCACATAAACACTGCTAGAAAGACAACTAGAGAGCCCGTTGTTTGAATTTTCATAATTTAGAAATCTACAGTTTTCTCGGATCCAAAACGGCATGCTTCACGCCCTCGCGATTGTAAGTGTAGCTAATATGCACCCGCCCATCGCGAGCTTGAATAACCGCAGGATAAGAAAACTCTCCCCAATGCCGCCGATCCACGCCGGCAGGCGCTTTTTCTACCAACTTTTCCAGAGTCACCACTGGCTTCCAATTTTTACCGTCATTAGAAATCGCTACATTAAGCATCGCCCGAGAGCCAATCCCTCCGTTATAGTGCTTGCGAGTGGTATGGTTGTAGACCAGCAACTGCCTTCCATCCATCAGCGTAACCGCATCCGTACCCGCACTCGGATTGGGCAGCTCCGTCGCTTCCATGGCGCTCCAGCTCCGCCCGCCATCATTCGACCAGCTTTGCGAAACCACTTGCTGTTTGGTGCGGCAAAGTACCTGCATCCTGCCCTGGGCATAACTCAAGATGCTCGGTTGAATAGCGTCGAATTCGACCCCATCGTTAATCGGTCCGATTACCTCCCAGGTTTTTCCCAGGTCGCGGGTCAATTCGAAATGCACGCGCCAATAGTTGCTCTCTAAATCACTCCCACCCTCAAGCTCCATCTCCGAACTGCTCGGACAGAGAATAGAACCATCCGCCAATTGGATCGGTTTATTCTTCACAGGTCCTAGCAAGTGACCGATTCCGAAATGCTCGCCTAGTTTAGTCGGCCATGACCAATTTTTCCCGCTGTCATCGGAAGTCGTCAGCATGCCCCACCAATCATCCGGACTCGGACCCACCTTGTAAAATAGCATCAGCGGTCCTTCGCGCGGCTGAAACAATACCGGGTTCCAACAGGCATAGCGCAAATTCATCGACTGAACGCCATTAACCACTTCAATCGAATCGGTCCATCGCTCGCCTTCGCGCCGCGATAACCATATTCCTACATCCGGATCCTTTTCCCGCGCCCCGCCAAACCAAGCAGCGACAAGACCAGCAGGCGTTTCAACAATCGTCGATGCATGACACTCCTTAGTCGGTTTATTCGCAATCGAGAAGATCTGCTCAGCGGCGATCAACGCTCCCCGACCCGCCTCGGCAACCGGAGGCAACTCGAACTCCTTAGCCGAAACGGAAACGCTCACTCCGATAATAATAAACAGTAACCAAAATCTGGGGTACGATTTCATCCTCCCAGCATTCAGTATAAATCCCCCGGAGCAAGCATCCATACAACAGAGTTTATCCAATCAATACCTGCAACCGACTGCTCTGACAAACGACACAGGTAGGGCGGCATCGCCGACTACCGTCCACCGTAGCTCGAAGAGCGTAGTCGGAGGTCCCAGCATAGCCCAACATCCCCTTCTTCAACAAGACCCTTAAACGATTTTTCCCTTACCGTCCAAAAGGTTCGAAATCAAAACTAAAATCATTTTCAATTCTACCAATGCTAACCTTACCCTACCCCCAATGAAATCCCTTCTCTCCCCATCCCTCCTTCTCTCCCTCTCTCTATCCCTCCACGTCCACCTCCTCGCAGTCGACATCGACCAAACTCAAGTCGACCAATCCGACGGATTCGCAGTCCAATCATCCGACAAATCTTTAGCGATCGAATGGAATAGCCCCGAAGGACGCGCATCGATGGAACTCCAATTCATCCCGAGGCGAGGCGGTACCCCCGCAGCTTCGCTCATTCGAAGATTCACCCTCGATGGTCAAACGACTCTCGAAGGCCTCGACCCTAACTACCTTTTCTGGATC
>Ga0315327_10000810_pt1 | contig 15802 bp, 23 predicted proteins | sample M110032315metaG_FD_203460 | JGI IMG/M metagenome (GOLD analysis project Ga0315327, IMG submission 203460) | Ammonia-oxidizing marine archaeal communities from Monterey Bay, California, United States - M1 100m 32315 | ecosystem: Environmental > Aquatic > Marine > Coastal | place: USA: California... | reverse complement strand
CAAAAGATAGATCTATTGGAACCCCAGCTAGACCGACTAACAAGCTTCATTCTACCTGGAGGCTCATTACTTGCATCAATTCTTCATATGTCTCGAACTATTTCTAGAAGAGCTGAGACGCATGTTGTTGAATTATCAAAAACTCAAGAAATCAATAAGGACGCTGCAATTTATCTAAATAGGCTTTCAGATCTAATGTTTGTTCTAGCCCGTTCAATTAACAATAGGAAGAAAATGCCAGACATAATTTGGAAACCCTGAAAAGATACGCTTTAATTTCATTTAATTTGCAAGTTGTTCATGCCGAGGTAGCTCAGCCTGGGAGAGCACCACGCTGAAGACGTGGCTGTCGGGAGTTCAAATCACCCCCTCGGCATTTCATTTTAATCAATAATGAAATATTTAATAAGATGATATTCGGATTTTCATCGAATCACATGGCAGAAAAGAAAAAAACAACTAAAAAAGTTGCGCAAAAAACTATGAAAAAGCCTGGGAAAAAAACAACTAAAAAAGTTAAAAAAAATAAAAAGAATTCGGAACCTAATGATTCTGGAATTGTGATAATAGATGATGATTTGGTAGATGATAAAGAAGTTGCAGACGAAGAACGACGTGCGTATCTTGAAGAAGCTCGTTCACAAGAAGCAAGTTCTGATTAGATAACTTTTTCACATAGAACTGCATGCCTAATTTATGAAAGCATTGTGTATGATTACTGTTAAACCTGGAATGGTGGATAAAGTTGTTCAGATTTTAAGGAAAAAAAGAAAAATTTCAAAAGATATAATGGTGGTCACTGGAAGAGCAGACATATCTGTCATTTTAAATTCATCTATAGATGATATCAATAATGTTGTAATTGATTTAAAAAATGTAAAAGAAATTGTGAATACTGAAACGTTAATTGAAGTAGAGGTGGATTTAGGATGGTAAGAGCCGTAATATTGGTTAAATCTCCAAAAAAACTTATTGCAGCCAGATTAAGAAAGGTGGCAAAGATAACTGAATCGTTTCCTGTCAGTGGTCAATTCGATGCAGTCGCCATAATAGAGGTAAAGGAATTGTTTCAAATTAAGGACATCACTACCGCGATACAGATAATTCCTGGAGTGGAAAGAACTGAAACCATGGTAGAGGTCAATCCATAATTCTTAAACTAATTGTAAATATGAAAATTTTAGTTTTATTATTGTATATGTGAATTAAATTGGTTAAATTCTAATATTAAAATTACACAGATGAACAGTGAAATATTAATTATATTTATTTTTTAGTAATTATTTTTTTAATTTTACATATGAGTGAGGAGGTAAGTTTTGTTTTAGAATTGATTGTTATGTAGTATGTGATGCCATTTGTATAAAATAATACAATGTTTATTTTTTCGTGATTAATCACAATATGTTCTAACTCTCCCAATGCGTTAGATGATGTTTCTCTTAATCTCATGGTTGTCGCAATAGCAAAAAACTCTTCACGAATCGCATCTGATGAAAATATTGGTTTTATTCCGGGTCTGATTTTTCCTGCAATGGTTCTACCGTATTCATTAAAAACTCCTACATATCGTATATCTTTAGAAAAAGAGATTATTTGTTCACATTTTTTTCTATGTGAACCAATTAACTTTATCCAAGATGTTTTATCCATATTTCTCCATAATTGTTTAAATTAATAAACCACATCAAAGATTGAACGTTAAAATTGAACGTAGATATTGAAGAGAAAATACATCGAATATTAAATTCAGAAGTACTGAATTATCTTGAGACTTCTGAAAGATTAATTCTTAAAAATGCGTTAGAAAAAGATAATATTTCTGAATTAGAAATTAAAAATTTAGGCAAAATTTTTACAAAATATGGCAAATTCTTTAAAAACTAGATTGTGGTGATTTTTTCTCAGATTTTTCAAGTTGTTTCTTTAATTCAAGATTTTCTTTGAGTAGTTTGTCACTTGCTTCTTTCAGTAAAGAAAATGATTTTTCTCTATTGTATAATGGATGGCCTGGTGGAAAAACAGACTCTTTTGTATTTAATAATCCGTCGGCATATTGACGAAACATCTGATTGAAATCTTCAAGATTTGGCATCATAGATGCATTTCCTTTGTTAAATCTTTCATGAATTTTATCAATTCCTGAAAATCCTGTTGGAGGATTGCTTTTTGGAGGATAACGGATAGTTTCCTCCCCATTATTCATAGTCATAGGATCAAATGCAGTTTTTCTTTCATTGAAGAATCCTTTATCCATGTCATAGTGATTCTTGAACAATATTTTAGCATTCGGATAGCATATCATGCTCAAATTGTGAATAAACGTCGATTTTTAGTCATATTATTCTGATCGGAGATCCTTATAGCGATCATGAATTTGGATTGTTTCATGCAACACAGTAATGTAAAACGGTGTCTAAAATGTGAAAAAATAATTCATGATACAGAATTACACAAAATTGTGATGTATGTTGTAGATGAGCAATTTACAGAACACCACTATGAACATGTAGAATGCCCTGATAAGTTCACTATTTAATTGGTATTATAATAAACGGGGTATAATTCTCCCGTTTCTCTGCTATGATATTTCCATTCACCTTTGTTCCATATTTTTTTTGAAAATTCTTTTTGAACTGAAGGATGAATTCTATTATAGACATCTTCCCCTATGAGAATTTCTTGAGGTTTTGCCTTTCCTTGAATCTTTGCCGCAATATTCATTGTAGGACCTAAAATATCTACGTGTGATTTTTCTGCATCCGACCCATACCGAATGATCATATTTGTTCCAAAATCCACTCCAATTTTGACAAATAGATCAGGATAATCATATTGATTTAGAATAGGGTTAATCCCTTCTTCTATGATTTTACGCATTAATTTTGCACAACTTATTGCATTATCTGCTGCAATTAAGGAACTAGCATTTATAAAATAACCTATTACTGCATCTCCTACAAATTTTAATGTAAATCCGCCATGATGTTTGATTGCAAACGCCATTTCTTGAGCAAAAGAACTGATTATTATTGCAATCTTCTCTTCAGGTAGTGTCAATGTAATATCTGTTGAACCAACTAAGTCTACATACAAAACTAGCATAGATTGTTTTTCGTGAACATGTTGTCTAAGATATGCATCAGATCTATCCACAGTTGCATCATATTCAATTCCCTTTTTTAATGAACTCCATATTCGTTGTTGAGTTTCTTTAATCATGGTATCTGAATCAATTACCTTTTCTGAACTCTTTCCAAGCATCATATCCGCGACACTGCCTTTTTGAGTCGTATCTGATTGAACAGAATCTGAATCTGCCGGTAAAATCGAATCTTCTTTTTTAGACATGAGTTATTTTAATAAAGAATTGCTATGTTTTATCCTTTTTTCGTAAAAATATAAGGAGTTTCAAATGCTTGATCCATTGTCCAGTATGTTGGAAGAGATATTGTAGATATTATGTTTAATTGTAATTTTTTGATTAATGTTCCCCACCCAAAATGTGTTGTATCTCTAGAGAATTCTCTATGAGAATGACTCCCAGTTAATACAAATGCGGAATTTGGAATATGAGACATTTCTATCGTATTTTTAATTACAGATTCTGCCAAAAGTTCACCAATTTCAGGAACCCCTCCAATAACAAAAATAGATTTTTTTGATGGAATCTTTCCAAAATCATAAATTGTCGCATCAGAACAAATAGGGTTGAAATTAATTCCGGTTTTCGCAGCCACGGTTTCTTGCATACTTGCCAAATTCTCATCAATTTCTATTGATATTGAATTCATTCCCAAAACTTTTCCACAATATGCAATTCGTCCATCCCCGGAGCCTACATCTATAATTTGTTCAAAACCAAGATTTTGTGCGTGACATGCTAACCCCCATGCAGATAACATCCATGTAGGATAAAATGGCGCACAACTTGCATCATGTTTGATACTATCTATCCAATAATTATTCAAATCTCCTTCAAAAATTGTATACTGGACATCCAAAATTTTCTCCGAGATCTGATTTGAATAAATTGGATTTACTTCCAAGAATCTATGTAGTGACAAAAGATGATTTTTTTTAATTTGAATGAAATCATTTGGAGAATTCGGTAAAATTTCAGTGGTGTGACTATTACCTTTGTATGTTTTTACAAATTCATGTTTTAGTTTACATATATTCCCTGAATATATTTCCATAAATGATTACAATTTAAGGAAGTAATTAAAGGAAGTAATATGAGAATAGGCAATCCTACAAATAATGAGTTCATTTTAGAATTAAATCAAATCAATGAGAAAATTCAAGATGAATTTCTTAAAAAAGTCACTTATGAAACCAGAAGTGTTGACTGTAATGTGATGTTAGGAGATAGCACTACCAAAAATATACAAACATTCGATATTAAAAACATGGAGACATTTTTTGGACGTTTTGATTCTAATTTGTCAGAGTGGAATTCTCAAGGCGTGACATATTCTGCAGACGAAGATTTAAGACGAATATTTACAAAATCTGAGTTTAGAATTGAAAATTATATTGTATCATTACATGTATCATTACAGTATCACGTTTTATTATACTATAAGCCAATACAAAAAGTAATTGAATTACAAAAAAAACTTGCCGAATTAATCGACAATAACGAAAATTCAGAATCAAAATATGAGGATGAAGGAGATAGGTTAATTATTGAGAAGTTAAATGAATTGGGATTTAAGGATATGCCAAAACAAGAATTATTTGAATTATTTTATAATGATGAGAAATTGGCGATAAAAATTAAAAAAATGATTGATGATTCACAACCAGAAGTAGTCGATATTCAAGGTAAGAAGAATCAATTGTTCAAAGAACTAGATGATCTATTGTTAGAAACATTTCATACAACATCAATTATGATTGATGAGCAAAAATTGGTTAATGGTGAAGAAGGTTGTCTTTGCAATATTGATTTAGAATATATCGACAACGGGGCAAAACAAGGATTAGTTGATGTATCAATCATTAGTGATGAAACTAAATCACAGATAAAACAATGTATTAGAAAAATTCTAGACATAATTTTAGAAAATAATTCTTAATCAAGGGCACAGAGGCATGACGCCTTGGGGAGTGTGTACCTCTTGACTAATGTTTTACGTCTTGATCGCGTGTATATAGGAATTATGTAATTTCTAGGCACAAATTTCAAAACCATTCAATTTCATACAATTTAATTATGTACTGAATGTGCAACAATTCCATGACGGTAACATATGAAGATATTTTGAAAGCAAAACAAACTCAAAATAAGGTAATTAGAAAAACAAATTTGGAATTTTCGGAAACTTTTAGCAACATTTGTGGTGCAAACGTATATCTCAAAAACGAATATGAGCAAAAAACAGGTTCATTTAAAATTCGTGGAGCATATTCTAAAATCAAATCACTGACTGATGATGAAAAGAGTAAAGGTGTTGTTGCAGCATCTGCAGGAAATCATTCACAAGGAGTTGCATTTGCATCTCATATCGAGAATATCCCGTGTACCATTGTGATGCCAAAAACTGCATCCCCTGCCAAAGTATCGGCTACTAAAGGCTATGGGGCTAAAGTAGTTTTAGAAGGGATGACATATGATGAATCTTGGGCACATGCCCAAAAAATTTCTGTTGAAACAAATGCAACAATAATTCATGCATTCGATGATTTACATGTGATTGCAGGTCAAGGAGTAATTGGTCTGGAAATAATGGAGCAACTTCCAGATGTAGATGAAATTTATGTTCCAATTGGAGGGGGAGGATTAGTTGCAGGGATTATTACCGCCGTAAAAGAAAAATACCCACAAGTGAAGATAATTGGAGTCGAATCTAGTGCGTATCCTGCAATGAAAAAATCATTAGATAATAATTCATTAGAAACGGTTACAGGATCAACTACTATTGCAGATGGCATATCGGTTAAAACTCCTGGAAAACTAACTTTTGAAATTATTAAAGAAAAAATTGATAAAATTGTCACAGTAGATGATAAAGATATAATTAATGCGATGTTTTTGTTAATGGAACGTGCTAAAGCAGTAGTTGAACCTGCAGGAGCTGTTGCACTGGCATATATTCTAAAACACAAACCAGAATCTGGAAAAAATGTTGTTCCAATATTGTGCGGAGGTAACATTGACATGTATCTTTTAGGCCAGATCGTATCTAAAGGATTATCTGGAATGGGAAGGATGTTAAAGATTTCAGTACTCTTGAAAGATAAACCAGGCGCATTGAAAGAATTAGTAGATGAAATTTCTTCAATTAACGTAAATATTGTGGAGGTAATTCATGATAGATTAAGTACAGATGTTAGTGCAGGTTCTGCTGGAGTTACAATCAGTCTTGAAACTGAGGATCAAAATCAATCAAATGAATTAATTAATCATTTACAAGAAAAAAACATCAAATTCAAAGTGATGTCTTAACGGAATTTCTTTTTGACAAATTTTGATAAACCTATTTTTTTTAACTCTTCAGATTCTTTGAGAACTGAAGTATATTGATCAAATTTATGTTTCTTTAATTTAGTTTTGATTTCTGGAAAAGAATTTCCAAGTATCTTTAGTGCATAAATTCCTGCATTCGATGCTTTGTTAATACCAACAGCTACCACGGGAGACCCAGTTGGCATTTCTGAAATTGATAAAAGAGAATCAAGACCGCTAAATGCAGAATATTTGTTTTTATCGGATTTTTTTAGTTGTTTGTCATTATACACCATAATTGGAACCCCTATGACAGGGATTGTTGTATGTGATGCAATCATTCCTGGAAGATGGGCAGCTCCCCCGGCACCTGCAATTATAACTTTGAAGCTATTTTTTTCAGCATATTTGGCATATTTATCCAATCTTTCAGGAGTACGATGTGCAGAAATTATTTGATCTTCATGCGGAATTGAAAACGAATCTAAAATTTCAGCAGCACCATGCATGATGCGACTATCTGAGCTTGAGCCCATGATTATTCCCACAAGTGGTTTTTTTGATTTCAATATTTTTTCAAGCTTTCTGGTGTTTTTAAACAATTTCAATCAAACAATTTCGCTAAACTATTATGTATTACAAAAATTGTTTGTCGTTATGAGTAAGGTTCTCGGAATAATAGGCGGAGGCCAATTAGGAATGATGCTTACCGAAGCCGCACAAGACATGAAAGATGAAATTTCTAAGATCATAGTATTGGATCCTACTAAAAACTGCCCTGCATCAAAAGTCGGGGCTGAACAGATTATTGCAGATTTCAAAGATGAAAATGCAATTAAAAAATTGTCAGAATTATCGGATATTATAACATATGAAATTGAATCTGGGAACAGTGATGTGTTAAAAAAATTAGAGGAGAATACAGAGATTAATCCCTCTCCAGATACACTAAGAATAATACAGGATAAACTACTGCAAAAACAATTTTTGAAAAAGAATAATATCGCAATAGCTGAATTTGCAAAGATTGAGAGTAAAGAGGAATTAAACCAAATAATAGATAAAATGGGTCTTCCACTATTACTAAAAACTAGAAGAGATGCATATGATGGGCGCGGGAATTATAGAATAAATTTAAAATCCGAAATCGATGATGCGTTAGATTTGTTTTCTGGAAAAGCACTCATGGTAGAAAAATTTGTAGAATTTGAGAAAGAAGTATCTGTCATAGCCGCAAGAAATACGAAAGGAGAGATTATGACATATCCGGTAGTTGAAAATATTCATGAAAATAATATACTAAGAATGACAATTGCCCCGGGACGAGTTTCAGAGAATGTTAGAAAACAAGCAGAACAAATTGCTGAAAAGACTATGAAAGTATTACATGGAGCCGGCGTATTTGGTATAGAGATGTTTGTTACACAAGATGATGAAGTATTGATAAATGAAATTGCACCACGTGTTCATAATTCAGGTCACCACACATTACAATCATGTAATACGTCTCAATTTGAGCAACATCTTAGAGCAATTTTAGGAATGAATCTGGGGAACTCATCAATCAAACATCCTACAATTATGTACAACATTCTAGGACCTGGAACATTTCAAGGAGAATACCATGTACTGTATAAAAAAAGCGAAAATATCCATCTTAAGATGTATGGAAAATTAGAATCCAAACCTCAAAGAAAAATAGGCCATATGAATATTGTTGATAAAGAAAATTTAGGCATGGATGAATTATTGAATCAAATTGAGGATCTAAAGAAAAATTTAGTTATTGAACCAAAACAAACCTAGTACTAATTCTAGAATTATCAAAATCGTTTATTAGTACTTAATTTCAAAAATTAACATGGCACTGAAAGCATCTTTAGTAATAACAGGAATTTCTATAGGATTGTTATTATTGTATGGTGCAGATGTTGCATCTAGTATGGGGGCAGATGGAGAGAAAAGTGACGGATTTTTACCGCTAAATGATATGCAAAGAGGTATGGGGTTGGGAGGCCCTGCAATAGTTTTACCAATAATTGCATTCTTCATATCTTTGAAAGAATCATCAAAAGGGTTGGGGGGAATGATTGTCATCTCGGGCGTTTTGATTTTAATTGGAGGATTAGCAATGGTTGGAACCCCCGCACCGGAAGGCGTGGATAGAAATCCTGTAATGTTATTTGCACCAGGAATTTTCCAAATCGCATTAGGTGCAATAAAGATAAAGAAGTCATCAAACTAGATTTTTACATGCCTAAATGTGAAAAATGTGGACAAAATACTAGTAAAGGTTATGATTGCGAGCATACCAAATTTGAAGAGTATTGCAAAGAATGTTACACAGAATTACATTATTACATAACTGAGAAAAAAGATAATGAGTGAGTTACAAGCATTAATTCAATGGATTGCAGATTTACTTTCTGAATATTTGTACACAGGAGTATTTGTTGCAGCGTTAATTGAAACAATAATTCCTCCAATCCCTACAATGGCAGTATTTCCAACTGCAGGATTCATTGCTTCACAAAATGGATTAAGTGTAGCCGAAGCAGTGCTATTGGGGATTGTAGGAGGATTAGGTGCATCAATTGGTTCTACAGTTATTTATCTAATTGCTCTAAAATTAGGTCGAGTTGCATTGTTGAAATATCTCAACAAAGTTAGAATTTCTGAAAAAAAATTAGATCGAGTAGAAAGATGGTTTGAAAAATATGGAGATAAAGCAGTTCTATTTGGAAGAATGGTCCCAGTGTTTAGAGAAATGATTTCAGTTCCAGCAGGATTATTGAAAATGAGTATCAAGAAATTTTTGTTATATACAGTACTTGGTTCCTGTGGATGGGGGGTCACCATGGTATTGGTAGGGTATTTCTTTGGAGTAACTGCTTTTGAGATGATCATATAGATTAACATAAGTTAAAAAATAGAAAAAAATAGTAATTAACATGAAAGCAATAATTTTAGCAGGAGGAAGGGGAAAACGATTACGCCCAATTACAGATGATATTCCAAAACCACTAATCCCAATTAATGAGAAACCACTAATAGAACGAACTATAAAATATCTAAAAAAATATGGGATAACTGAAATTATCATCTCAAGTGGATACAAATCAAATCTTATTGAAAAATTTCTTAAAAAGAAAAAAAATTTTGGGTGTGAAATAATATTTTCAACTGAGAATACACCTTTAGGTACTGGAGGTGCAATTAAAAAAGCACTAAAATATATAAATGAAGAATCATTTCTAGTACTAAATGGGGATGTTGTTACAAACATTGATCTAAAAAAAATTCTAAAAAAACCGAACACTATTGCTTCCAATGAATTAAAAACAAAGTTTGGTACAATGGATATTAAAAATAATAAAATTCTTAAATTTAATGAGAAGAAAGATGTGAGTAACGTTTGGATGAATCCAGGAATATACCATCTTTCAAGAGATATTGAAAAAATAATTCCAAAAAAAGGAAGTCTGGAAGGCGTAGTTTTTCCAAAAATGGTAAAAAATATGACTTTAGAAACGGTAAAATTCAAAAATATAATATGGTTTTCAATTGATTCTCACAAAGATATTGAAGAGTGTTCAAAAGAAATAAAATCAAAAAAATATGCTAAATATTTCAAGTATTGAAATGAGAAGATTATCTTATAGTTTAGGTTCGCTACTTTCAATTGAAGAAGTTTTAGAATGTTCCCAAAAATTGAATGAAATTAAACCAAAGGTTATGTGGATTCCAGAAACATGGGGAATGGAAAATTTTTCAATGTTAGGACTTGCATCACAAAAAAATAGATTTTCACAGATTGGATCTTCAATAATTAACATCTATTCAAGAAGCCCTAGTCTAATTGCAATGGGGGCTGCAACAATAGACACAATATCTAATGGCAGGTTAATACTAGGGTTAGGAACGAGTAGCGTACCAATAATTGAAGATTTTCACGGTCAGTCATTCGCATCACCTGTACAGAGAATGAAGGAATGTGTTGAAATCATACGTATGACATTACGTGGTGAAAAAATTAATTATGCTGGAGAGATTTTCTCATTGAAAAATTTTTCATTATTAACAAAACCAATAAGAAAAGAAATTCCAATTTACCTTGCAGCGATTAATCAAAAAATGGTTGAAATGACATGGGATATAGCAGATGGAGTGATATTTTATTTGAGGCCAAAACACGAGATGAGAGAAACAATCTCGAAAATGCAAAAAAAGAAAAAAATCGACACCACATTACAGATAATCACATGTATTCACGATGATTATGAAAAAGCTACAAAACGTGCAAAGAGAACTCTTAGTTTTTACATCGCAGTAGGAAAGATTTATCGTGAATTTTTACAATCAACAGGATATTCTGAAGAAATACAAATTATTTACGACGAATACAAGAAAGGGGGATTGGATGGTTTGGAGAAATTTGTTCCAGATAAAATGCTAGGTGATTTGTGTATTGCAGGTACGCCAGATACCGCAGTAAAAAAATTAGATGAATTTCGAGATGTAGGTATAGACCTACCTATTATTCAATTTAATCCAATAGGCAACGTAAGAGAATCATTTGAATTATTAACAAAAACATTTTCAGGAGAATCAAATGAATAAGGTAGCAATAGTAGGTACAGGGCAAACAAAATTTTTAAAAGATGATGGAGATGTTGAAAAATTACTTTTTGAATCAGCTAATAACTGCATTAAATCTACAAATAATTGTGATTCGAACGACATCGAAGGAGTTCTTATTTCTACAAATAACAATTCAAAATATCTTGGCGCAATTTTATCTGAATCAATCGACATTCGGCCTAAAATATCACATTCAATCGAACACCTTTGTAGTTCTGGAACAAACGCCATTATCTCTGCATACGCCTATATTTCTTCAGGATTGGCAGATATGATACTAGTTTCAGGTGCAGAATCTGCAACTAATCCGGGTCAAGTTTTAGAATGGGATAAATCTAGAGGAAACCTTGGACATCCAATCTATTGGGGATCAATGCTTACTAAATCTCATAAAAGAAGATTCCAAACAACTGAGGAAGAACTAGCCATAGTATCTGCTAAAAACCATAAACAGGCAATGGATAATCCATGTGCATATGATAATGAAGCTAGAACAATTTCTGAAGTAATGAATTCCAAACAAATTACCGATGATCTTAGAGTTTTAGATTGTTCACGCTCATGTTCAGGAAGTTCATCAGTTTTATTGGCATCTGAAGAAAAAGCCAGAACATTTTCTGAACAGCCAATTTGGATTACAGGAATTGGGCAAAAGACAACATCTGCAAGTTTTACAAAAAACATTCTTGAAGAGATCGAGAGTACAAGAATATCTGCAGATCTAGCATATAGAATGGCAAAAATTGAATCAAAAAATATCGACGTAGCAGAAGTACATGATGCTTTTTCTGTTTGTGAATTAATGGCTATATCCGAATTAGGAATAACGTCAAATGACAAAAGTGGAGAATTTGTGAGAAATTTGTTCAATACAGAAAATAGAATGATAAATCCTCGAGGAGGGTTAATTGGGGCGGGGCACCCTTTAGGCGCTACAGGAATATCCCAAACTATAGAAATCACAAATCAACTTCAAGGTAAATCAGGTAAACGTCAAATCTCTGATGCAAAAATAGGATTAATTCACAATATGTCTGCAGCAGGAACGTCAAGTTCAATCATGGTATTAAAAAATTGACATTTTTTGAAGATCAATTAAAACAGGGAGTTTTCCAAATATGCTATTGTCAAAATTGTAACAATACGATATGGCCATCTAAAGAAATTTGTTATATATGTAATGGTAAGACGGATTGGAAAGAATCTGTAAATCTTGGAAAAATAATGGAATTTTCAAAAAAAGAATCTACGTATTTTGGACTAATAGAAATTGATGACGGCATACGTGTTTTGGGTGATATATCATCTACATCAATACCAGAGGTAGGTCAATTAGTTAGAATGAATGTATCATTTAGATCTAAACCTCATTATTCATTTATTGTTGAAAACAATTAGCAATGGGTCATTACAGAATAACCCATGTTACTATATTCCATGAAATGGGATGTTTTGTATGAGAACTAATTTAAAAATAGAAAATAAAACAAAATCACTTAATTTTAAAAAAATTGCACAAACAAGAAGACAAAGAGGATATAATTGGGAAGATACATTAGTCAAACGATTCAATAAACTGGAAAATTGGAAAGCATTTAGGTTAGGATCTCCTAGCGTTGCACTACCAGACATTTTATGTGTTAATAATGAAGATAGAATGATATTCACAATTGAAGCAAAATCTGGAACCGGCACCACATTAACGGTTCCATTTGATCAGATAACCAGATGTCTAAATTGGACAAATAATTTCACAGTGTATAACACTAGAAAAGTCATTCTTGCATTCAAATTTCTATCAAAGAAGAGGATTGGAACAGGACTATATGAAAAAAGAGAATTAAGAGAATTTTATAAAGTATGGAATGAGAGAAAAAATCCTATAGATATAGTATGCAAATATGATGGAAATACATATGCCTTAATTCAAGGTGAAAAGAAGAAATTAAATCTGAATGATTATGAGATGCCATTCAGATCTAGACACCAAAAAGCAACTATTGAGAAGAATTAGCATTATATCCAAAATGTCATCTTTGTTTATTAATGACATATTTTATTTAAAAAAATATGAGTTTTTCAGATTTCATTGATGAACGTATGCTAGTTAGCAAGAACGTTCTAGGCACAAAAGAGATGAAAATAAAAGTAATTGAAGTTTCCGATGAAACTACCCCTATGCAATGGAAGTTTGGAGATAGGGTGAAAGTAACTAAAGTAATGATAACAATCAAACATCTAAAATCACAAAAGATTGAAGAAGGAGAATTAGATATAGAAGAAGTAGAAAAAAGGTTAGTAAAAGATAGACATTATACATCAACAAACAGATGGGTCCCTACAAAAGAGATTAAAAATGGATACGTAATAAATTCAAGACACACTACACTAATCAGTGACGCACATGCACTTGATATGATTGTATTCTAAGTCTCAGAAACTTATAAGAACCTACTTTTTGAACAAAATTTATGATAACAAAGAATATTTCGGTAGATGGTTCAGAATATAAGTTAACTCTAACTGATCAAGTATTCAATCAGGTCGATAATCTAAAGACGTTATATGCAACAGCTGCAGAAGATCCTGAAAGTTTTGAGCAAGTAAGTTCAGAGATTTCAGCTGCAATTAATAACATTGCAGAATCGGTTTCACCCAAAATCAATGATGGGCATCTGGACGGATTAATTCAGGAGGTTTTTAAAGCTGTTGAAGATAAAAAATCAGAAGTCGACAAACAACTAAAAGATAAAGATTCTAAAATTTTAAAAAAGAAAAAATAATTATTTCAAGTTTTTTGCAATTTCATAAATTCTCAAAATCATATTATCATTTTTGAGTGAATTTATAATGGAATTACGAATATGTTTTATTCGTAATGGATCCTCAGAATAAATCTCTTTGATTTTTTCAAGTTCCTCGACAAAATAGTAATTCTCAAAATAATTTTGTATCTTTTTCTTCAATTTTAAAAATTCAGAATTTTTATCTGAATACTCTTTGGATTTCCTAAGTAAAACTCGAAGTAACCCATTAATTTTTGTCAACTCTACATCTAACATTAAAAAATCCTCTTTTGAATCTCCCAGATTTTTAATTACATCATAACTGTTCAAAATTTTCTTCATAAGATTATGAAAATATTCATCAACTACAACCATATAGAATCTAAACAAAAATTAGTTCTAAATCTTTACTTTGTGAATATTATGAAAATATGTAGTGAAAATTATCAATCCAGCCTTTAAATTAGTAGCAAAATAATGTTAAAAATATGCGTCAACGAGCCAAACTAGTATGTATAAATCCAAAATGTGGTAAAACATATTCAATAAGATCACTAGCCATAAAATGCGATTCATGTAATTCCCTACTTGATGCCAAATACGAAGATAAACCAAATTCAAATTTAAAAGAGGTATTTTATGAAAGAAGAAATCCACAAGGAAGTATTTACAATGAAAGCGGAGTTTGGAGATTTAGAGAATTGCTAAATTTTTGTGAAATTGAAACAGAAGATGTTGAACAATGTTCAACATATTTGGTTTCATTGGACGGAGCTGAAGGAAGGCAATCAAAACCATATCACATGGGAAAAGTTGCAGAATTTGTTGGAATCAGTAATGAAGATGTAGTATTCCAACCCGAAGGATACAATCCAAGTGGATCGTTCAAAGATAATGGAATGGCTGCTGCAGTTACCCATGGAAAAATGATGGGTGCAAAAAAAATTATTTGTGCCTCAACAGGAAATACATCTGCATCAGCAGGAATGTTTGCTGCAAATGAAAATATGGAATGTGATGTATACATTCCAGATGGACAGATAGCTCCTGGAAAATTAAGTCAGGCATATCAATTTGGAACTCAATTGGTTAAAGTTAATGGAAATTTTGATGATGCATTTACAAAATCATTACAAGCTGCAGAAGAACCTGGAAGTTATACCGTAAATTCAGTAAACCCATTCAGAATAGAGGGACAAAAAACAATTCCATTTAGAGCACTTGAGGCATTAAATTGGGAAGTTCCAGATTGGATTGTTTATCCAGGAGGAGCATTAGGAAATATATCTAGTTGTGGTAAAGCGTTGATGGAATTATACGAATGGGGATGGATTAAAAAAATTCCACGTATCGCAGTAATTAATGCAAGTGGTGCAAACACACTCTATCAATTATTTAACGGAATATTTGATGAAAAAAAATTAAGATGGAATGATGGCATACCTAATTTTGAATTAATTGATAAATTTTATAACAAAATGAATAATGATGAAAATCTAAAACCAAAGACTAAAGCAACAGCCATACAAATCGGCAAACCTGCAAACATCACAAAAGGATTACGGGCTTTAGATTTCACAGACGGAGTAGTTGAAGAGGTGACAGATATAGAAATGCTTGATGGTATGTCCGTGGTAGGATTGAATGGATTTGATTGCGAGATGGCATCCGGAGCATCAGTAGCCGGAATTAAAAAATTAAGAGATAAAGAAATCATCAAAAAGGATGACAAAGTTGTTGGAATCTTGACGGGACGACAAAAAGAGCCACTACTTCCAATCGAATATCATAATGATCCTGCAAACATATTTGCTAGACCGCCAAAAATATAGGCTCAAAATCTAGAAAATCAATTTTAGTTAATCTCAAGGGTTTAATAGAAACCATTTATGATTTAGTATAATCTGAAAATGTGGTGTAA
>Ga0315327_10000806_pt1 | contig 15840 bp, 13 predicted proteins | sample M110032315metaG_FD_203460 | JGI IMG/M metagenome (GOLD analysis project Ga0315327, IMG submission 203460) | Ammonia-oxidizing marine archaeal communities from Monterey Bay, California, United States - M1 100m 32315 | ecosystem: Environmental > Aquatic > Marine > Coastal | place: USA: California... | reverse complement strand
AACTCATGAAACGAATCTTCTTCTTATCTTATTATTGTGAATGCCGGTCGGTCTCTCTTCGCCGATCATCACGAAAGCGAACGCCCCAATATCTTCATTGCCATTGCCGATGATTGGGATTGGCCGCACGCGAGTTCATACGGGGATGCGAGATCAAAAGGGGTCAATGCGTGCTTATTGATCTTTTGAGGAATTCGGAAGCACGGTTGATTCGTCTCCTTTATGCCGATAAGCGCGGGTTAAAGCGTATACTATCAATGGGGACGTGAACGCAGCCGCTCCAGGCGTGGCTTTGCCCCGCCTGCTTGCAGGGGGAGAACCTTGTTCTTTTCCGCCCAGTCTTCCCAGAGCTTCTTCAATATGGCGGCTCGTTCCGGGAAGCGTTTACTTACATCCTCCTGCTCAGTCGGATCCTGGTTCAAGTTAAACAGTTTCCATGGACGGTTGTTGCCATCGGCCACTAGCTTCTAGCCGCTATCGTAGACGGCGCGACTTCCTTGGTGTTCGTAGAAAAAAGGACGCTCCAAAGTTCCCGCTCCTTTCACCATTTCCATAAGGTTCTCGCCATCTGGCACGACGGGTGGGTATCCACGAAATGAGGACGGAAATTCATTATTCGACGCATCGAGAAGAGCGGGAAGAAGGTCGATAATGTGGCACATGCCATGCCGTACACTGCCCGCATGCTGGCTCAGGTTTTGAAGTTCAGCTGAGGTAGAGGTAAAAAGAGAGAATTAAATTATGAAGTTTCGCGTAATCGTTTTTATGGGACAATCCAATATGTATGGAACAGTGCGGGCGTGCGAACTGAAACCACCTTATTTAGAAAAGCCCGCCCGAATCCGGATCTGTGCGAATGGCAGGGGAGATGCGAGGTTGATTCATTATTGGATAGGGATTGTGGCTCGACTTCTTCCAACAGCTAGGGTTTATCCGTAACAGCTTTCTGCTTTGCAAACCCTGCCTAGACCTACCCGTGCCTCCTGCCTCATTAAGATTTCTTCTAGTTGATCGAATACCTGACTGCAAATTTGCAGTACTGTTTGCCTGCCTGGGTTGCTTGTTTTTTCCGTTGTATGGAAACGATCACGGGCAACTCAAAATTGCGGAAGTTACCGAAATCAGTTCGCCGATCACCTTGGACGGTGTTTTGGATGAATCAGTTTGGGCGTCCGCAAAGAAGTTAGATGATTTAATTCAGCGTATTCCTGACACCGGGCAAGTGGTGTCTGAAAAAACGGAGGTCATTCTATTACGCGATACAGATAACCTGTACGTTGGAGTCATCGCCTATGATTCTGAACCGGATAAGATCATCGGTACGACCATGGCGAGGGATGCCAGCCTTCGATCTGAGGACACCGTTACGATTATCTTGGATACATTTCATGATCAACGTAATGCCTATTATTTCGCAACCAATCCGGTCGGATCGATGAGCGATGCATTGATTTATGGGAGTCAACATTTCAACAACGATTGGGATGCTATTTGGGACGTGCGGACTCAGCTGACTGACCAAGGGTGGACCGCTGAATTTTCCATTCCGTTTAAGAGTCTCAATTTTCCAGAGAACAGCGACACTTGGGGTTTTAATATTCGACGGAATATCCTACGGAAAATCGAGGAATCCATATGGTCTGGCGCCAGTGTCGAAAGCAACTTCCTCAATGTTTCAAACGCGGGGGCATTAACCAACATGACCGGTCTCAAGCAGGGAATCGGCCTCGACGTGCGCCCCTTTTTGGCGACCAGCTTGTTGCATTCGAAGAACACGGGCGACGATGACTTTGATTTCGAACCTGGCCTGGACGTATTTTATAACATCACTCCGAGTTTAAAATTATCGGGAACGATTAATACCGATTTCGGGGAAACCGAAGTGGATGCCCGGCAGATCAATCTCGACCGATTTTCACTCTTCTTTCCTGAAAAACGATCGTTCTTTTTAGAGGATATTGGCGTGTTCAATTTCGCCAGCACTGTTCCGGAAGGCCCTCCAGGAGCTCCGGATGCCGATGCGGATATTATCCCCTTTTTCAGTCGGCGGATTGGACTCTTTCGAGGTGCCGAAGTACCCATTGAAGTGGGTGCAAAACTGACCGGTAGAGTGGGGCAGACCGAGATCGGATTTCTGGGAGTGATGGCGGGCGAAACAATCTTGGACAGCGACGGGGATCCCATATTGGTCGAGGACACGGAGTTATTTGTGGGACGCGTTAAACAGAATTTCTGGGAGGAGTCTTATGTTGGCGGCATTTTTACCCATGGGGACCCGGCTCCTGGTTTGGAGAGCAAGACCTACGGCGCGGACGTGATGCTATCCACCTCTGAGTTCCTGGGGTATCCGCGCAACTTTCGTTTGAGCGCCTTTGGACTCAAATCTGACAATGAAGGTGTCGAGGGAGAGGACATGGCATTCGGTGCGGCCGCTCATTACCCGAACGAAATCTGGGAAGGTATCCTTGCCTACAGTGAAATTGAAAAGGACTTCGATCCCAGTTTGGGCTTTGTTCAGAGAAACAATGTTCGGATGTATCGAATCGGTGGGAATTACAATCCTCGCCCAGTGGATTTTTTGAACGTCGAGGACATGATCCACAGTGTCTATTACACCCGGTTCGAGAGCTTGGAGAATGGACAACTCGAAAGCTCAACCTTCGATGTCGATTGGTTCCACTGGCATTTTAAATCGGGAGATTCGATTCATTCCTTCATGAACTATAACCGAGACGAAGAGCAATTGTTCGAGCCCTTTGAAATCTCGGATGGGGTGGTGCTTCCGGTGGGTCGGTACAAGATGGACCAGTTCAGTCTATTTTTGGCTTCGGCCAGGAAGCGACCCCTTTACGCGAGTTTAGGTGTGACCTTTGGCGATTTCTGGTCGGGATCAGGCGAACAAGTGCGAGCCAGTTTCGTCTACAAACTACCTCCCCGTTTTACCTTGGATACCAGTATTCGATACACCTTTGCCAATTTACCGGAAGGCAAATTCACCGCCCGTGTATTTACTACGAACTTAGATTTTTCACTATCGCCTCGGCTTTCGTTTTCGAACCTCGTTCAATACGATAACCGCAGCCGAAATCTCGGTTTGCAGAGCCGCATTCGTTGGACCCCGAAGCCCGGCAACGATTTGTTTTTATCCTTTAATCAGGGCTGGATCAACGAATCGATGGGCAGTCTGAGATTCGTTGCTGCTGATACGAAGATAGCGACCAAGTTTCAGTATACCTACCGTTTCTGAGTCGACGGCCCTGGGCGGAAAGAAACAGGTGCGTTACCCCTTTTTTCCTATCCTGCACGCCGTTGACGAGGCCGAACCAATAGTCGAAGCCGAGATCGCGGTAGCCTAGATCGTCGACGAGAAGAGTGATGACATTCGGCGGAGGGGAGGCGCGACCCGCTTGAGCTGAAGCTGTCGAATCGGCCGCAATGGAGAAAGAATGATGTAAAGAAATAGCAACTACGACAAAGAAGAAGGAAGGGAATCGGTTCATTTGTAAGGAGAAAATTGGCATGTGTACGGTTGAATCGTTAGTTCGGCGCTGGGATATCGCGTTTCAGGTTCTGTTTGCGCCGGTTGTTTTGCGGGGATGATCTGAGCTCGCCGCCGGGATGGGCGTTATTTTGGTCCTGCCGTATCCATTGGGGCCGCATCATGCTCCGGCTCCAGGCGTTGTAGCGGGCCTTCATTTCGCGGAAAATGTTCGGGTGTTGGGCGGAGAGGTCAGTGGTCTCTTGAGGATCGTCCTTCAGATTGAACAAGACTTGGCCACCCGTCCGTTCGTTGACCAGTTTCCAGTCCCCCATGCGCAAGGCGTGTTTCGGGCCTGAGCGCCAGAAGAGTTCCTCGTGTGGGACGCCTGACTTGCCTTTTAGGAAGGGAAGCAGGTCGACGCCGTCGATGTCGGACTCGGACGTATCGAGCGCCCCGGCGGCGGCCAAGGCGGTAGCGTGACAATCGAATCCCATTACGGGGCTTTCGTAGAGACTGTCGGCCGGTATCGCACCTGGCCATTGGAAGAGGAAGGGGACGCGGATGCCGCCTTCGTATAAGGTCCCCTTCATGCCGCGGAAAGGGTGGTTTAGCGAGGCGTTCAGAGGAGGGATGCCGCCGTTGTCGCTGTAGAACATGATGAGGGTATTCTCTGTGAGGCCTTGATTATTGAGTGTATCCAAAATTTGACCTACCGCATCGTCCATGGCGGAGAGCATTCCGGCCATTGCCTTTCGCTTTCTATCTTTGATGTTCGGAAAACGTTTCAGGTATTTGTCCGTGGCTTCCATCGGCGTGTGCACGGCATTGAATGCTAGGTAGAGGAAAAAGGGGTCGTTTCGGTTTCGCCTGATGAAGTCGACGGACTCTTCGGCAAACGCGTCTGTCAGGTAGTCGGGCTCTTTTTTGACGCGGACGCCGTTCCGGTAGAGCGGATCTCCGTTCCGGGTTTCCGGATAGTAGCTTCTCGCGCCGCTGTGAAAGACGTAGGAGAAATCGAAACCGCGTTCATGCGGCCGCAGGCCTTCTCGGAATCCAATATGCCACTTGCCGATCATGCCGGTCGCGTAACCGGCTTCGTCCAGCTTTTCCGAGAGCAGGGGAATGCGACGCGGGACCCCAAAGTTCGCTGCGGCATAACGTTCCGGGCCGGAATTGCGCTCGAACCCGAAACGATGCTGGTACATGCCAGACATTAGTCCCGCTCGGGAAGGGGAGCAGACAGGGTGATTCGCGTATCCATTGGTAAAGCGCGTGCCGTTGGCGGCGAGGGAATCGATATGAGGCGTGGGCACGTCCTGGCAGCCGTTGACGCCTACATCGGCGTAGCCCAGATCGTCGGCAAGGATGAGAATGATGTTCGGTCGATCGGCGGCGGGTTCGCCAAGCGTGACTGATTTACTTTGGGCTTTGATTGAAGCGGCGATAGGCGTGTTTTTTTCATTAGAGTCGTGTGTCGAATTTGTCGATACCGCGTAGATCCATCCGGTGTCGTGACTAGGCATGCCGTTGCACTCGCCGCCTCCGAGGTAGAGCGTGTTTTCTTCGCCTGCAAAGGGCGAGCGAACGATGGATCGCACGGCGCCGCTGGTCCCTTTTCCGGCGGCTTCGAAGGATCGGACGGTGTAGACGGGCTTTCCTTTCTCGATGGAGCGGATAAGGAAATTGCGTTCGGAGGCGAAGTAGCGGATCGGGCGGCGCCCATCGTCCCGGACGCGAACGTTGCGCGCTTCCATTCCGCCGTTCTCGACATAGCGTTTGTCGTAGCTGCATTGGAAGCCGATGAGCCAACGGTCTTGGCCATTGGCACCTATGTCGTGTACGATCTTATTGTAGCCCGCCAAGGAGCCGTCGATGGGCAGATCCCATTCCTTGGCTAGGAATGCCGCGATATCCAATTCTTTATTAACCGTGTTGTTTCGGTTGGGGTCGAGCGTTCTGGCGACGCCGGTGGTGATGAAGAGCAAGGCTTCCTTGTCGCCCGAAGGAGCGGGCACGGTCACCAAACCGCGAATACCGCCGCCGGAGGTCATTCGCGCGTTGTGGTAAACGGACTTCCATTTCGGATTCTTTCCATCCTTGCGTACCCAAATGTCTTTGGTCGAGGAGGCGTAGAGTTTGCCGTTGCAGACCGCGTATTCCATGAAACGCTGTCCCTTTGGCAGCATGAGCTCCGGTTTGCGGCTCCATACCAAATTGCCCGTGGCATTCGCGTCGTAGCTTGCGGTGAGCATGCCGAGCGAGGCGTCGGCATTTTTGCTGCCGCTTACCCCGGCGAAGACCATATCGGCGCCAGTCACCGAATCCCGGTGGAATCCCATGCCGCGAACCTGGGAAGTGGTTTTGCTGCTTCCCAATGGAAATTCCAGCCAGTCGTCGTTGTCATCCTGGCGCGCCCAGATTGAAACGATGCCTCTTCGGGAAAGCGGGGCTGCGAGGAGCATTTTCACGGGTTCGATAGGCTTGCCCTGATGATCCGATCTGAATTCGAAAGCCTGCAAGGCGGTCATGCGGGTGTGGTTTGGGCCCATGTCCAGATCGACTTTCCAGTCCGAATTCGCCGACTCCTTCACCAAGACCTGGCATCCGCCGAGAGAGCGATCCGTTTCCATCCACATACTGGTGGCCGCGAAGAGCTTCCCCTGGTGGCTCGCGAGTTTCAGAATCTCCGTTCCGTTCATGCGCTTGCCGTTTTCATCGGAAGCGCCAGCGGTCCAGGAGGTGGTAGCGTCGGTTGGGGAGGAAAGGGTGGAGAGGACCAGAAGGAGGTAGAGCGTTTGTTTCATGGCTATAGGTTTCGCCAAGGGGTAGATTTGGTTTTGAAGCGGCACCGGCCAGTGTGTCGTACCAGAACATGAGGGATCAAGATTTAAACTAAGCGGTTGACGGGCCCGTTGGGCAAATCGAAGATTGCCTGATGGGCGTTCTTTTGACTATTGAGGCTGTTCTTCAAAATTTAAACGCTCTGATTCGAATGACTTCTACACCCTTGAAAAATACCATCGCCCTCATCTGTTTAACACTGCTCTGGACGAGCGGTTCTCCTGTTTCCTGGGCCAATATGGAGCCGATCCCGCCCTTCATGGGAGATTGGGAAGGCGGTTGGGTCGAAGCCCCAAAGAAAGACGGCAATGCCAAGAACAATCCGGGCTTGGTGGCCCGGGTGATTGGCGTGGGCAATGATCGGTACGAAATTCAGATAATGGAGGAGTTCGACAAGCGGGCCGACTTCAAAGTCAAAACCGAAGCGGTATGGAAGAACGGTAAGATAACCTTCGATCAGAATGGATATTCGGGCGCCATTACGGCGGACAGCTTTACGGGCAAAAAGGCCGGCGGAGCATTCGACACGTCGTTTTCATTGAAACGCACTCATCGCACTGCACCTTCCTTGGGAGCGAAGGCACCTGCAAATGCCGTGGTCCTATTCGATGGGTCCAATCTGGATGCCTGGGAGCGGCAAAATGGGGAGGAGCCCACATGGCTGGTCGAAAATGGTCACTTTGAAGTATTGCCGAAAAAGGATAACAAGGGTGTCGGTGGCTCGATCAATACCCGTCGGAGCTTTGGCGATGTGAAAGTTCACCTTGAATTCCGTTTACCTTACGAGCCCGAGCACCGAGGGCAAAAGCGGGCCAATAGCGGCTTCTTCCTGCCCGGCGGATACGAAGTTCAAATTCTCGACAGCTATGGCTTGGGCGGCATGTGGAACGAGTGCGGTGCTCTCTATAAGCAATCGCCTCCGCGCGTGAACATGTGCTGGGCGCCCGGCGTGTGGCAGACTTACGATGTGGAGTTCAAACGCCTCCGTCGCGATTCCGAAGGAAACAAGGTGGATCACGCTGAATTCACGGTCTGGCACAACGGAGTGAAAATCCACAACAGCTTTCAGATAAAGGGGCCCACCGCCAATACCCAAAAAGGGCGTGGCCAAGCAGAGTCTGGAGAGAACGGAGGGCTATCTCTTCAGGACCACAGCAATAAGATCCAATTCAGAAATATTTGGGTGATGGAGCAGTAGCCGTGTTTTCAAACCTTCTATTGGATGGGCGTTTAAAACATCCAGACAGGTAAGCCAGGAATGCTCTATATGCTGCTATCCGCTAGAATTGCGTTTTTGAATGAATTCTTTGAATACAATTATGTATAAAGTCTTGCCCGATTATGACCCGCTGTCCCCTCATTCATTAAAAGTATTCGCCCATGACGAAATTCCTTCCATAGTTCGATCATGAATGCCCCAAAATTTGTTAAGTATCCTCTCCTAAATCTGCAAACGATCCTCGTTGCTTTTGTCATTGGTGCCGGTCTGGCAAACGGGGCCGATCCCTCCAGGCCAAATATCGTGATCCTTTTCGCGGATGACATGGGTTACGGTGATCTTGCCTGCTACGGCCATCCCAGCATCAAGACTCCCAACATCGACCAATTGGCCGACGAAGGCATACGGCTCACGTCGTTTGTCACTGGTTCTTGGTGCGTTCCTTCTCGGACTCAGCTGATGACTGGACGCTACATGCCTCGTATCGCCTTTAATGGCAGTACTGGTGCAAATGGCGTAGGGGGTCTGCCAGATTCTGAATGGACCATGGCTGAGGCCCTTAAGGATGCCGGTTACAAAACTCACATGGTTGGCAAATGGCACCTGGGTTATAAACAGAAAAAGTTTCTTCCTGTGAATCAGGGATTCGATACCTGGTTCGGGATGCCTTATTCGAACGACTATATGAAGCCCTGGGTGCAAACTGATGAACCGCTGGGCCTGTTTAGAGGTGAAACCATGGTGGAACATCCCTTCGATCAAGACCCGATTACCACTCGTTACACGAAGGAAGCGGTGCAGCTCATTGAGCGCAGCGGGAGCGATCAACCCTTTCTTCTTTATCTGGCGTACGCGATGCCGCACCTGCCGCTGGCTGTGTCGGACGAACGGCGCGGCTTATCGAACGCCGGTTTTTATGGAGATGTAATTGAGGAAGTGGATTGGAGTATCGGCCAGGTACTCAAAGCGCTTGAAAAAAAGGGAATCGCGGATGATACCCTGGTTTTCTTCGCATCCGACAACGGCCCCTGGATCGACATGCCTCCGCGTATGCAACAAGCGGGCAACGAACTCTGGCATGCTGGTTCCTCCGGTCCTTTGCGTGGCTCCAAAGGACAAACCTATGAAGGCGGCCCTCGGGTCCCCGCCATGCTCCGGTGGCCAGGTACGATCGCATCGGGGCAGGTCTCGGATGGATTTGTAGGCATGCCGGATATTTATCGAACTGTTCTGTCAGTCGCAGGCTCAACACTGCCCGATCACGCGCTCGATGGAGATGATCTCATTCCTTTCCTTACCGGAAAAACCAAGTCAGCTCCCCGGAAGGAATATTTCTATTTCAAAAGAGGTTTGGAAGCGCTCCGTTCAGGTTACTGGAAGCTCCGAACCGTCACAGGAGAACTCGAACTTTTCGATATGAAGACGGATCCTTTCGAGCGAATCAATCGCGCCTCCGACAAACCTGAAAAAGCGCAAGCCCTGCTGTCCCGCATGCATGAAATGGCAAAGGAAGTGGGCGTGAAGGTAAAAGAATAAAACCCTCGCCTCGGCGGAAGTCCGCTCGGTTAGCTAACCATCACGACAAAGTCGCTCCAACTTCATCTTTTACATAGCCGCGACTTCCCAACCCTCGGGAATGAATTTTAATGTGGTTAGTCAACTTTTCGCCTGTTTCTTGACTTGGGTGTTCGTCAAAGAGAGGGTACGGGTTAACTTCTTTAATGAGAAAAAGTTCCCCGGTTGAATCTCCCTACAGTGACCCAGCGTGCTTCGCACTGATTGTTGATATCCTATTTTAGAATGAATGAACAGGGACTCAACACGGTTAGCTTTCAGTGGGGTTCAGCTGCGGCTTTGGTAGTCGGAATGGGTGTGGGTAGCTTGGCTTGCCTTTTGCTAGGTTCGAAGGAAAGAAAGGATATTGCCGCATGAAGTTATTGAGGATTTTAACGGGTATTTCGGTTACGCTCTTTATCAGTTCCGGATTCTGGGGTTGTGGAGAACCGGACTCTGATTTGATCCAGCTTTCTGACAACCACCGAGCTAAGAGTCTGAAGGTCTTGCGTGCAGGTTTGCGGTCGGTTGAGTTTTGGCCGTCTATGCATGCTGCGGAGGGGCTTACGCTGGGTGGATATGGAAACGAGGTGGTTACTTATTTGGAACCGAAGTTACTTGGCGAGATGGATGACCAAAAGCGTTGTGGCTTGGCTCGCGAGTTAGTGCGGGCTGGGAAGAAGGAGTATGTCCAGGTGATGCTTGATATTCTAGCGAGTGATGATCCGCATGGGCATGTTCATGCCGCTGAAAGTTTATACAAAGTTGGGGAGTTGGGGGATGGTTCAATCCTGCGCCGAAGGTATAAGGAAATGTCCAACGTGACTTTGAAAATTATGGCTGCTGCGGCATTGGGGCGTGGAGGAAATCCTGAGGCGATGGCCTATCTTCGGGATCAGCTTAACCATTCTGACCTGAATATCGTTCGTATTGCGGGTTGGGTACTTGCCCGTATCGGAAATGAGAAAGATATCCCGGCACTTCAAAGGGCACGCGACAACGCTGACTTAGATCTTCAACGGGTTTTTCACCAACACTCACTTGCTGCGCTGGGCGATGAAGAAGGACTACAAAGCCTGCTGGCTAATCTCAGCTCGGATGACGCGGGAACGCGTACTTACTCGGCCACTTTTGCAGGAGATGCTCGTGCATTGGAAGCCAAGGACCAACTGATTGTATTATTAGATGATGAAAATCTTGATACACGGATTCGGGCGGCCCAGTCACTCTTAGCACTATCGACCTCGCCTACAGCTGACCATGAAGAGGACATTGCGAATCTGGTCTATACGCCCACTGATGAAAATCCACGTTATACCGAAGGCTCTGTGCTGGAGTTGAATGACGGCTCATTGCTGTTTGCGATCACTGAATTTTTCGATTCTGGAAGTGATTTTGCCAAAGCTCACATCATTGCCCGACGTTCTGAAGATTGTGGACTAAGTTGGAGCGAACCGCGTATTCTTCAAAAGAATACGGGAGGATTGAATTGCATGAGCGTCACTCTGCGTCGACTTCCCACTCCTGATTCTCCACAGCGAATTGCCTTATTTTATTTACAGAAGAATAGTCACAGTGACTTGGACCTGTTTGTGAAGTATTCTAACGACGAAGCGGAATCATTTGGGGATGCAATATTGGTTACCGATATGCCCGGATACCATGTGGTGAATAATGATCGGGTGACACAGTTATCGACAGGGCGCCTGCTGGCACCGGCCGCATCCACGCCCGACGTTACCGAAGTGAATCATTTCGAGAGCCGTTGTTTTATTTCTGATGACCAGGGACAAAGCTGGAGGGCGGGGAAGGAAGCGGTAGATCTTCCCCAGCGCGGGGCAATGGAGCCTGAAGTGATTGAGCTCCAGGATGGACGTGTGATGATGATCATACGCAACCAACTTGGAACAATTTCCAAGGCTCACTCAACGGATGGTGGAGAAACCTGGTCTGAACCTTCTTCGCTTGGACCGATCGCACCGGAAGCGCCAGCTACCCTGAGACGAATTCCGTCGACGGGAGACTTGTTACTTATTTGGAACAAAAACGTTGATCCGGGCGCTAGTCTTGGTGGGAAACGTACGCCGCTCAATGTAGCGATATCCAAAGATGAAGGTGAATCCTGGATACTTGAGCGTGAATTGGAAACCGATCCGAATTTCAGTTACTCCTACCCGAGTCTAACCTTTATACGCAACCGAGCTGTTCTTACCTACTGGGTTGAGGATTCCTCAAAGCGCCAATGGTCTACCAAATTTCGTTCCTTACCCATTTCCTGGTTTTATCGATAATCCCAATCAATTATGAGAAAAAGCAAAACCCTCACTCGCATCCGCAATGGAGAGCCGATCCGTATCTGCGCCCTCGGACATTATATTCCCTGCTATATCAAATACGCAGCGCAATACGGCTTTGATTGTATCTGGCTGGACCTGGAACATAGGGCGATGGACGACCGTGAGGTGCAAGCGCTCATGGCATTCTTTCACAAGTATGACATCGATTGCATGTTGCGTCCATCGACACTCGAGAAATCCAAACTCTATAGATACCTGGAAGATGGCGCGAGTGGTTTTCTAATTCCCCACGTATCAACGCCTGAAAAGGCCCAAGCCCTGGTCGATGCCTGCAAGTTTCCTCCGCTGGGGGATCGTGGCCTCGATGGCGCAGGCATGGATAATGACTTTATGCTATTCGACGATGACTACCCGGCGCGTACCGATGCCGAGACATTTTTGGTCGTGCAGATTGAAACCCCTGAAGCCGTCGTCAATGTCGATGCCATCGCGAGTGTTGAAGGAGTGGATGGCCTCTTCATCGGTTCGGGTGACTTGGGCTTTCGGCTTAAGCAATCACCCGATTACCCTGACTTGGAAACCTGCATTGAAACCGTCGCAGCGGCAGCCCAAAAGCATAACAAAGTATGGGGCATCCCGGTGGGAACAGCTGATGATGTTCGTAAACGCAAAGAGCAAGGAGCTCTACTGATGCCACGAGGCGGTGATGTCATTGCCCTCATGCGCACCCTTGCTGCCTGGGGGGAAGAGATGGACGAAATCTTTTCCTGATAGTAATAGTTGATAGGAGATTGCTCCGCCATCTTCACTCCGCTACGTCAATTGCTCCGATTTGATTCGGAGGGGAGGATACTCGAGTGGTCCTTATTGATCAAATCCGCAGGAACAACTTGCGGCGATACATCCAGAACAGGATATCCCTAAAACCGAAAGCGCGCAGAAAATTAGAAAACCCGCTCTCACAAATCGCTCCCGTATTTCATCGAAGTATTGTTGTGCAGACATCAAATAGTGGGTCGATTATTAGCCCTTAAGTGGCCAGGGTCTTACTCCGTGCTCTTTCGCGAAGGTTTCAAACTTCTCCTGCAATTCGCTGAGTTTCTCTGGTTCATTCCCGCTTAAATCCTTAAGCTCAGTCGGATCTTCACTCAGGTTGTAGAGTTCCCATTCGCCCTCATAAACCCGCACTAGCTTCCAGTCTCCTTGCCTGATGGCTTGGTTCCCGATGAACGACCAGAAATAGATTCGGTCCTCCTTTTGTGTTTGCCCGGATATCAGCGGGAGGAAGCTTATGCCGTCGTGAGGATCAATCCGATTTCCCTCATAGGTCTCGGGATACCGAGCACGAGCCAATTCCAGACAAGTGGCCATAAAGTCATTGATATGAGCGGGTTCGTGAATAATTGAGCCGCCGCCCTTAATCCCTTTGGGCCAACGCGCGATCATCGGAGTCAGAATGCCTCCTTCGTGTTCCATACGCTTACCCTTTCGGTATGGTGTGGAACTGACGTTGTACCAAACTCCATAGGTCCCATTGGATTTATTGGAGCCAACCTCAACCTCGGGTGTTTTATTCCAATCGACCCGCCCCGCTCCATTGTCTGACAGAAAGAAAATTGCCGTATTATCTTCTATTCCCTCAGCTTCAAGGGTAGCCAGCAACTTGCCTATGTTTTGATCCATACAATCGACCATCGCGGCATAAACCTCCATCTCCCGGGCTTCCTGCTCTTTGTCTTCAACACTTCCCCAAGAAGGATAAACGGCAGAAGACAGTTGAGTCTCTTCAGATACGATTCCGAGCTCTTTCTGTTTTGTGAAACGAGCATTCCTGATAGCCTGGTATCCTTCCGCATAACGATCCTTGTATTTTTGTATATCTTTCTCTTTCGCCTGTAACGGGTAATGGGGAGCTATAAACGCCAGATACATGAAGAACGGTTTTCCTTCCTCTCGCTCGTTCTCGATGAAATCAACAGCATGGTCGGCGAATCCGTCCGTCGAATACCAACCGTCTTCCGGCGTGACTTCCACTCCATTCCAGAACACAGGGCGATCATAAAATGTGGACGGATAGAAGTATAAACCACCGCCCGCCGGGGTGCCGTAGAATTGATCGAACCCTCGCCGGTCTGGCCACATAGGACGTTCATTTCCCAAATGCCATTTCCCTACCATGAAGGTTTGGTAATCATATGGCTTCAGCGCTTCAGCGATCGTTACACTTTTATTGTTTAAATAGCCTTGGTATTCGGGGAACGAACTCTTCGACGGGGACATTCCACCCATGCCAGCATCCCATTGCCATTGCCCTGTCAATAGACTCGCCCGGCTCGGACAGCATACTGAGGCAGTGTAGAAATGGTTGAAAAGAACTCCCTCATGGGCAAGCTTATCCAGGTTCGGTGTTTCGATTTCGGAACCCATGCATCCTAAATCTGAATATCCCATATCATCTGCTAGGATGATGATGATGTTCGGCCTCTCCTGAGCTTGAATAAGAGAAATTGTTGAGCCACCAATAAGCAGCAGCATGAAGATTAATCTGAAAAATCTAAGGGTCATTGTTGTTGATAGGAGATTGCTCCGCCATCTTCACTCCGCTACGTCAATTGCTCCGATTTGATTCGTATTAGCTTTCTCAATAGCTTTCAAACCTTTGATCTATTACTGTTTTATGGTGAGATAGTTATCTCACAGGTAAATCAGAGTTACAGTCAGTTAATAAATAGCAAGAAACCATGGTATGGTGGCTCCTTACTGCCAAAAGGAAAATGAGAAGCAAATTATGAGTATTCATGTCGGAGTAGATTTAGGGGGGTCAAAGGTTCGTATTGTCTCTAGCGTAAGAGGTCAATTGGTTTCAGAACAGAGCACATCCGGCCCGGAATTTACTCCAGAAATGTTATCAAAGCGGATAGAGGAGTATTGCGTCGCGCAAAATATACACCCCGACTCGATAGGAATAGCTATCCCCGGTTTGCTTCAGCCGCCTCAAATAATCCAATGTGATGACCTGCCAAATTTCAGTAATACTGATGGTTCAACTATTGGGATCCCTGAAGTCCCTACAGCTTTGTTAAATGATGTAGATGCCGGGTTGATCGATGCCCTAACCCATTTACCATCAGATGCAACGTGTCTACTGGTAATGGCAGGAACAACTATTGGCGCTTCTGTAGCAATTAATGGGAAACCATTTAGCGGGGTGAGCGGTTTTGCCGGAGAACTTGGCTATTTCCCGATAATACAAGATTGTGAATCTACGCGATTAGATAAAGTTGCGGGAGGGCGTTACATCATTTCAAAGCTTGGTGTCAGTCCGGAAGAAATCACCTCGGGAATATTGCATGGAGAGCAAAAATATATTTCAGCCGTAAATAATGCAGGACAGACACTTGGACGTGTTATCTCTGGAGTCATGAGTTTAATCAATCCTTCACATGTAGTGGTTGGCGGGGGAACGCTGAGGTTTCCGGGTTATTTTGAATCTATGCAAAATGAGATTGAAAGAACGTGCCTGAATCCTATACTGAAAGCTTGCTCAATTACTAAAGCTGCATCAGGAGAAAATGTGGTTGCTAACGGTGCTCTGTTAGCTGGTAAGGCAAAAATGATTGTTTCGATTTGATTCGTAGGCGAGGTTGAAGGTTGATTTGGCCCTAACAAGTCAGAAATTCCGTGGATTATTGGGATCGCAAGGCTTTATCGGTACCGTTGGTGTAGTTAAATGGCTGGCAACCGTTGATTTCGCGAAAATGACCTAACATCAAAAACCATTTCATATCAGAAACCCACCGCTTGCTTCAGTTGTTGTTTAAGCAGCTCTTTCCGGACGGCGTGTTCGGGATTGGACGCAATATTTTCCCACTCCTCCGGATCGGTGCGCAAATCATAGAGTTCCTCTTCTCCGGTGTTGTAAATCACATAGCGCCATTCGCTGGAGCGCAAGGTGAAGTGCTGGTCTTCCACCAGTGCCTGTGCCCCTTTTTCCGGCGGACGATTGCCCTCAATCGAGCTGATCACAAAACCGGGGCCGTCCCACATTCCAGCCGCCGGATTCTCAACAAGCGGTTTGAGGCTGAATCCATCCAGCACCGGTTTTTTTGGCAGGCGGCAAAGATCGTTGAGCGTTGGATAGATATCGACGTGGTCGAGTTACCCAAACTGAGCCATCGCTTTCGTTAGCCTGGACGTATTGATGATGTGGTTAATGTTGTATAGTTTGTCAATGTTGGGGCGCAAGGAGGCCATAGGCCGACTGGAGGACCAACATTGGTTCGGTTCGGTTTCCTCCGGCAGCTCCTGAGCGAACTCCAGCGGAGTAATATAGCCCAGCGAGCGATGGAGGCGTATGTTGTTTTACTTCCATCGCCAGTCTTCGATTACCACTCGAGCCTCGGTCAGAGTCCAAAGCTGCTCGCGGTTGAGGCATTCCTCTCGGAAGC
>Ga0315327_10000804_pt1 | contig 15850 bp, 2 predicted proteins | sample M110032315metaG_FD_203460 | JGI IMG/M metagenome (GOLD analysis project Ga0315327, IMG submission 203460) | Ammonia-oxidizing marine archaeal communities from Monterey Bay, California, United States - M1 100m 32315 | ecosystem: Environmental > Aquatic > Marine > Coastal | place: USA: California... | reverse complement strand
TTACAAGCCCGAAAGAGTATTTTGGTGCGGCGGCTTCAACAATCGCTAAAGCTCCTTGGCTTCCTATTACTGGAACAATATCGTTGATTGGTGCAGGTGCTAGTTGGCTTCCAAGATGGGCTATAGAACAAATAGACGCAGGGTTTCATAAAGGCCGACATGGTTTAAGAGGGTTCGCTCTTGGGCATGAGGAAATGGGCAGTATGAAAGATTTATACAAACCTTTTGTGGGTATTGTTAAACACTGGGATAACGCTAAATACGCAGAGACAACATACTCGGATGAAACTATTAATGCTATTAAAGACCAGTTGCAAGATGAAACATTATACGAACAGCTTCTTTACACCCAAAGATACGGTGATATATCTGAAGGGATTTTCAGATATTACTTAGATGAAAATGGTGGGGATCAGATAGAAGCACGAAAAAATATGGAAAAGTTTTTGGCAAGTGGTGTTTTAGCATCTACGTCTTGGCGTGGCGCTGAAAGATACGCTATGGCCGGCACTGTTTCTTATGGCGGTGTGTTCGCAGAAGAGTTAGATCGTTTTATTTTAAATCTTCCACCTGCACTTGGTGGTGCTAGACAAGATGAACTTTGGGGTATGTTCGAGGGTTTATCAGACACTTCAAGAAATCATTTCGGAGGGTACGGTACAGAATATTATGATGAAGAAGCTAGAGAATGGATTCAAGGCGATGCGATAATACGAGGCCAAGAGTATTACGGTGATCGTGATACGGCTCTTGGCGAAGCGAATCGTTTTTGGGCAGGAGCAAGAACAAGCGTTCCTTTAACTATGGAGATCATTGGGTCTATAGCTTTTGATCCAACTAACGCTGGGTTAGTAGGTATAGCTAAAATTAGGAATGCTCGTTCTGCTATTATGATGCGTTCCAAAACGACACTTGAAGGTTACGCAGGTGCGGTTAGATCAGAACGTGAAGCGGCTTCTGCGATACGTGCGTTAGATGAATTAGAAGGTGCTTTAGACGTAGGCGTACCTCTTGGTGAGGCTGTTGCTGATGCCGGAATGACTTCTCGTTTAACTAGAGGTATTTTTAATGGTACTGATGGTTCAAGAAAATCTGTTAAAGGTGTGCTTAAAGAATGGGCTAAACAACATGGTGATACTTTTTTCAGAAACACATCTGTATGGAGAAAAGAAGAGCTTCGTTCTATAGGCAGGAAAGTAGATCAGATCACTGGAGCTTTCCGTAAACATGAAATATGGTTAAAAGAACAATATAAGTTGCAGGCGCTTGGTCAACCTGCTTTCCAATCAGCATCTCCACTTATTACAGATCTTGTGAGAGCAGACCCTCGGTTTGAAAGCGTTATAGAAATTATGGCGAAATTCCATGAAGGGCGAAAGTCAGTTCAAGGCACACAAGATCTGACAACAGTACAAGTTATAGACGAGATGGGTGATATTGTTAGCAGTAAGAGAATTTATGTCGATCCTAGTGATGTAAAAGTACCTGTTAGCAAACCGGGACTTGACGAGTGGGATGGCTGGTGGGATTTCTTAACTGAGATAGATGGTTTCGCTGTAATGTCTCTGGGGTTGAATCAACGTCATCAAAACTTGATGTACTTCCCTCGTATTTCATGGGGTGCGATAGGAAAGAATCGTGCTTTTCTTTCACGTAGAAAGTTCATGGCGAAAGGCGACAGTTTAGAAGGTTTACGTGGAGGGCTTTGGGCTGAGTCGCTTATACGTAATGAGGGTATAAGTCAACGATTGTTAGGTGACGTTATTTATGCTGAACTTCAAACAGGAAAGTTTGGTGATCAATTAAAAACACTTACCCATGATGAGATTTGGTCAGCGACAGTACGACCACAATATTTTGAAGAACACGCTACGACGCTTGCAGAGAAATGGCAATTAAGCCGTAGTGAAGTAGATGTTTTACAAGAGCTTATTGTAACTCAACGAAATGCGGCAACATCGAAACTTTATGAAATGTATGAATCAGTTGTTTTAAAAGGTGACGATCTTGACGATTATATAAAAGCCAATTTTGGTGACGCTGAGTTAGCTCAAATTATGAAAGACAATTGGGTGCATATAGATGAGTATTGGAGAAGCCATATTGTAAAACATGGTAAACCTGTTTTCAATGAGGAAACTGGCAAACTAATGTACGCTCCGAACTGGTGGAAAGGTTGGGGTCGTGAAGGAAAAGCTTATGTTGAAAGAAGAAGACGTAGTTTACTACCTGACGCTAACGGTGTAGAGAGTGAACATTTATTAAGATTCCCTACCGAGGTTACTAAAACAACTACTAAAACTTGGGATGAACTTTTTCATTCTGGTATAGATGTAGGTAAAGTACGACACAATTTGAACGCTTCAAAGATCAACACTCCTGACGAGTTGATGCAGTTATTGGAATCTCAAGGAACTAGATGGGTTGCTGAAGAATTAAAAATGTCTGTTAAAGATTTGAAATCTTTTATAAAGAACGATCTTCATCTTTATTACGCAGAAAATAAAATGTATAACGCCGCTGGTAAACTTCGAGATTTTGGACTTGCAGTTGCTTATCAGACAGCGTACAAACCTTTGCAATGGTCAGGGTTCTTCTTTAAGAACGCACCTTCAAAAAACACTATAGATGTAGGTGTAGATTTTCTGAATAATCACGACCAAGTAACTGAACTTAAAGCGTTAGTTGATATGGGAACATTAGGTGGAGTCCCAACAACTGTGATCGACCAATATTTGACTCGTTTTATTTTTGGTACAGAAGGCGAACGCATGAATATCATCAACGAATTTTTGTATGATGTCATGGGCAGGTCAGGTGGTTTCGCATATGGCAGAAAGAAAGCGTTAGATATATTCAATGAACACGCACTTCAGACACGACATGCTTATTCGAACATAGGGCAAGATTTATGGTTAGGTAAAGCTGGGTTATCAGTTGGAGCGGTGATACCTGCTGAAGCGCATATGGCGCAATTATCGCAACTGAAAACAATTCCTTCATGGCGTGAAGTTGGAAGAATGACGCAACACATGGGACTGTTACGTCATCTTGGGTACAAATTTGGTATCGCGCAATTAGATTTATTTTTCCAAAAATTTTGGCGGCCTAAAGTTCTACTTAAAATGGGTGTCGCGCCGAGAAACTTTTTTGACGAAGCGTTACAAATGGGGTTACGTCACGGATTCGGCGCTCAAACTGATACTCGTTTAGCGATTACTGCTTCTGGGAGAATCTCTGTAAGAGATGCATACGGCAGTATGACTGCGGGTAAAAGGGGTGATGTTGCTTGGACTACAGAACAAATAGCTCAAGGCGACAGACAAGCTTTGTTAAGGAAATTAGCTGGTGTGGAACCAGTATCTCAAGCTAATCTTGGGTTGTTTAAATTCCCTGCTATTGTTGCAAGAAAATTAAATGATGTATTGCAAATAGGTAATAAAGCTATTCATAGAAAAGCAGTAAGAGCGGCTCATGCTCGTGTCGGTACCAAATGGGACACGATGAGTGATGATGAAAGACAGCAAGTTATTGTTGAAGAAATGATAAAACTTTACAATGACGGCAATAAACCTTCAGAAGCATTACTACATACACAATTCCTCGCAGAATGGAAACTTCGGGAACTTAATCCTGAATATCATATAACAGGCCAGTTGTCACCGTTTGATGAACTCGCCCCTGACAAAGTTGCTGTAGCTAAGAAAGCGTTAGAACTACGAGGCGTATCTGGAGAGAGACAAAGAGAAGGCGTATACCATGCGTTAAACAATCCTGTAATTATGGAAACTATTACAGAAGATTTGATGCGCCCTATGTCACCGTATATGGATGATGCTTCTGGTGCTGATCTTGTCGTAAGAAGCGGAGGTGAATTGGATAGCCGTAATGTTAGATACCGGCTACCGATGGATCCTACAAGAACAGAAACAAGATTTTATACTGCGACTAGCGGAAGTGTAACTAACATGGACGGCGCTTTACAGCAGATGAACTGGTTGAAAGATGAACCTGCCGCTGTTGAAATGGGTGTCGAACTTGTTCATCATATAGATGAGCCGTTAAACAATTTCTTTAGAGGTATAGTACCTCCGGGTTGGCAAGCTCCTTGGAGGAAGACTGGTAAACCTCCGTTGCCTGAAGGCATTGGGGTGCCTCCGCACATTTCAGATATTGATGTTAAAAGTGTAGATACTGGGGTTGGTTCTTCGATTCATCGGGCTACTGATCCTCTTAAAAATGCTGAAGGTAAATTAGAGATTCATTTAGATTTCGGTGTTATTGCTGGACAATACAAAAATATTATTGAGAGTACGTTTAAAACAAAAGGAGCTAATAGTCTTGCTTTAGAATCTCTTGGTTACAATCCTCGTACATTTGTTGAAGGTTTATCTGAGCTTAATTTAACTGCGGGTCATTCAAGCGTTCCTGAAACTTTTCTAAATCTCATAAACGCAGAACGCGCAAAAATGGGTATGGCTCCAAAGAAAGCAGGGGATGTATTAGAAGAAGCTGAAGCTTTTTATTTGTATTCTTTTGAACGCGAGTTAGCTGGTGTTCGTTTACAACATTATGAAGATGCTGTTTCAACTCCTGATTTAGTAAAAGCTAATCAGATTGCTTTGCAACAGTTAGGTATTCCTGAATCAGCGGCTCTTTCAGACAAGGTGCCTCTTGCTCATCCTGTTACTAGGATTATTTCTGGCGGTCAATCTGGTGCTGATATAGCTGGTCTTCGTGCAGGTCGGGCGCTTCAGATTGAAACTGGTGGTCTTGCTCCTATAGACGAGAAAGGTAAACTTCAAGCTTCGAGAAAAGAAACAACCTACGGTAAGGCACCTCAAGATGCTGAAATGAGAGAACTTGGGTTAGAAGCAATAGAAGGCGAAGTACCTGACACTAAAGCAGGTTGGGGTGCATACTACATGAAACGAACTAAAGCTAATGTAGATGCGTCTGATGGGACTGTTGTTTTCACTCAAAAGGATCTGCCTAAAAAAGTTGATGGTGGCAAAGTTACTGGTACTCAAAACACGATTGATTACGCAAATAGTAAAGCTGATTACCCTGACGCTTTAGTATTCGAAACAGACAAATTTACTGCTAAACACAAAAAACAACTTTTGCAATGGTTGAAACGAAACAATATTAAAACTCTTAATGTCGCTGGTCCAAGGCAACATGTTGTTGAAGCTAAATGGATTCCTAAGAGTCCTGTTATGCTTAAGGGTAAGTTTGGTGAAGGTAAAGTTCTTAAAGCCGCTGACCATGTGAAATCTGAAACTTTGTTTGACGCGGTAGTTAATGGTGAGCGTACTGCTTTGATAGCTCCTAAATCTACTGAGGTAGCATCTGAAACAGTAAGAGGCATGGAAGAAGGTGTTAGTCCAAAACTTCTTGACGACAAGCCTATTAAATTACAGCCGGGTCTTTTAGAACGGTTTGGTGAAGGTCAGTTAATGACTATACAAAGTGGTAAGAATAAAGTTTTAGTTCGTGTAACAAGTAAGAAATCTGCTGATAGTTACGACAGTAGAGAGTTAGCTGGAAAACTTGGGTATGACTATGATACCAGAACGCAGGATTGGGGTGAGCTTACAGAAAGCCATACTGTAATCGAGTTCGAGTTAGTAGCAGAAGATGTTGCTAAAACTGGTGCAAGTTTTGAATCAGAGGTTGAGAGGTTTTTAACTGATGCTTTAGCTGGTGGGGCTAGAAGCTATGTGCCTCCTGCTCCTGATTTGACTCCTGCGAAGCAATCGGATTTAAGAAAGAATCTTGAAACAATAGAATCTTTGGGTGGGCAGTTAGATTATTATCCGCAGTCAATACAAGATATTACGTTTCAAAATGTAGATGATGTTATTGAATGGGGGAAACCCTATGGTAGTAATAAACCTGATGTTACTGTTTTAGGTGACGTTGGAACAGATTATTATTACACCTACCATCATTATCATGTTGTTGATGAAGGTAAACCAGTTGGTACTATTCTCCGCTCAAAAGGAGCAGGTACAAAAGAAGGAGGCACTAAACACATATATGTTCAGGGTGGTTGGAATCCTGTTATTCAAGATATTAAAAATCAGGTAGAAGGTATAACTGGTTACGAGTTTGATACAGTTATTGTTCAAAAATATTCAAGTGGTAATGTTGATTTAGGTTTCCATTACGATAAAGAAACAGGAACCTTTTCAGAACCGGAAGCGATTATTGCTTCTGTGAATCTTGGTGCTTCAAGAGATTTTGTTTTCAGACCACGAACTTATGTAGATAAAACTGGTAAACGAGCAAAGTATCCGTGGACACAATCTAGAGAAAAAGAACATGTACCGTTTGCATTAAGCGACAAAGATGTTTTCTTAATGCGCGAAGGCACACAAGACGCTTGGGAACACAGCTTAATAAAAGGCAAAGGGCATGAAGGTCCGCGTATCAATTTGACTTTCAGGCGACGCAACCCTGCTGTTCAGAAGAAAAAGCGTGGCGAGTCTGCAACATCATTCAGAGGTGGAGAACTTTCTGCAAGAACTATTTCTGAAGTTAAAAAAATGACACCAGAGTTATTAAAAGCTAACAGAGATAAAGTTTATTTATTCGGAGATAACACAAAACGCACAGGTAAAAGTGGGCAATCAATTATTCGTGATGAACCAAATGCTCATGGTATTCCTACTAAAAAAAGCGCAAAAGTATTCTGGACTGATGATACTTATGATGCTAATACAAAAGCGATTGATAAAGCATTTGATAGCATTCCTGAAGGTGAAATTGTAATACCTAAAGATGGTTTAGGAACAGGGCGAGCAAAACTTAAAGAGAATGCTCCAAAAACATTTAAATATTTAGAATCAAAATTAAAAGAATTAAAAGAATCTGGGAAACAAAGTGTAGTTTCACCACCAGCAGGATTTACTCCAGCTCCTCCAAAACCACCAGCATTTGCCCCTGCCCCACCGCCACCACCACAAGATCCTGCGTCACAATTTGCAGGAGCGGCATACGACAAAGTAACACAAATGGGGGTACGCCCTCTTTTACGAGAATTTTATGTGAACTCCCCTAGTTTCGAACAAGGCACAATGCCTGCTGAAATTAATAATCTTATTAAACAAATTAAAAGAACAGTAGGGGCAACACCTGAAGAAGAAAAATTCATTAGAGCGCTTATATCTCATAAAGATGTAAACGATGGCTATCGTAACAACAACGCATTAGCTTGGATTGTTAATTATAAAGTCAACCCTGAAGCTTTAGTTGGTGGTAGTGATTTAAAACCTATTCTTAATCGCCAACTTGATAAAGGCAGAACAGAACTTACTACTATAGCTGGTCAAGGCAGACTACGATCTTTAAGAGCGCACGGTGGTTATGAGAAAACAATGCTACCTGTCAACGAGAATCAGGTAGAAATATTTTTCCCTCAGATTAATGGTGATGCCGCACTACACCTTGGGTATTTGTTCGGAGCCGCGGATGGACCATTGACTAATGAATTAGCAAAAGCTCTTAAAGGTTTTCTTGTTAAAGAATTAGGGAACGAGAAATTAGCTAGTGATACTTTTCACATGTTGAACCCTAGGGAAAATCCTGATGGTTCAATGATTGCAAGCGAGTGGTTGGAAAGAAATATTCCTAGAGGTGGTGGTTTTCTCGGTCAGCTAGTAAATAGTAATCCTCCAAATGGTTCAGTCGGATCGTTTATGCCTTTAGGTAGGCACACAGGTGTTCAGCAACAAACGGTGGTTGCTTTAGCAGGGTCACATAATAGTAAACATGCTGAAGCCGTTGGTAGAGCAATAGAAAAATGGAATGAATGGATTTATTCAAGCGGTGGGCAAATAGGTTCAACAACACTTGATGATGCTTTGAATCCTATGGGGCCATTTAAATCTTTGCCTTCTGTTAGAAGACTTTATTCTTTACCAGAATATAAAGCAGACATAGGTTTCAACAGACAGTTTAATACTACGCAAAATCAGAATATTCCACGGATGGGAGAAGGTCAGGATATTGCTAGACCACCTTCTATTTATATCGCAGGTGAAGGTTGGGCTGATAAGAAAGGTGTTCCTTTAGGTTGGGTTGAAGAACGATCCGATGGTGTGCCTACAGGCAAGTGGGTTCCTGAAGATATTACTCCTTCTCGTCCTTTTGAATCTACAGGGATTCCGGGATTGGAAACAGAACTTGAAGCACGAAGTGTACGTTTTCCAGAAGTACCGTCATCTCCTGCGGAACTTGCTTCTACTCTCGACAGGAGAGAATACATTGAGGAAGAGATTGTAAATCTTGCGGAAGCTTTGTTCTCTTTGCCGAGCGGATCTAAAATGACTTATCCGTTTTCTGCAACAGCTTCTTATCAAAGATGGAAAGGCGATTTGCCTTATTATGATGATTTTGGTTTCACTCTTAATAGATTAATTAAAATCATTAACGATCATGGCGCATCTACTACTTCTACTATCGCAGAGTTAGAAAGAGAAATATGGCAAGTACTTGGTGATCTTCCACCGACATTAGGAAAAGATGTTTTGCCATATATAGGAACTGTAGGTGGGGTAAAGCATGAAGGTGTTCGCAGAATATTTGTTAATCATGAGCCAACTGCTCTTGTTCCTAATAAACGAATAGAAGGAAACCCTATAGGAGATATAGCACAATTTGATCCTGATATTTTAAAACCTTGGAATATGAGGTTTGAAGAAGTTCAATGGATGCAGGACGATCCTTCTCTTGTAGTAGGTGACACTGTAGAGCAATTAGCGCAAAGAGATATAGGTTACGAAGAGGAAACTTTCTGGAATTACGCACGACCTGACGAGCAGTTTGGACCTGCCGCTGGTTTATCTAGAGCAAAAGCGGGTGATATAATACCAAATCGTCCGATGTTCCAAGCTGGTGTTAAAGACGTTGAAGAATATTTGATAAACAGAATCAGCGGAATGCCTGAAAAAAAACTTGCCGAGTTCTTAAAGTGGAGACAGCAACAAATAGACGAAGCGATAGACGCAGGGCATATTGATTCCATGTGGCCATTCTTCCGTGACCCACCTCAAGGTTCTTTTGATTATGATGGAGCGGCTAAAACAATTTTAAGAAACCCAGATCCACAAGATTACCCTGTGGCTTTTAAAGAAACTGCTAAAGAACTTGAAGCTAAAGGCATTCCGTTTGATGAAACAGCAAAACAAAATATGCCTACTAGAACAGCGGCGTTAGTTAAAAGTAAATTAAGAGATTTCCCTCAGTCGGAAAATCCGGGAGCATTATGGACTTATGACAGTGAAAGAGGTGCTTCTTTAAGACCAAGGGATATAGGTGGTTTCCATCATGGAATAGAGATGGTTGGTGTTAATCCTCGAACTTTAGCACCGAATGATGTTGAGACTGTTATGGATTCAAATAAGCTTTTCCATGTTTGGGAACATACAAAAACAAAAGATATACACATTCTTCCTGATACTGCTTACAATCCTAAGACTAAGGAATTGAATATACCTGCTGGTTTCAATCCAAAGGATTACAAATCAATAGGTTCTTTCGAAGCTGGATCTAACGACATGGCTCAGTTCACTGAAGTTCAAACACGCAGAATACAAAACGAAATGAATCATCTTTTAACTAACGCTGACAGACCAGTTCACGGCGCTCAAGTTAATCACCCTATGCTACTTGAATTAACTGACTTCCCTAAAGATCCAGCTATGTCAGAATCACGAATCCATTTTCATGGCAACAGCAGAATGTTACCTGATAGAATGTTACACACAATGCCAGCGGCGGCTCCTGCAGAAGGGCCGGGCGGGGCGGTTATGTCAGGTATAAAGCATTTAGAGAAAGCTTTTTTCGGTGGGTATATGCATCCTGTTATTAAAGCAGGTGTTCGTGAACCGATGTTCTTATGGTATTTCGCTGAGTCTTGGGATAGTAAAGCGTTAGGTGTAACTGAGTTTTATCAGCATAGTGCTAATGCGTTTACAAGGTTAGAGAAAACATTGATGAGGGAAGTGCCTAAATTTTTGATGCCTAGCAGATTATCGCCTCATCATAAAACTATGCACAATGGGGTGGAACAATTTGAGATCCCTGAGTTGAGGAAATTTATTGAACAATTACGCAACAGAAGAAAAGGTGAAGACATTGAAGCCATTTTTGCTGATGTAGTAGATGACTGGATGTCAGGGGTTAAAGACAAAGATATGTTATTGGAGCAAGTGTTTGCTCTTCCTAAAGGCCAAGTGCGTATTAGAAATGATTACATGTTACCCGATGGCACGAATCTTAAAGGTACACATAATTTAGCTAAAGCGTACAAAGAAGGTGCGATAGAAGACGTTTTGATGAATCGTTTACATTACGATGCGGAAACTGAATTCCCTTCAAAAGGATTGTTTCATAGAGCATTTCCGGGCAACGAAGAGTTCTTCTTCCATCTAAAAGAAACATCAACAAAAGCCGAATACGATTTAACCTTACGCAGTATTATGGAATGGATCGCTCAACAAGCTACTTCATACCAAGCAAGAGTTGATTTCACAATGCTTGATGCGGCTAAACGAATGAGTCACTACGTTGACCAACACACAAAGCGTTCATTCTTTCAAGAGATGGTTGGTTCAGCAATACCATTCCATTTCGCTCATTTCCAATTCTTATCAAGATGGGTTAAAACAGTTGAACACAACCCAGCGGCTATACCAAGATTGAATTGGTTGCTGTTCGCCGCTCAACAAACAGGATACAGATACGAAGATGAACGAACAGGGCAGATGCGAATTAAAATACCTTTCGTTGAAACAGGTGTAGGTATCTTCTTAGAAGTAATGAATGACATACCAATAGTGCAAAAGTTCTTTGGTAGCAGATTGTTAAGCGTCTTCGAGGATGGAGCAGGGTTCCCTGAAAGATTCATTTTGCCGGGATATGACCCAGATAATTTACTCGAACTACAAATCGGTCCTATACTAGGCATCCCTCTAACAACGGCTTCTCATATAGTCGGTTCACGGATGTTGGATGAAGGTTTGCTTGGTCTTGGTGAGAATCTGGTTATGAATAGGACTTATGACGAGCCGTTACTTAATTCGGTTTTCGGTCAGCTTATGCCTACTACGTTCATTCGACCTTTCGCGGCGATTATGAATGCGATTGGTGGTTCTGATATAGCAGGTATGTATTCTAAAGCTGAAGCTGATGCGATTATGATTTTAGGTTTGAAAGGAATGTTACCTGACCAAACTGATATGGCTGGCAGGCCGGGTGAAGCTGTTTTCAATCAGAAATGGTATGACGCTATTAGGCATATAGCTAAAGTTAAAATGGTTATAGACATGTTGACATGGGAGGTTGTTGGTACAACTCCAAGGGCGACAATATTGTCAGATGATCCTGCGTGGGAATGGAATGAGTTCATGCAAAAAGGCATAGATATGGGTATGCCTCACGAAGAAGCTTTTGAGTACATGTTGGACAAAGTTAAAGAAGAGTTTGATACTAATTTTCCTTTGGAATATCCGGGTCTTAGCATGGATGATCCATTTTATGATGATGCATGGAATAAAGAGTTAATGAAAGTTGGTGTTGCTGGTGTTGGTATGACAGAGAAAATGTCTTTAGCGGAGCAACCATCAACTAAAGAAGCTTGGGAGTTTATACAAGAACATGGTGATTGGGTAATGGCGGCTCCTATGGTGCATTGGTATTTTGTTCCAAGGGGTATGACTGAAGAGGAAACGATCCATGAACCGTTCGCAAGAGATTGGCAGATAGCTCAAGGGCAACGTGTATATCGTGACAACGACAGGTTAGCAACAGTTATTCAAGGCGTTGCTCCTTCTGTTGAATATTATGCAATGAAAGAAGCTCATTTAAGACAGTTGAATGTATTTAAAGAAGCTAGAGATAATAACCGCAAGAATGATATAAAGCCGGGTGTTTCATGGGCGGATATGATTATGAGACAGGAAGAACAATGGGATGTATGGGATCAAAACTTTAAAGAAACGTATCCTATATGGGCTGAAGATAAATTTGGTTTAGATTCTCAAATGAAACGAGATGAAACTATCTCTGAGATGCGCCGTTTGTTTACACCAGATAACCTTGATGCGATTCCTGACACTCCAATTAAAGATGATGTTATTGCTGGTATGCGAATAATTGTTCAGTTGGATAACGATTTGACGCAGTTAGCTGGGGTGCGGGGCAATAATGACAATGATGTTTCATGGACATCTATCCGTAATAACCTTATGCTGGATGCGTACAACCAGTTTAGTGCTTTAGCTTCGGGTAAACCGTGGGTTAATACGCTATTCAGGAACCTATTTATGCCTTTCATTGGTGAAGATTGGGTAATAAAGTTGGAAGAAGGCACTTTGAAATTAGGAGATAACTAATGGCATGGGACGATGAGTTTCCAAATCCAGATGATATAGGAAAATCAGATGATTCTTCTGTGCCTCCTCCTACTACACCATTAGAAACAGAAATAATAGATAGAAATTTTACGGGTATGGGTGGCGGTGGTGCTGGAGAAGGTTCTACGTTATCTACAATAATTTTAAAACCAGATAAATTACATGACATTTATCTAGCTAACAGCGATCCTCAAACTGCTTTTTCCAGAATGATTAATGTTCTGTTAGATAACTATATTTATTATGTCACATTCAGCGGTAACGCTCCGTTGCCTTCTGATTCAATATATCGGGCTGTTGATCCTTTAGGCTTGAGCGGACAGTTCGCTGAGATAATAGGAAGGGAAGGCAGAGCAGGGTCAACACCTATGACTGTTGAGGTTGTTGAAATAAATTCACAGGATGGACAAGATTTATTAAAAAATTATCATGCGGCTAATGGTGATGGTGGTGGAAAAAAAGGTCGAACATATCAACAATTAAACCAAGGTGAAAGAAGTAAAGTAGATGCACAGGTAGCTTCTGAATACGCTGGGCATGAGTTCATGTTCTTAGCGCCACAAGAAGAAGGTGCCGAGTTTAGAGATCCAATGAACCTTGCTTCATACGACGACCCTGAAACTGATATTAACGAAGGTGTACAGATCCCTATGATAGGTATCATTCCTTCATACGACGGAACGAACATGGGTTACATCTCAACAATAGAAGAAGCGATGATGGGTGTTCCTTTAGATCAAAAAAGTTTAGATTACTATATGCGTAATCTGGAAGCAGAAACCCCTGACACGTTTCGTGCTGTTCAAGGACAGCTTTCTGCTTTAGGATATTACAGCGATGAATCTGGTGGACCCGATTGGGGTTACTCTAGGAACTCAGACAGGCAAGCTTTCCGTTCGTTCATGGCTGACATTATTACTGAACGTGTAGCAGTAGAGGACTATAACAGACGTAACCCTAACAAACCGATGCCTATGACAGAAGTAGGAGATTTTTTAGATAAAAGATTTTCTTCTAATATTGAAAACAATAGTGCTAAGTGGGGTGTGAGTGTAGAGCGAGATGCGGATGGCAACGCTGTTTCTATGACACCTATGGCAGGCTTACAAAGCGATGTGCAATCAGAGATTGTGAACACATTGAATACTTTATGGACTGGTACTGGCAGGACAGTCGGTACTAAAGAATTAGACATAATAGAAAAAGCATTTAACGAACTGTATATATCAGGTGACGTTGACCCAACTGCATATAAAACAGAAGGGTTCGGCGACATGATGGCGTTAGCTGATTCTTTCGGCGCGGAATATTATGGCGGTAAAGAAGGATGGGAAAATAACATACGAATAGGTGTGACAGGCAACGAAGCAGAATTTTTGCGTATGGCAAGAGCGGCTGGTGTGCCAATAGATCCTGATGGAGCGCCTACTGCACAGCAACGTAAAGATGTTTTCAGATGGAACTTTATTACTTTATTAAATAAGAACAACGGTAACTTTGAGTCGGCAAGTAACGAGTTCGCTAACACGTTCGGCGCTCAAACTTTCAGGACACAAGCAAATAATGGCAACTGGTTAGATAATGTAATTTCTAAAGCGCAGACTCCTACATCATTTGGGCATGTGGCTGGTGCTAAAACAATGCTTGAGCAAGATGAGAAACGGTTAGGTGCTTTAGATGATATAACTAAACGTGTTCAAGTTGCTTCTGGGTTCGGCGATGTAAAATCTGGTATGGCTAGTAAAGCGGCTAAAGATGTGCTTGCGGCTTTTTCTAATACGAGCGGTAATCAGAGAAGCAGGGGTACTCGAATATGACGTTTATTACAGGTAATAATGCTACTGAAGTTCCTGAAGAAATGAACGAAGCAGTAGATATTCTTTTTGATGTCGGTCAATGGGCTTGGGATCAGGGTGTAGATGTATTAGATGGTTTGTGGAATCCTTACGGAAATAATTGTAATAAGTGGCTCGGTGAAATGCAGGATGGTGTAGTTCCTGTTATGGGTAAATGTGATCCTGAAGAAATTAAACAAGTGTGGGATTATTTATATGCTAGAGATGGAGATGACGCATATAAGATCTTTTTACCTAGTGGATATAATCCTTTAGAAGATGGTTTAGGATTATATTTAATTTACGAAAATGAAGAAGCTGAAAAGAAAGGGAAGCAAACACTCGGTAAATACGGGTTAAGCGCTCCTCTTGTTCCTAACCTTATCATGCCGATGGGTTTAACTTTAGATGAAACTCCTTATGAAGTTCCGGGTGTTGATACAACTAAATACAATTTGGGTAATACTAGAACAAGACGCAGGTTTGATGCTATGAACGAAGCGTTTGAAAGTATTTACAGCCCAGTATTTTATGCACCTCAATGGCAGTTAGGTCAAGCAGGTACTAAATGGGAGAAAGAGTGGCAGTTAGCTCGTGGTAATGTAGAGAACCCAGAGTTGCGTTACGCAGATTTACCAGATCCTAAAACGGATGCAGGGTTAAGTCGTGATAATAAAAACTTTGGTCGGAATTTACCAAGTATGGCTGAACCTGATTATCAGCAACAGGCTGAAGATTTAGCTGTTGTTATGGCTATGCAAGAAAATGATGGAGCAGGTTATAACGACGGCTGGGGTAATCCAAAATTGTACAATGGCGCATATCAATTTAGTGACAAGGATTGGACGCATTGGAGTGGAAAATTATATGGTGAATCAGTTAAAGGTACACCTAATCCTGATGTCCAAGATGCTGTAGCAATACATAAATTTAAATCTTTTTTAGAAGATTTTAATGGTGACATAGGTGCAGTAGCGGCTGAACATTACGCTGGTATGGGTGCCAAAGACAAATTCTATGACAAGGGAATAGATTTTACTTGGGGAACTCCTAATAGTAGGCATCCAACGATGATGGAATATGTGTCTTATATTAATCGTTCTTATTTAAATTATTTAAATACACAACAAGCTACTGGAGAAGGGTCTGTTGTGAAGGGTGAAGGTTTACCTTCTGTTACTGGTTCTGATTATGCACGTACACAAGATGAACGTAAAGCTAATGAATTTCCTGATATGAATTTCTTAGATAAAAATAGAGGTATAAGAAAATGAGTGATGCTTTAGATTACGACTGGGATTCATTGGGTATAACAATGGATATGACTGTTTTAGGGCAGACATGGATGGAAGATTTTTATGATGAGTTCCCTATGTGGGAGTCAATCATTAAAAACGATGAAGAACTTTTAGGACTCGTAGGCGAGTGGTGGGAGAAACACGGCAGGGCGCAGAGCGATCTGGATACGTCTTATACAGATATGTATGACGGTTTGATGAATGCGCTTATGGGTAGTCAATGGTATTTAACACAGCCAGAAACTCTTCGTAATGCTTTAATATTAGAAGCAACTGATCCAGCTACATATCGTTA
>Ga0315327_10000802_pt1 | contig 15875 bp, 9 predicted proteins | sample M110032315metaG_FD_203460 | JGI IMG/M metagenome (GOLD analysis project Ga0315327, IMG submission 203460) | Ammonia-oxidizing marine archaeal communities from Monterey Bay, California, United States - M1 100m 32315 | ecosystem: Environmental > Aquatic > Marine > Coastal | place: USA: California... | reverse complement strand
TGCCGTAAACGTTCTTAGTTATGACATGAATTTCCATGTTTATATCTTGTCTCCAAAGCTGTCCATATCGACAGCGTTATCTACTGGTAACCGAACATCGGTTACTTCTTTAGGGTTACACGAACTAGTTAGTTCATGAATCTCGTTTGGATTTGGTGCATAGCCCCAGCACCTTACATCTATCTCGACCTTAGCTTGTTCTAGTGCATAGACTAGGTTCTCAAGCCGGACGCTAGCTTTTACAGGGGTTCTTGGTAGTGGCAAAGTGTTACTCCTTAGGTAACTAGTGTTAGACACGAGCAGTTTATGGACATGCTCAGGTCGACTAGATACTAGTCCTTTGCTAGTTCAAGGCTGCCAGATTGGTCAGCGAAGATTTCCCTAGTTACAATCTTTCGATTCCAACTAGCATCTTCGGCATCTCCAAACTGTGCAACAGCCATGATGTTTCGGTAGCTAAACCGTTTAGCTGCCGGAGAGAATCCCCACCAAACTCTAAGCCACTGGTATCGACGTAGATACTTTTTGACGTTTCGGACTTGTCGTCCGGTTAGAACCCCTTCGTAGCTAGGTTCTAAATGGGTTCCAAGGATTGCGGACTTCGTAATCTTGCCATCAATGAGTTCGGACATTTGTAACTCCTAAGTTACTAGTTATGTAAACAAGCAGTTTCAAGACTTGCTCAGGTCACTAACAACAACCCCCTTATAGGGGTTGTAGTTAGTTGTTAGCTAGCCATCCGACTAGTTGCTCCTTTGACTTTGGCTACGGTTTCAACGTCAGCTAGCTTGGCAAAGCTACTAGCAAGACGGTAGAGATACTGAGCTTGAGAGCCAAGCGAATCTAAACTGCCCTGCTGTTTAGCTACTAGCTTCTCGTAGTTGCCGATCAACTCCGATTGCTCAGCAATCAACTCTTCGTTCTTGTCGGTCAAATCTCCGTAGCTAGTTACCAATCTGGCTAGGTCTTCGTAGCTAGCTATGTCGGAGTCCTTGAAGGCTTCGGCTCTGTCGTTGACAAACTCAACGGCTTCTTTCAATCGAACTGGTTCTTCCAGTTCTCTACGGTACAAGCTGATATAAGCCTTGTAGATTATGGTGCATTGAAGCTTCGATGCTCCGCCTTTTATCATGGCATCAACGGTTCTAGTTACTGAAACCAAGTTGGAATCGCTTCGTTCTGTATAGTGCATTTGTAACTCCTAGTTACTGGCTGGTTTCGACCCTTTAGGGTCATCATCAGTTGGGATACTCATCCCAAGACCAAGGGCATATTTTTCGACCTATGCCAGAGCCACTAGTTTTTTACATGGCAGAATCCTCCTACTAGGGGTTTACAAGTTGGGTTGAGGCTGATCTCCCAACTTGTACCAAGCTACTAGCTATATCTAGCTAGCTTGGGCTAAAGTACCCAACCATTTACATGGTTGGCACTGAAGTTTCCCAGACCTTCGTCCTTTGTGAAGGACGACTAGTTCCGTTGAGGAACAGCTAGGGCAAGATAGATTGAAAGCTGCAAACATAGTTTGACTCCTAAATTTTCATTTACCGACTAGTTGCTAGTTTCGAGGTAACTCGTCAGCTTGGGGTACCAATCCCCAAGAACTAGCTGGCTAGTAACTAGTCACCGAAGCAACTAGCTACTAGCTGAGGACTAGGACTTGATTGCTAAAGCAATCGCTGCCAGAGCATTGTCAACAAGTTGGAACTTGTTGGACACTTCGGCTTTGAAGATCCCTAGATCTTCCTTGGTGACGAAGTTACTGGTATCAGTAACCATTCCCAAGTCGACGGAGCCACTAGTTAGCTTCGGTCCTTGTGAAACTTGTTTCACAGTTCCGACTTCGGCAGAAGCTAAAGCTTCGTTGAGGTGTCGCCTCATGACTTTACAAGTCATGTTGACAACTTGCCCTGCAAGTTCCCACTTCGCTGCTACGGCAACCAGTGCTACTTTGACCTTCCGAAGGTCAGCTTTGCCACTTCGCTCTGCATTAGCAAATACCTTTCGGTATTTGGCTATGTCTGAACCGGGGTTCAGAGCAAGTACTTCGTTGGCTGTAAGGTTAGCTGTGCTAATCATTCGAAACTCCTAGATTGTTGGTGAGGACTTTTTTGCCTCGTCTATTCAGCCACTCCCTGCCTCAGGGAGTACAATCAAGAAGGGAGGGGAAAGAAAAAGAAACTAAAGCAAAGAAAAAGAATTGCCGAAACAGGTACTAACTAGTTAGTAACAGTTGTTGGAAAAACCGAAAAAATCTCGAACCACCCGCCGAGCGAAGCTCCGTGTGAGTTCTGCGGCTGCGTAGACGCAGGTAGCGCAGGATTGTCCAGTACGAAAATCACGTTGGAAATCAGGGAGAAATTGCCATTTTCTGCCCCTCTCTTGACGCGCAAGGATCACGCTGAGAGCCAGCCTAGTTGCCAGCAGACCGGATTTGCCAGCTTTTCTAGTCCCAAGACTAGCAACTAGCTGTTAGCTGGGGCTAACAGTTGTAGTTACTGCAGTAACTATGGTTAGTCCCAAGGGGACTAAGGGGCTACCACGGGGATGCCAGTGGGAAGTTTTGTGGGGGTTGGTGTGTGTGAATGTGTGTGGGTGTGTGTATGTGGGTGATGATGGGTGATGTGGTGGTAGGAGGTGTGTGTATGGGAGTGGTGATGGTAGTGTGATGATGGGGGTATGGTGTTGGAAGTTGGTAGTTATGGTGTGAAGGGACCCCCTTGACAGTTTGTTTTCCCCCTTAATCGCACTAGTTACTTGTTACTAGTTAACTACCTGTTGTTGGTTAACTAACAACCCCCTAAGAGGGTTGTTAGTTTAATCCTCCTATCTAACCCCCCTATAATCCCCCCTTCCTTCCCTCCTTTTGACCCAATAACATGTTATTTTCTATACGTCAGGATTGTTACATCCGGGGTGTTCCTCCTTAAACTACCTCGTTAGGGTTTACAATCAGTCTCAACCGTAAGGTGTAATGCGGGAGTCTTTACTGACAAGCAGACCCCGGTGCTTGAAAGCCTCCTGCATTGGGGTCTGTGCTATTCAGGAGGTATGTTTTGTTATTGCCCGAAGATCGAAAAGCCCTTTTAGATACGATCGGCGTAAACACATGGTCTGAACAGGACGAGATCCTTGACCATCCAGCCAGAATCAAGCTTGTTGCGGGCGGGGAGCGTGCGGGAAAGAGTTTTATGGGAGCGCTTTCCATCATTACCCACCTTGATGAATTTGAGGATGGAGATATTGTGTGGCTTGTAGCTGCTGACTATGAGCGTAACCGGGCAGAGTGGAACTACTTAACCGATATGCTCGGAAAGCTAGGGTTCCTGTACAAGCAGACTAAACGCATTGACCCCGGAGAGATGGAAGCCATCTGCGGGACAGCTAATAACCCCGGATTATTTAAGATAAAGACAAAATCCGCCAACGATTACCGGAGCCTTGCAATGGAAGCCCCTAGAATGGTGGTTACTTGCGAAGCATCCCAGATTGACTATGACAGTTTCCTGCGTTTACGTGGGCGTATCGCAGAAAAGCGCGGGTATCTATTCTTAGAGGGTACTTTCGAAATGTCCCTAGGCTGGTATCCGTCCCAATGGGAGGCGTGGAAGTTCTATAACCCCGATGACGACGCTATTTCCTTTTCACTACCGTCTTGGACAAACAGGGTTGTCTATCCTGATGGCAGACAGGACGATGAAATCCTGTCCCTTGAGAGGTTACACTCCGAAAACTGGTTCAATGAGCGAATTGCGGGCAAGCCAGCACCTCCAAAGGGTCTTGTCCACGATATGTTTGACATTGCACATCACGTTTCTGAGGATGTTACCTATATTCCCGGCGAACCAATACATCTATGGATTGATCCGGGGTACTCTCAGGTTACAAAGTCCGCTTATGCTGTTGAGGCAGTACAGATAATTGACGGTCAGGTACGGGTAATAGACGAAATCTACGAAAGACTTAAGGTTACTGAGGATATTATTGACATTTGCCAGAACAGACCTTGGTGGCAGGATGTTTCCCACGGTGTTATCGACATAGCTGCCCATAATTTTGGTGAATCCAGACCAGTAGATACGTGGCTGCAGCAAGCCGGACTGTATATGCAGTCCCAGAGCGTTGGAATAATGGATGGCGTTGAAAGGTTTAATACATACCTTAAGGAAAACCCTGTCACTCACCAGCCAAACTTAGTCTTTAACCCTAAATGCAAGGGTATTTTGTCCGAACTAGGTGGCTGCGCCAACCCATTTGATGAACAAATGCACGTATATACTTGGCGGACAGACCGTGAGGGTAACGTTGTGGGAAAAACTCCGAGGGACGCTTTCAATCACGGAGTAAAAGCTATAACCTACGGACTTGTTGTGAATTTTGGCTATGCCAGAACCACGGGTCAGGGGAAAATAATCGCAGTAAACAGGTGGTAATGTGGCAAAGATAGACGATCTGGCAACAACCCTAGAAGAAGTTTGGGAGTCCCCCGGATTTATTACCAGACGCGCCAGAATGGAAAGTGATTATGGCTTATATCGGCTAAATAACTATGAAGCTGGAGCCGGATACCAGAGCTATACGTCAAATGCCCCCAGAATCCTAGCCGATAAGATCATTTCCTACCTAACTAGTGCCAGTATGTCCATTCGGGTAAACATGAGCGCTGCTGTTGCCGACCGATCCCCCGGTACTGCGAAAGAAAAACTTGCAATAGGTTCACTGAACCTAGCTGATGAACGGATGCAGCGGATAGGACAGCCAACTGTTCGCGAACAACTTGCTTTTCATGCTGTACTTAGAGGTTGGTATGCAGGGCGGGCGCTTTTAAACAAGCGACAGGACGGAAGTACTTACGTAGACATTACGCCTTTCGATCCACTTCACTGTGTTTACGAAATGGATGACGATGGGGTTGTATGGCTGGCGCATAAAACGCGAAGATCTGCCCTCTCAGTCAAGTCCCAGTTCAGGATAGACGTTGAGCCAGCGGTAGAAAAAGATGGGGAGCTTGCAGGGGTAGATGTATGGGATTACTACTCACGGGAAGAACACGGGATAATAGTTGCTAAAGACAAAGATGGTTTCGAATGGGGCAAGAGGCTAACCAAGCACAACATCAGGGATATTAATAACACTCCATTTGCCCCTGTTTTCCTTGGAGCTGTGGGTCCAGCTCCTTGGATTCAGGGTGAGACTTCAAGTGATGACACCGCATCAGACTTTGGTGAGTCTATCTTTTCATCTAACCGTCAGATCTATGAAGACCTGAACTTCGCAATGAGTGCGTATAAGACACTTGTTAGACGAGCGGTTCGACGACCGTACAAGATCATTTCTCCTGACGGAACGACAACTCTTGAATCTGACCCTTGGCAGGACGGATCGGAAGTCCCACTCCCTGCTGGAACAGAAATCCAGCTTCTCGACGAAGTAACGATGCCGATTGACACCCCTGCATTTGTAGGTCAAATATCCGGCGAGCTTCAGCGTGGTGGTTTATCTAACGTAAGTTACGGCGAACTTCCTTTTGCGATCTCAGGATTTGCAGCGAAGGTTCTTCAGGAAGGGTCTGCTCACCAGATAGCACCAAGAGTTCAGGCTATGTCTTCCTGCTACAAGCAGATAACTGAACTTATTTCAATGCAGTACCAGCTTGGCGGATTCAAGGCGATGGATGTAACGGGTCGCCACAATGACGTATCAAGTTACTTCCACGAAGAAATTAACCCTGCAGACGTTGAAGGCGCTGGAGCCATCGAAGTTAAGTTCGGTGTTAGGATGCCACAGGACGAACCACAGTTAATAACAATGGCACAGATGATGCGAGAGGGAGAGCGACCACTTGCACCTGACGAATGGATATGGGAAAACGTCCTGCAGATTTCAGATGTTGACCAGTTCAAGAACGCAATCAGCGCACAACAGGCTCATGTAACAGAACCGAAAGCTTTGTTAATAACCCTGATAGAAGGCTTGATGCAAACAGGGGAACAGGAAAAAGCCCTTATCTATATTGACCTTCTAAGGAAGACACTTAAGCAGGAACAGCAGCAGGAACAATCTCAGGATATGCAGTTCCAGCAGATGCAAGCGCAAGTACAGGCGATGATGATGGGAGGCGGAGTTCCGCCCCCGGAAGCCGGAGGACAAGGTGGCGGGCAGGGTAGCCCGCCGGGAATATCTAATGATATTCTTTCTTCACAAATGCAGGGATTCACTAGGGCTGGTGATCCTGCTCAAGCACCTCCGGGTACTCCCGGCGGACCGGGGACATATAACGGCGTATAACCATGAAGTATAGAATTTCATATGTAGAACCAGATGGTGTAACGGGAACTATCGAGATAGATGCAGACTCCCTTACGGATGCCTATAGAAAAGGTAACAAGGCGATACCGCCCGGAGCAGACATACAAGGTCGCCCGACGGACATTACTCCAGCCGAAGCAACTGGAAAATCAGGTCCAGATGCGACCAAGAATGACGATGTTGACACTAACGCAGATGCAAGCGGGGGTAGTGGAAGCGGAGGAAGCGGACTAGATCAAGCTAGTGTAGATGCGATGATCGCAGCGGCACTTGCCGATCAGGAAAATCAGAACAAGCAACATATGCAAAGTATTCTTGATCTACTGGGAAGCCAAAGTGCAGGTGGACCGGAAGCCAGCCCTAATCCTAATACTACGGTTAACGCAGGTGGACCGGAAACCACCTATGACAGTGCTGGTGGATTTAACTGGAACCCTTCCACCGATAATCAAGAGATGAATCCGTTGGACTGGAATAAAGATCTTGACCATATTGTGAGTAATATCAACTACCAGACAGGTGCAGGTCCCGGTGCTTGGGGTGAGGACTTCCGAAACCAGATGATAGAGAGGCAATCTGGTCTAGGCTCGTTCTTGGAAGGTATTTCACAGACATTCGGTGGTGATATGCCGGGAGGCTACCAAGGACAGAATTACTTAGAAAGTTTATTCAATCCAGCAGCCTCAGCTTATGGCGCGCTGAACACACTTGGCTCACCGTATAAGTCGGGCGGGCAGGTTGGTGACAGCTTCGCCAAATTCGCGAATAATCTTTTTAGCAGTGCCATCGACCCTAGAAAACAGCTTGACGCTCTATTAGGGAGTGCTTTAGACCGTCTGTCTGCCTACGACCCTAAAACATTAGATGCCTTAGCACCTGCTGCTGAGGGAAGGATTCGCAAACTGATAAATCCTGATGTGATAACTGAAGGAGGGGGCGGATGGGATTCTATCAAGGAGATAGTAAACCTTGCCCAGCAAGCACAGGGACAAAGGTATTCACCTATGGCTCTCCGGTCAATGCAGCGGGGACAAGGTAACGCAGATCAAATCTGGGCTGACTTTACTCGTCAGCGAAATGCTCCGGGTACTGGCAGTGAGCAAAATACTGGTTTCCAAAACTTTGCTAGATTTGTAAAAAACCAATTTGGACTCTAGGAGAAATAAGTGGCAATCAATCCTACGTTCTCTGGTTTTCTTGAAGAGGAGCCAAGGGCTGCCTTCTTTGGAACTTTAGGTCGGCAAAATCTTCTCGATACTCCAACAAGGCAAAGGCAAGCTTCGGATATATACAACCAAGCGTTGCAGGGTTTTTACGGCAAGCTTGGGGAGCAGGTTCTTGGCGGTGGCGCACCGGACGCTTCGTTCACTGACTACCTGAAGGATCTTCCGTTCACGGAACGGTTCGCTCAGATGGGTAGGCAATACAGCGATCAGGGGCGATTTAGCCCAAGGACTAGGTTTCTTTATTACTAATGGTTTCCTCATTTAGAAACTTTATGGCTAGCAGGAATAATAGGGCGGCAACCTATGCTCCTCCAGCCCCTCGCGTTCACCAACCCGACCCTAACTACGCTTCTTTCCAAGAATCAGAAGAATTTGACGAGTTCAGGGCGGGTAAAGGAAAGATAGAGAGGGAAGGTACGTCAGGCTTGCAAGTGCGTGGGATGCTGCCGAGGAGGGTAGATACGACAGCGCAATCTGTTGAAAACCTCAGAGAAGAAAAGCAAACACAATATGACGACCGGATAAGGCAGAAAAAAGTCCTTGACGAAACTCCGGCTTGGAAAGGGATGAACGGCGAGGAGTTTGACCCCAACAAAGAATCTCACAGGGAATTTACAGCAAGGGACAAAGCCCAGTTCGTAGCAAGCCATGTTGACTACATGGACGATCCAGAAAAGCATATGCGTGGATCATCTAGGCTTGAACAGGCTGAAGAACTTTACTACGAGCAAGTACTTACAGTAGCCAATAATACTCAACCCGGCACCCTCCCCTTGTTGATGCCTAGCAATGAGCGGATAAATATATATGACAAATTTGTAACCGACTTGATGACCCCTATAGAAATAGCTGGTCAGAAAACTCAGGTAACAGGGCTTCAGCAACGACAGCTTCAAAAGGAATCCGGTCCTAGAAGGATGCGAGCCTATGCTGGTGTTGTAGCCAACCCAATGAACGAAGAGTTCATTCCAATCGCAACCGCACAGGCGCTAGGGGCATTGCCCGGATCAGCCATTGGGAACGAAACGTTAGCAAAGGCTGGAGCAACGGCTGGTGAGTGGGTAGGTTTTGGCATGGGCGGGGTAAGTGCTGCCAGAAGCCTTAGGTGGATGACTGAAGACGTTACACTTCCGTTCAAAATTATCAGGGGTTCTTACAGGGCAATCCATAAAAAGTTTGGTAGTCAAGATCTTAGGAAGCCAGCACAGTTATCTTATGTAATTGATAACGCAGGACAAGCCCCTCCATCTGTAGCTCTTGACGCTAAAGAGCGAAAGGTTTCTGCAAACTTCACGCCTGAGCAAAGCCTTGATTACGCAGCGCGTGATGCAGGAGGCTCTTCGCTAGAGAACAGTAAGATTTGGGTACGGACTGAAAGTCAAATTAGAGTCGAAGGTCAGACTGAAACAGTACAGGGATGGAAGCTCCTGTGGGACGAAGTGGATGACGCTGCACCTTCTGCTAGACCCAGACCTAAAGTAGAAGCGAAACGGGAACCAGCACCGCTAACAGTTATCCATGAAGGCGATGGCGTTACTAAGACTTACAAGATTACAGATACGGATAGTTACTTCAGGGCTTCTGGAGAAATACTTAACCTGTCACCTGAACAGGTAGAACACGCTTCTAAAATTTCCAGACCAATAATAAAAGCGTTAGCTGATTCTTTTGGAATTGATGAGGCTGAATATATTCAAGGACTCGTTCCTGCGATTCGAGAAGTGCCGCAAGAAGGTCAGGATTTTGCAGCGAGAGTTCTCCATGCGAGGAATCAGCAAGAAATTGCCGAAGGTATGGGCGATGCGCTAATGGACGGAATTTTCCGAAGGTCTGCAAGCTTGATTGAGTTTGTCAAGACAAACCCGGCACTAACAAATGATGCTGACTCAGTTATAACAATACAACATGAGTTAGCTCATTTAGTCCTTGCGGATATTTTTAGGTTAGTTTCAAACGGGAAGGGTGGTCAGTTCGGAACTGTTCAAAACCTTGCCGAGTCCCTTAAGGCACAAGTTGCTGTAAGGGCAGAACTTACAGGTGAAGTTCTTACACCCGCCCAAAGAACGGCGCTGAACGATTTAACGCCCGAAGATATTTCTGACATTATGACGGATGACAACTTCTGGAGCCTGAATAAGATGGAGGGCGATTCGAAGAGTATGTTGGGTTCCACCGTCGCCACAAAGGAATATATAGCATTACGCAAGACGCTTGGGACTGACCCTAACAGTAGGCAGCAACGCCTATTCGCTCAGGACCTACAGAAACTTCTTCATGAAGCAGGGGCAGACCTTTTTGCAAAATATACTCTTGACGTAGCAAGGGGTCAGAGGGCTTCAGTAGTTCGATCGGAGCATATGGGGCTTTATGACGATACCGTAATCTGGAACGCTGCAAGTCAAGGGTTAAACGAATCCCTTAACATTCTTAGAGCAGCGCTAATCACAGACCCCAAATCTGGGAGGGCTATACACGGCATTGCAGAAGTTAGGGCGGGCGTAAACGCTTCTCACGACCAAAAAATAGTTAACTCTTTCCACTCAGTAATAAAGGAAATAGCTGAAGGGAAGATTCTTGTAGATAAGAAAATGGCTCCTCAGCAGTTAACTTATCTAGCAAGGGAATTTGCTAGACGAACAAACTCTGATGCCCTTGCTATCAGAGCAATGGCTGACTACTTCTTAGGGGGTAAAAAGAGTCTACTTAACCAAAACCGAGATGATATAGTCGGGGACTTAGTAGACTCAGATGTTCCCACCTTCTTCGACGGAAGCAACGCTCGCTACCTGCCATTGGCGCGGGAGATTTTCTCGCATCGACAGTACAAGGATCTTTATCAGGAAGTACTGGAAGGGTCGATAGACGATGACATGTTCTCTGAGAGAGCGGTCGAATTACTCCGCCGTTCATTAATAGATGTGTTAAGAGATCCAAACACTAAGGTTGCAGCACTCCATGATGTAGTTCCAGAAGTCAGGAACAGGATTGAACTTGTAAACGAAACGCCGGAATTGCTAAGAAGACTTGAGGAAAGCGCTTTCAAGAATGAAGCTGGCGAGCCTATCATTTTCTTCACTGGGGTAGAGGTAGATTACGGGCAAGACTTTCAACAGTTAATGACTGCCCACTTCCACAATCTTATGGGACCCGGAAAATACCTAGATGATTGGGATGTTGTTGGCGGGTCGTATGCTGTAGGTAGATTTATTGGAGGAGTCCCGTATGGAGCAAGTACGCCAGCAAGGGTTCAGGCTTTTTACTCCCTAGTACCAGAAGCAAAAACTATGTCGCTGGAAGGGTTTGGAGCTTCTGACCCTACAGGATTACGGTACTTTGAAACTACCTTCGCTAATGATGAGTGGGTTCAGCTAAACCGTGATCTTTTCCGAGATTACCATAATAAGAACAGTAATATCTTTGATTTAAAATCACCGTTGCTTAATCCAAACACCCGGAAAGGACTCACGGGTAAAGGTTTTACAGGCGCTGAACCTTTAGATCCTGACACGTTAGAAATTTTTTCCGACTACAGCAAAGCAGTGAAGGATGTCTGGGGGGATAAAAAATCTTTCAAAGGAGTCGAAGCTACATTTGGCGCAAACGCATCTAGGAGGCTTTACAAGAATTTCTTAGAGGCTTACGCAGATGAAGTAAGAAACTGGAAATCCAGAACTCAGGTTGGGAGAAGGACCCGTTACGAAGGTATAGGTGCGGTGGATGAGTTCTCTGAGACAGATTACGCTTACAAAGAGGCTCACTTGGACTATCTGGACAACCAGAAAACTTTAGAAGATCACTTTAACGATCTGCTGAAAGAGGACGTTGACCTTACATCAGAGCTTCACAATACTATCGTTACCGCAGCATCAATAAAGGCAACGGCGAGGACTGTAGCCGAGGAAGTGGATACAGCACAAAGGGTAGGGACTTGGGGTAAGTTGGGTGCGATAGAACAACATGCTATGCGAGATGCTGTGAAGACAACTAGAAAGCAAGCAAACCTTGTTGATGCCCAGCAGGGGTTGCTGAGATTAGAGCAGGAAGACCCAGCAACTTATCACCTTATTGACGTAGACATGCAGGATGGTTGGGGATTTTTTACAGATGCCGATGATCTGATTTTGGACATGGGGAACCAGCACCTTTTCGAAGTGATGAAAAGTGCATCACGGAATAACGCTGGTAAACGGGCTGAGGATACTCCGGGTATGACCGATGCGTTGATGAAGGAATTTCGTGGCAAAATCGGCACCTCCGAACAGCAGTTAGCTGATATTAGCGTGGCTGCTGACGTTGGGGACTCAGTTCTTTTCTCGATGCGTAACAGGCGAATCCACGAGCGTATGCACTCGATGGTAAAGAAAAAATTACAGATAGAGGGTGATGCTGCCCTCAAGAGGCTTGGTCCAAACGACAGCGATGCAGCAGTCGAGGCTGCTCAAACGGCGGTCACGCAAAGATGGTTGGATATATATAACGGCTGGTACCTAAAAAGCGATGTTCACCAACTAACAGAAATTGGGGGTGCTGTTATAGGCGGAAGCCCCCACAGGGTTAATGTTCTTGTCGGACCTGACGAGGTAATACAGAATAACTTTGCGTTTGTAAAACTTAAGGGAGTCCAAAACACTCCTGAGCAAGCTGCTGCTTTCAAGAGGAAAAACCCTACTGCCCCGGATAACGCAATAGAAAATACTGTTAGAACCGGAGAGTTAAACGTACAGCCATCTCGCTACGGCAATGAAGTTAAATCTGGAGTGGACAGGTTTAATGAAGGCTTGAGGGCGATTCAAAAAACATTGGACGAACAAAACATCGGAGCTAACTCTAGGGCAGTAGAAAACCCTACTCGTGCAAGTAGCGACATACTAGATATTCAAAAGAAAACTGAAGCCGGACAAGTTATAAACACAGGGAAGACAGACGGTAAAAACATTGTCCCTAGTAGCTTTAAGTATGAAGACTTTTTTGGTACTAGTATCCGAAAGCCATTGAACAAGGAGCTTCTCGATAGCGTCCTTACGGATGCGACAGGGGAGTTCAGGACTGTTACTGGAGAAATTACACCAGAAGGTAAAAGGGTATTAGCCGAATCTGCATCAGAGCGAATTGGTCAAAGGCTTAAACAAAAAGACTACCGTGAGTACCTTAAGGCACGGGAAGCAGACATACATCGAGCTAGGCAAAAAGCTGCTGCGATTATGCACAATGCTGAAGAAAGCTATAAGGCGGGCAGAATAGATCAGTCAGAGTTAGAAAAGCAAAGCATGATAGCGAAGTCGGTATCAGATTCAGCTAAATCTGGTTACAAGCCGATCGAAATGCACCCTATAGAAGTTCAAGCCTTATTAGATCATGGAGTTGAAAAGCTCCAGAAGTTATATCCAAGTAAGGTTTTCGATAGAAGTGATTTTATAATCGCAATTAATAAATTCCTTGGGGTTGAAACTGCTCGACGAGGAACTGCAGCATTTACAGAAGTAGCCCAACAAGCTCCAGCACTTAAAGGAATGGCTGGAACTAAAAAGATGTTCAGGGCAGAAGGTCTTACGCCTAGGGAACAAAACCTAGTAGAGCAAGCACTTGGCTTGGACACAGTTCTCCGTAATGAATCTCCCTTATCAAGGGCGCAGATTGTTCGCGGAATGATTATTACGTTCTTCAACGTTCAAAGACAGTTACTTCTTTCCATTGATGCGGGAGCAATCTTTAATCAGGGAGGCTTGCTGCTTGGAAGATTTACCACAAAAGGCGGGTACGTAGATTTAGGCAAGTCCTTAAAGGGAACGCTTAGTGAGGGTAAATACAAAAGTCAGATGGATAAGATAAAACAAGATCCTGACTTTGATTACCTAACAACAAAGACAGGTATCTTTATTTCGGAATTAGACGGTCCCCTCTCTAAAAGAGAGGAAGGATTTATGTTTAATATCTTCAGACTGGCGGGTGTGCAAAATAGCCATCCGGCGTTTACAAAAACAGGCATTAGCCATCTAGGGAGGGCAATAGCCTACCCGTTCAAAGCAGGTGAAAGGTTCCATAACTTATACCTTAATAAGATGAGGTATTCGATGCTCAGGGATTTTAACGCCAAGCTTGTCAAGAGTGGGATTGATGATGCTGCAAGAGATGCAGCCATTAAAAACTATGCAGATTTCTTAAACAAAGCTACGGGCAGGGGAGATCTTGGCAAGCTTTCAAACATGGCTCCAGAACTAGCCAGTGTGCTTCTTGCTCCCCGATGGATGGTATCCAGAGTACAGGTTCCATATTCGATTGTGAAAACGGTAGGGAAAGAAGCACATGCCGGAAAAGGAATGTACGCAAGTAAGCAGATAGCCCAAGACTTAACTCGCACCTTCGGGGTTCTTGGCGGGATCGGGACGTTGCTTTACCTTAACGGGTTCAGGGTTGAGACAGACTGGAGAAAGTCTAGCTTCTTGAAGGCATCCAACGAGGGAACAAACTTTGTAACTGGCGAGCAGGGATCAGGAAAAATAAACATAGACCTCACGATGGGACTTGGTTCTGTATGGAGGTTCATAGCAAGGGCTTCTTACGGTGCAGCCCCTTGGGGCGACAGAAAAGAAGTTACCACGACTGGCACAGAGTTTGATGCAGATGTTGGTCGTCAGATAGGTAACTTTATGAGGGCTAAGCTAAGCCCCGCTGGTGCTTCTGTAACTGGACTGGTTACAGGGAATGATTACTTTGGGGAAGAAGTAACTGGAAGAGAGATGTTTGTGCCGGGGCAATCTTGGGATTATCAGGATTTCTTGCCTTTGATGACCCAACAAATTATAGAGGCTTCTCAAGAATTAGATGGTGGTCCAACACTAGCTTTGCTTGGTGCTGGTGCGGTAGGTGGATTAAACGTAAACGTATACCCCGATAAGGACGATCTGGCGCGAGAAATAACAGGAACGAGTTACGAAGACTTATACCCTTACGAGAAGAAATACATCAACCGCCTTTTCTACGAAGGTGGAAAATTCCAGCCTAGTGAGTACACTCAAAAGTCTTACCAGCTAGAGCTTGAGCAATATGAAACAATCGAGCGGATTATGAGTGGTTCCGGCGAGATGGGAACTAAAGCTTCGCGTGTTTACCGTGCAATGGACGTAATGGATATTAAGATGCAAGGTTTACGTATGGGCTACTTCCAAGAAAAAGATGAAGAAGAGATAGAAACTGATCCATTAAAGAAAGCGCAAAATGATTACTACGATTTGCTTAGTGAAGTTTACGGACCGGAAGGACAGTCAAGCTTATCTGATGAAGAGATAGACATGAAAAAGTTAAGGTTCTTATCTAGCCTGACAACAAGGCAACGGGATTACATTGAGGCAAATAAAACAAACTTCATGGTTCCAGACTCCGTATTTAAACTTCAAAAAGCTTCAGGCAAGGGCAACATTAAAAAAGCGAGTGACAATGCGCTTAGGAGAGCTTTATACAGGCAATCAGGAAGAGAACTGCCCCCGGAACTGGTTGTAGAAGACCCGTTGGGTCTAGCGGAAAACTATTACGCTGTCGCTAAAAATATAATTTACTCTAACGAGGCAAGAAGACGGCTTTCGATGGGAAGATCAGAAATCCCGAAAGCGCGAGAACAAATCGAAATCACTCGTGGGATACTTGAAAGAGTTAAGTAGTTCCCTTTATTATGTAGCAACCTAAACAATCGTTATGCCCCATCTAACAGGTGTTGCGTAACTGGAGAATTGAATGACAACTGAGAGACAAGAACCGCTAAACGAATCTGTAGTAGATCCGGCAACCGTTAGCATTGACTCTCCTACGGAAGATGTAACTACTTTTGAAGAACCTCAAACTGAAGTTACAGAAGATCCGATAGGTGTTGGTGTTGACGACGGAGATATTCAGGTTGGGGAAAGCCCGACGGAAGCTCAGTCAGAAGACTCAGACATAGTAAATAGTCCTGCGTTCAGAAGATACCAATCTGCAACGGACAAAAAAATGGCTGAGATGGAAAAACAGCTTACCGAGGAACGGCAAGCAAGGAGTAACGCACAGGCGCAGGAAAGCTTAAAAAATCTTGACGTAGAAGTAGCTCAATACGCTCAACAGAAGAGAGATCAACTTTTACAGCAAGGAATAGATGACGTAACTGCACAGCAAATGGCGAATGAACAGGCTGGTCTTGCGAAAGAAGCCTATATATCGAATTTGCAAGTGCAGCATCAACAACGTCAGAACCAGCAGCAAACGTCAGAGATAAACTCTAGGACGCAGCTTGCTAGGGCTTACGAGCTTGCTTCGCAGTACGGTGTTCCTTTTTCGGAACTACAGGACGTTAGCAGTCCAGCAGAGATGGAA
>Ga0315327_10000801_pt1 | contig 15875 bp, 11 predicted proteins | sample M110032315metaG_FD_203460 | JGI IMG/M metagenome (GOLD analysis project Ga0315327, IMG submission 203460) | Ammonia-oxidizing marine archaeal communities from Monterey Bay, California, United States - M1 100m 32315 | ecosystem: Environmental > Aquatic > Marine > Coastal | place: USA: California... | reverse complement strand
CATCTTCAGTTTTTAAATAAGGAAAGGTGAATGAATAAGTTGTTGCACTTCCATTTCCTGTGTATGATTGAGTTGTTGTGGCCATTAATCATCCTAATGTGTGCATCTGTTATGTAGAGTATTCAGTTATAGTGAAATATGATTTAGCAGTACCAGTACCTATTCCTGATTCAGCCTCATTTATTGTAAGAATTGCATTAGAATTTTCGTAACATTGTAATTTAAATGTTTTTGCATTTGTATTTGAATTACTGTAAATATGAGTAAATAATATTGGTATATTAAATTGCGAGGAAGAATAACCGTAAGTGTCGTTATGGGAACTACCTGAATGTATACCATAAACCATATTATCTAAAGCACTACCAGCATCATTTAATTCAAATCTTACTTCAGCAGAACCGTTATTATGCTCATTAGGTCTTAAATATAATATAGGTCGTGCTTCTAAAAGAATAATAGAACTACTAGATGCAGGTGTATATGAAATACTTAATCCTGAATCTTCCCAAGTTGCTGACGAAAAATTTTTTTCGGTAGAGGTACTAGCATACGCAAACTTTAGTAAAGGACTTGTTGATGGAACAGAAGCCCAAGAATTATCTCCCCTTAGGAAGGTAGTTCCACTTGCAGTACCAGTAGCTGATAGTTCAGCAATACCTACAGCATCATCAGCTAGGTGTGCATTATCAATACTAGCTGTTGCATAATGCTGACTATCAACTTGATTATTACCTATAGCAGTACTATCAACTGATCCAGGAGCATAGTGCTCAGCATCTATTGAATCTGCTACATAATGTTCAGAGTTGATAGAATCATCTGCAATCTTAGTACCATCTACAATATCTGCTGCTAAGTGTACTCTATCAATAGAACCATCTACATATTGCTCACTATCTACACTATTATCAGCTAACATACTTTGCTCTACAGCATCAGTCCTAATATACCAATCTGTATCACTATTTACATGGATATCATTCTTAGCACCTGTAGTTATACCTCCTGAGGTAACTGTAACTAACTTAGCTTCTTCAATACCATATAAGACTTGTTTTTGATTATCGTTTAAATTCTTTGCTCTTATTGTAGATCCTGCTGAATAATCATGTACAGGATAATCTATTGGTGTGGATCTATAAAGCTTAACGTTGCCAGTACCTGCACCTGGAGCTGTGTCTGTTGTAACCACAGTTCCAGTAATACTGTATGCAGATGAAGATAAAGTTTCTGTACCAACTTGTACTTTTACATCATCTGATTTTATAAATGGGAATGTTATAGAAAATGTTTTATTAGAACCGTCCCCATTATAACTTACTTCTGTTGCCATGGTTATTTAGGTATGTTGATTAGTTGATCTAAGTTACCAGTTTTCTGGGTAAATTCAGCTTGTTGTTTCTGATATTCACGTTCTCTAATGCCAGATCTCATTGGTTCAGCTAAATTATCTTCTGCTAAACGTTTAGATTGAGCATAAGCTAGTGTTAATCTACTGAAAATATTAGCAAATTTAGTAGTATCTAATACTTCAGACGAAATACCACCTCTTCTAGCAGCTTGTACAATATTAACAAATCCTGTATATACTGTACCATCAGGAGCTGTATATGTTATTCTATCAGCGTCTCTTTTTATTGCCTGTATTTCTTTTTGATAAATACCCATCTCACCTATTTTACTATTAATAGCTGATATTTCGTGACTCTCAAGCATAACTCCTCTTTGACTTAACCTCATAGTAGGAGAACTGTTGAATTCAATATCAATAAGGAATTGACGTTCTTTAGATGGCTTGTCATGAATCTTGATTGGGCCTAAATTGAAAGCTCTGATGAACCAATTCTCTTGATGACCTACTGGTTTACCATCTACAGGGTCGACTAAAGGAGGCAATGCTCTACTAGGATCGAATGCATCTAACCACGCATTTCTATTTCTAAGCATTTCATCTAACTCACCACGTAATTGACGTAAGCCGGGATATAATACCTTACCCATTTCATTACGTAAGCTACCTAAAGGCACTAAGTTGTTACCAAAACTAGTAGCAAACCGCATAGCTGCAGCACCGTTACCTTGTAGCACATCATGTAGTGGTTCTAATTGAGAAAGAACTGATCTATTAGTAATAGAAGATCCAAGAAGGAACATAAGTTTCTTGTATAAATCTTCTTGCATTCCTGATGTTAAGCTATCAGCATTATCAGCAACATCAATAGTAAGTGCTAACCAATCACCTAATGGACCCATCCATTCATAACTAACTACTTTATCAGTACCTGGTACTGTACAAGTTTTAGCTTTCCAACCACTGCGTACTCTAGTGCGCTGTCTAGATTGATCATAATGACCTGTACCAGTACAACGATTATCCATAGCAGCAAAACCTGCAGCAGTAACAAACAAGCTACCTATAGCTGCTTTACCTTTAATCTCATAACGAAGCATTTGGAAGGTTTCGTGAGAAAACTCATCTATTGGCCTACCTTTACTTCTTAATATATCAATAATTTCATCTTGTGAAAAATCACTCATCTTCTTACGTCCTAATAGTCCCCACATTTTATAATGATCAGAGGATAATATACCAGCAGGACTCCATTTACCAAACGTATCTATAACATTAGCGGTTGTACGTGGAAACCAGATAAAAGATCTAGCACCTGGAAATATTCTAAGGAATCCATTGAAAGCGTCTACAACAGGTGAATCAGCATTCAAAGCTATTTCACTTGTAATAGAATCAACAGCTTCATTAGCAATCATTCCATTCTTATCAAACCAACTATTATATATTTCTTCAGATACTGATCTTAGTCTTGCATCTGTAATCTCTTCCCCAGCTTGAGTTAGTTTATTAATAGCAATATACTTAGCTTCTGTATTAGCTACTACAGACTTAGCAAAGCCGTCTAGCGCTGTCATAGAGTTACCACCTAATCTAAGAGCAGGATCCATAGATAGTGCATCTAGATCTTCATATACTTTTAGAAGCATTGAGGCGCCATCTTCTCCATTCTCAGAGGCAGCATCAGCATAAGCTCTTAAACTATCTAAACCTCTCTCAGTTTTAACTGCAATATCACTACGCATTACATAACTAACTTCTTTAGGATTGGTTGATGCTTTTCTAAAGACCAATCTCATATGATCTAAAGCTTTGGATAAGGTATCATCTAATGCAAAATGAGCTGACATTGCTTTTTGAGCTCTAACATAATCACCTTGAGCTACAGCACCAAATACAGTGGACGTACCTCTACCAAGTAAACCTGTTAAGTTACCAGCTCCAGCACGAAAGGGAGTACCGATTGCTGATAAAGCCGAGTTAAATATATTACTCCACCAAGCTTTGTTGATGATTGAAGGTACTTCTGGATTTGAATCATAAATTGCTTTCTTAAATACTCCTAAGTTCTCTTGAGCCCATTGATGTAATTTAAACATAGAGTCTACATTACCATCAGTAAACTCATTAGCTAATAAGAAAGGTCGTAAGAAATGAGGGTTCTCTCTAGATACAGCTTTAAGTGTTTCAGTCCATTCTTTAGCTTTAGGTATAATCTCTGTAAGTCTTTGCCCAGCATCACCTACTATAGCATCAGCTGCTGCATTCATCACACGTACATCACCTGTTTCTACAGCAGACTTCCAAGTGTTCATATTAGACAACATGGAGTTTGCTTCAAAGTTAGCTAAGGCTTTCTCAACTTGAAGTACTTCTAAACGATCAGCCATAAGATCGACTGTTCTCATAACAGAAGTACCATCTTCCATTAATCTAGCACCTTCAGCAAAGTCAGCTACTTGTCCTGCTTCTGAGGTTACTAGGTAAGCTCTAGCTTTATGGACATCAAGATCGAGCATCTGCTCTTTCAACTGCTTAACAGCTGACTTAATACCTTTTTTACCTGCAATTCTAACTGCAGAGCCTTCCACTGATCTCTTGAACTCATCTAGAATTCCAAGAATATCATCAGTATCTACTCTAGGATGTAAAAGTGTAGCAGCTAATCTCCTACCAGCCTCATCAATCATCCGTGTTGTGATACGTTTACCTGATCTAAGGGTCTTAGTAACACCTTTAACAGCCTTGAGCTCAGCTGTTAGTTCACTAACTAAGGTTCTATTGGTAAGGTTTTTGAATTCAATACCTTCTTTTCTACCAGCTTCGTGTAGTAAGTTACCTATCCTACCCCAACCAGTTTCTATATTATTTGTTATTTGTGCTTCATCAGCCATTGCTCCTGCAATGCCATCAGAATCTCTAGTACGTACTAATTTATCGCCCTCATCAAAGAGTGGCCAGTTAGGAGGTTCTTCACCTTTACCTAAATAGTATTCAGAGAGTCGGTTAAGTTCATCTTCCTGTTTAGCATAGTTTCTGAGTATCTGATCTTCTACAGGTTTATCAGAAAACGTAGTAGCATCAAATTCATCTGAAGTACGTGCGTTTAAATCCTTTGAACTTATCTTACTTTCTTTACTAGTTACAAATCTAGAAGTCTTTTTCAAACTCCTACCTGCCTTTGTAAGGTAAGCAATACCTTCTACTACACTAGACATTACGCCAAAGATAGCACCTTCATTAACGTTCTTAAGGCGTCTCTCTCCAGGTGTGTCATCAGCATTAGTAGCTATACTATTAGGTATCCATTGAAAGGTTTGAGGCCAGTAATGTTTCAGAGTACCAAATAAGTTATCATCTCTTTGGTTCTGTAATGCTACATAATCTACTAAACCAGCAGTACCTATATCAGCACCAGCTTTAGCAAAGTATTGGAATGATCTACTGTTACCTAATTTCTGTAACCAAGGTGCTGCTGTTCCTGCAGCGTGTGTCCTACTGCCCCATGCTAATAGCTTAGCTCTTAAACCTAATGATGGTATTACAAGACCTGATATGTTACGTAGAGCTTGGGTAGCGTTACTTTCATATTCAGGTACTTTAGGTATATCAAAAGTGTCACCAGCAGATAGAAAGTTAATTGTATCAATAGCGGTGTCAGCTATACCGACAAGAGGTGCAGCATTTTGTGCTAACCCTGCAGCAGTACCTTTTAAGATACCTCCTAAACTTCCATCATTGACATCTTCTGGACGTGGTATCTTCCACGCTTCATCTGTTTGTTCTTGTCCTTCCGTAGAAGGTTGCTGTACTTGTTCAGTAGTAGTAGGTGAGGAAGTATCCGTAGGTACTTCTATTTCTGTCGGTACATCTGCTCCCAAATTATCTATAGCAGATTGTAAATCGTCTAAAGAGATATTGGAAAGATCTAATTCATCCATAATTTTATCAAGTTATGTTACTGTTGACATTTGTTAGATCTCCCCTTTGTAATTCCATCGAACCTTCCAAGCCTAATTTTTCCTTTGTAAGATTTTCAATGAATTGAGCAATTTCTTTTTCAGTCTTACCTTCACCTCTCAATTCTTGAATTTTACTTTCAAGGGGATTAGTTAGACCTTCTGTTACAGGAGATACTTCAGCTAAAATATCGTATATCAGTTTACGTTGTGGTAAGTTTAAATGGTCGAAACCATACCACTTTAATATGGATTGTACTTGTTTGATTGCAGCTTCCTTAGATGTACCTTTCGCCTCAACAGCAGCTTGAATGAGTCGGTCTCCAACTCTTACATCTGGAGTCACTTCGTTAGCTCCCCGTTCGAAATTAAACGCTACAAGCCAATTTTTATCGTCTGGGGTTCCGTTACTTAAAGCATCAACTGCTAATTTATACGCTGTCCCAGGTAATAAACCATTCTTTGCAGCTATGATTTTCATATCTTTGTTAAAGTAACCGTTTTGTTTAAAAGCTAAAAGCATGTCCTTAGTATAAAGACCACCAACTTGTTTAATCCGATTATCTCTATCTGGATACTGAAGTATAGTTTTATTATAAACTGCTTCTATATTATTTCCATGGCCAAGTTTCCAATCATAAGCACGGATTTCTTCTAATTTATATGCAATCTTACGGAGATTTGGCCAAGTTGGAGTAGATCCTAGTGAATTCCAACTTGTCTTTAATGAGAACATGCCAGGACCATTTTCTGTGCCCCATCCATTTTTAATTTTCCAAACGTCTACTTCATCTTGAACCTCCATAAATATTTGTCTATCTGATTTTCCTGACTTCTCTTGATTGGCTAATTTCTCAGCTCTGAGCTTTGCACCGTATTTCTGTAGAATATTAGTAGTAAGTTGTTCGTCCTTATTCTGTGTCTGACCAGGCTCTAATGATTTTTTCCGTGTATATTGAGTTACACCGTCTTTAAGACTTGCGTTATAATCATCTGTTTTGTAATTTTTATTAAATGCTTTCAACTTCTCAGCTCTTCCTGTCCATTTATCATTCATTGCTTTATTAGGTTCGTCCTTAACATCTTCTGGTGTAAGGGTACCTTCATCATATAATTTTTGATATTTAGCATCAGCTAATTGCTCTGCAGTTTGGCTTTGAGCTTGAGGATTTGTGTTTAATATATCATCGGTTAGCTCTTTCAGTTCTGGGAATTCACTGGCAATTAGAGCTACTTCGCTAGAGACATCTTCGTTTGCTAATGCTCTTCTCTTTAAATCAGGTAGTTGAGCTTTGCGGGTACTAAGTGCTACGCCTACAGCTCTGCTTTCACCTGCACGGGCTGCAGTGACCATGTCATTGATATCATCTTTAGTAAAAAATCCTAATCCAACAGTAGTTTCTCCCTCCTTAAATCCATCATGCTTTACTAAATGAGCAAGGTAGCCTTGTAATGTACTTGTATTTATATGTCCATCATAACTTGCTGCTTCGACATCCTTTTTAATACTCTCACTAACTTGCCGACCTACAGTCTTAATTACTTTCCCTTTATCATCTACAATATCTTTTAATCCTATTGCTTTTTTAACTCTCAATTGATCTAACCAAACAGCTAATCCTTCTGGATTCTTTCCAAGCTGCTCCATTGTCATTCCAATTTGTTGCTGCTCAAAAGTCGCTACTGCAAATTGTGCGCTAGCTTTATTACCACCATAAGCTGTCTGTCGTTGCCTACTTAATTCAGGAGATAATATAGCTGCTGTAAATTCATCACTTAAATTTAGAAAAGCTAATTTACCATCCTGCCAATTTCTAAGAAAAGCTTCTTGATCAGAAGCATCATAATAATCGGATAACTTACCTGCTTTTGCTAACTCTCGTTCCATTACAGTTTGTGTAAGTTCAGGTAGCATTTGCCTTGCCCAGAACTCTTGTCGCCAAATAATTTCTCTAGGACTCTCTTTATCTAAAGCTAATAAGGCGTCCCATTCACCAGCTTCTTGAAGTCGACCTTTAATAACATCTGCTGCTTTTTGTTCTGGAGAATTTTTTGTTAATTTTTCAGCCTTTATTTTATACTCTAAGCTAAGGTAATCTCGTGTATCCTTATTATGAGGCTCTCTACTAAGTTCAGACCAGTATATATGCTTTTTTTTATCCTCTTCTAATGCTGCAGCTCTCTTATGAGATTGATAAATAGTAGCTGCTTTACTTGAAAAGTCTGCAATTTGTCCCACTACTCTAACGAAAGATTCTTCCTTCTGAACTTGAACCTTATCAGCTCTATGCTGCTTCCATTCTGATAAAGACTTTTCTTCTTGTTGATTTCTTTTAGTATAATACGGAGCTAAACCTCCAACCCAATTAGTTGGACCAGCTTCAAGTATATACTTTGATGATTCAGGTACTGTCATAATTACTTTTTAAAGGGCATGTACATTGAAGCTAAAGAACTACCGATTTTCAAGGCATCCATAAATGCAGCTTGTCCAACGTTACGTAAGACAGGAGGAGGAGGTGCGATGTCAGGATTCTTAATAATATTATTCTGAGCAAAGGCTGACATCTGAGCATGTTTTGCTTGAGCTGCAGCTTTTGCTCCTTCTTTAGATAATTCTCTTGTAGATTGAGTTAACTTATAAGCAGCTCTTGAACCTTGAGCTAAATAATTACCAAGCTCTACAGTCCTCATTCGATTAACTGATCTACCAGTTCGTCCTGCTGCTGCTAATTTATCACCTACATTTTCGGAGAAGAATTTTTTCCGTAAATTTTCATTATCTTGCATAGCTTGACCAATCATGTCACCATATTTTTCTTGTATCTCTGCATAAACATTACCAAGGCCAACATGAGTAGCGTCTAATGTCTGATCGTATTGAACACGTTCAACCTTAGTTAACGCAAGTTCGTTCATCCACTTACGTTCTCTAACTTCAAGTTGGTGTTCATAATTTTGTCTAGCAGCTTTATTAGCTGCTCTAGCCTCACTTCCTAAGCACACGGCAAAACTCTATAAAGGATAAGTTGTTAGGCCCGTGAGAAATTTCTCTTAAAAATTTAAAGCCTAAAAATTTGAGTAATTTTAAATGAACAGTATTGCGTTTATCAACAATGTTCCATAGTAAAGGTTCTGTTCTACTCTCAACAAACCTTTTCGCTTCTCTTGCGAATGTTAACGGGTATTCATGAATAGCGGGTGTGCAGATCATCCATATAAGACCTCCTTCATCTACTCCTGCCATACCGGCAGTCTTGCCGTTAGGCACCTCAAACCATACCCCAGAGCTATTCTCAGCAGCCAAAGGTAAGTGTTCCATAGGAACTAACCCCCAACCTTCTTCGATCTCTCTGCGGTCATCTGGGCGTAAATTAGAGGCCACCTCTTTGGCAGCCTCAACGGTTAGTGGGTGAATGTATTTAGACACGTTGGTAGTATTTAGGTGTGAATTCTCCTTCCCATGTCATGGAATATAATGTAGCAGGGGATGGGTGCTTGGATTTAAGTTTTAATGTTAAGTTTACATTCTTCTCATAAATAGGTAACGTCGTTTTCTGATCTGTATTAAACGATAAAGCAGAAGAGAATGTTTGATCAGCTCTAGTTGATTCAAATAACTCTTTATAAACTGGTTTACCTAATCTCTCTAGTGTTGTTTCATAGACACCAGATGGTCCTAAACTGAATTTAGTTCTATGAACCACTAATGAACCATGTACGTCAGCTTTGACAATATCAGCACTTTGCTGGGTTACATAAATGGTAGGGAATTCCACTTCCATTTCAAATGTATAACCTAAAGTTAAGTAGTTATCATCACCAGCGGGAGTACCTTTAGTCCAGTCTCCATGAAGCTTAACACTCTTGGTGCCACCATCATCGAATAAAGATGCAACTGCTGTAACACCTTGCTTGTCTGATTGGAACTCTCTGATGAAAGCAGTGAGTTGACCAGTTGTGTTGTTAAAACCATTACCTAAAGCAAACTTAGTGTAGTTACCACTTGGGACATATGTTAAAGAATTCGAATGGAATATTTTAGCATTATCTAAATGGATTCTATAAACAATATCATCTGAAGTATCTTCAGTATCATTATCATCTGTTATAAAATCACCATCATTATCTATTTTGATACTGAATTTCTGCAGCACATCATTAGTACCATTCCTAACAACTGCGTACAAAGCATCATCTAACATAGCTATATGTTGTACATCACCACTTAGATCCCAATTAAACCAAGCTTGTTGTTTCCTTTTTGTTGCAGAAGCAAAATATCTAAACCCAAATATCTCAGACTTACCTTTTGTACCAAAGAATATAATAGAATTCTCTCTTGAATTAGTGATTAATGATATATCCTTAGGGAATGATCTGGCAACAGGCTTACTTTGTTCTAATACATCAGGTTCACCTTCTCTTAATACACTAGATATTTCAAAGAATCTAGTATACTTACCAGCATTATCTAAGAAAGCTGTAGTAGTACCAAGTGAGACTGGGTTAGTTTGTTCGTTAAAATTATAGGTACATAAAGAGTTTATCTTAGCAGTATTAGGACTAAGTACGTCAGAGTCAGTAGTTAACATAAACTGCTGGTTCTTAGTAAATAACAGTAGGCCAGTGTTAACCTGTATACCATCGTATACAACAGCAGGGTATTCAGAACTACAAGATAAATCTACTTGGTCACTAGCTGTAAACATAATAGCCGATTTCGGCCAAAAATTAAAGAAGTCCCCAGGTCTAGACATGATTACATTCTCATCACTGAGCATAACCATTCTATTCCTAAAGAATAACATTTTATTTATGTATTTTTTTCTATTAGTATCTAATGTTTTATAGTCTGAAGCATCTACATCATTCTCAGTAGTACCTGCCACACCGTAACCAGAGACAAAACTTGGTTTACCTGCTGTGATTTCACTACCTACTGCAACATCGTCCCATGAAACTTGTGATATTTTAAAGGAACCATTAGCTTGTCTAACTAATTGGATAGGCATAGTTCCTGCATCAAACGATGTCATTCTACCAGGTTGTGCACATTCTTCCCATACACCTTCTCCATCTCTATCATTATTACCTATGAATTTAACATAATAATCATCTTCATCGGCTTCACTATTAGCTACTTTAACAACATACCCATGCTTACATTGACTTGGTAAGTCGGCTACATCTTTAACACTATGAGTAAATACATTTAATAAATCAGCAACAGGTGTATTAACATTAAAGTTAGCTGATGTTCTTGTTATATATAAACCGTTACCGATTTGTGATACACTAGCACCTGCTGAAGATCCAAAAGTATCTGCTAATATTTCGGTTCTAAGTTCACCTAGTACACTTTCAGCAGTTATGGTTTGTTTGTTATCAAATGGTGTAGGTAATGGTCTTACTAAACCTAAGTTAGCTTGAACTTGTGATTCACTATGATCTGTTACAGTTATTTTATACTTAGCATTTTGCATCCAAACATAAAAATAATCTCCTGTTCTCCAACCTTGTCCACCGTATAACAAATCATGGATAGTTGTATAACGGCAATGATATACAGCCGATGATCCAGCATCAGTTGTTACAGCTTGACCTGTTGTGGTTATCCTGAAGTAAAGGTGTTTTCTATCAGAAGCATTACCACCAGTTGGTGTTACACTATAAGTATGAGCAGTCCCATTAGCATCGTCAGCATCACCACTATCACCATGATTAACAGAGAATATACCTGTCTTTACGTTTGAACATAAGGCATCTCTAGTCGTACCAGTTGTACACCTAGCTGTGTAATTAGTTGCTCCAGGTAAAGTACCAGATGGTGGTTTATCACCAGCACTACCAGCCCCTGAACCTGTATCACATCCATTATCTGAATCAACTTCTCTTTCTACTTTAATTCTAGTAGCTGTAAATACTGATTCAGTAGAAGTTGCATCATATAAATTCAAAGCATATTGACTAGCATATGATAATTTCTTTAATTCAACAAAAGCTTCAAAAGGTTTAGCTGGTGCTGTTACGGTTGTATTCATCTTAACTTCTTTCAAACGATTAGTTAAGTATGTGTAATCGTTTAAAGTTAATGTTTGTATATCATCATCAACTGAATGTGTTAAGTATGTTTTTAAGGCAGATTCTGTACCACTATCATATGTAACAGTTACAGAACTACCATCAAGACAGCTCCACATTTTTACTACACCAGACCTATTAACTTGTCCAATGTACTGTTCACCTTCATCTCTATAATAATGAAACCATTTACCATTGGTATCTGAATTCATGTTAGTTCCAAGTAACACACCACCTGGTCGTTTCATGAGTCCATAAGTGACGTCAGGAAATGCGTTATTGAGTTTTCTAACTTGGCCTGGCATCTTTAATTCATCAGGCTGTTCTGAAATACCTCCTATATAATTAGGTATTTGTTGTGTAATACTTGCCATCAGCGTGCTAAAACTACATAAGGTTGGTAAGGTGTATAGTTACTTTTCTCAGGTAGTCCTAAGTAAGAGAAATCACCTTGTTGACACTCATACTCTGTACAAGTCGCACGTGTCTGAGCTTCTTGTATCTGTAAAAGTTGAACAAGTTGTGGGTTAGAGACTAATTGAGTGGCAGCTCTAACAGAAGCTCTGGCTATTATATACCTTTTAAATGGACTAGGTAGATCTTCATAAGGCCATAACCATAGTATATCTAAATAGGCATCGTTATCGAATTCAAAGGTTTGACCAATTGTATCCCATAGCTTACCTGATCTTCTAACTAAATTTTTGTCTCTGTTCTCATCGTCTCTATGTAAATCATAACTCAATACATTAGCTGGTATACTGATGTGCTTACTAGTATCTGGTTCTATCTTTACATTATATTCTTTATTAAATACCCAACCTTCATTCTGTACGTCTTTATTAACTTCCGTTAATATATTATATATAAATGAAATTTCTGGGTTAGCCAAAGTGTTAGCTATTTCTTTTTCTCTCCATATTCTAACGCTAGCGCCGTTACCAGGTGCGGATGTGAAGGTCAATACATTACCACTTATGGTGAATGCAGCTGTTTCTACACCATCAACTGATACTTTTATTTCACTATCAGCTGACCTTGATATATCAGCTATAGATGCAATAGGTGTGGTATCAGAACCATCACCAGCGCCTAATAATTCTCCTGTTATTTCTGTTATCGCTCCAAGTGTTGTAACCGGGGACTGACCAATAGCACCCAGAATTGAGTTCACTGCGGATAGTTCGGTATCGGTGTCAATAGTAGTGGGGATTGCCATAGGTATAAATATTTGTGAATAAAAAAAAAGGGGGGCGTGAGAACCCTCCCTTTTTATGTGTAAAAGTAAACTTAGAATGCAGCGTCGCCTGAAGAACCAACATATAGTTCAACACAAGCAGCTGGGTTTAGATAATCTGCACCCATTGCTAGACGTCCAAGTATAACATCACCCTGATAAATCACGGAGACATCACCTGAAGTTGTTTGAACTTGAGGTCCAATAGCTTCAACAACACCTGCGCCTTCCTTCTGGAAGATAAGGCCACAAGATCCAGCAAAGTCATTAGCCTCACCGTAGTTGTTGTTAACACCTGCAACATTGAAAGTACAAGCTACACTAGACTGAGCAGTAGTTAGTGCAGAGTCCGTAAATGTAAAGGCGTCTGCAGTAGTAACAGTAACTGTGTAAGTACCAGAAGTAGCAGTACCTGCAGTAGCATTGAATACTACCTTATCGCCAGTAGTAAGACCATGAGCTGTTTTGGTAACTGTTGTTAGTCCTGATGTAACTGTTCTTACATAAGTACCAGCCTGACTACCAGCTGCAGAATCCATAGATTGACCTACGAATGATCCAGCGTTATCGATAGTATTAGCAGTACCGAACTTACCAAGGAATGGTATGTTCATAGACTTGAAGATCTTGATTCCAGCAATCGATACAACGCCTGTACCAGACTGTAGTCCAGCACCTTGTACGTCACGATTGATGAGTCCGCTATCACCAGTCTCTTGGATTAGTGCATAGTACTGTCTTGGGTTAAGAACAGCAACACGTCCATCTTGGCTCACACCCTTCTCATCTAATACAGCAGCAGCATTAAAGAAAGCGGTAACTAAGTTACCTGCATTAGTTGCGTTAGCATTACTGTTACTAGCATTTACTTGGATCTGAGTTCCACCTGGTTCTACATAACCTGAGGCAGTGATAGGTGAAGCCTTACGAGCACCACGAGCAATAGCTCTGAAGATCTTACGATCATAGTTTTCAGCAAGAGCATAACCAATCTTACGTGAGATTTCTCCTCTCAAATCGTAATGAGCAAGCGTCTCATCTAGGTCATAGACGAATGCAGAGCTGATTAAAAGATCATCCATTACGATGGTCTTCTCAGCTACTGGAGGTGACTTGTCATCATTACCTAAGATAGGTGTACCAGGAGTATGGTACTCAGATTTCATGCGTCCTGTGTAGATGAACTGCAATGATTTGCCGTTCTTCAAGGTACGCTTCGTGACTAGATCACGAGCAATTGTGTTATGTTGGAAGCCTTTGAACATCTCTCCTGAAAACAGTTTCAAATAGAGAGCATACTTATCAGCAGCACCATCATAACCTACGCCGGAAGATAGATTGGCTCTACCTATACCGACTTGATTAGCATTAGCCATTATAAAAAAATAATTGTATTGTTAACTTTCTTACGCGTAATTGTTTGATCAATTGTGTGGTCTTTCCCACCGTCTAGACGGCAAAGGGTATCCTGCGTACAGGGCCAGTGCCAATGAAAGGGAGGTCCTACTCTGAGGTGCCTCCCTTCCTACTCAACCTTTTTCTAATGGTTGAGCTTCTCTCTCCTCATCTACTCCAGGCGGTTGTTGGTCGCTAGGTAATGTGTCAAGAGGAGGATCTTTAATTTCAGGTTGATAACCATACGGTGTTACCTTTGCATTGTCCATTAAATTCCTCATGTAAGTTTTAATTCTAATTGATAATCATCTACTTCAGTGTAGAAATAATCAACTTGTATTTCCTTACGTCTATGAGCCATGTAACGTGTACCATCCTCTCTTTCATACCAGAAAGTATGGTCATGTGGACTCAATAACAGCATTTCGACGATAGGGTAGAACGGATTGTGTCCGATCTCTTCTGCTGTTTTCATTATCAGAAGCTATACTTCGCTCCAATCTTGGTACCCCAAGCATTATCTTCGTTAGTATCTGAGTCAGCAGTGAGTACTGATAGCTCTCCGTAGAAGTCAAGCTTCTCGGTAGCAGCTACGTTTGCACCAACCTTACCAGATAGTCTGGTATCTGAGTCAGCTCCATCAACAGCTACAGCTGCGGGGCCACCCTGTACATAGTATCCAAGCTTATCAACAGCGCCTTCATAACCAACATGGAAGTCAGTTACAGCAGATTGGTAATCGGATCCTGTATAAGATGCGTTGCTCTCCACGTTCACGTAGACTCCGGCGGAAGCCGGTACGGCAACGAGTGTGGAAGCGAGTGCTAGTGCTAATGTTTTCATTAATAAAAGTTAAGTTATCTTTGTATAAGGCACGCCGCGATACTTTAGTTGGATCTTTTTTTGCATGGATCTTCTCCTTAGTACCACACCCCCGTTCCATGATGTGGTTTCATGCGTTCCATTAAGGAATGAACGGACGCGGTTGCCTGTGGCTTCTACTGATTCGACTATCGAGCCGCCTTTATTTTAGAATTGTACGTCAGATCTATCTAATTTCTCTATAACGTCTTGTCTATATGCTGGATCTCTATCATATCTAGGATCAGCCATAGCTTCTACTAGTTGAGCCTGGCTTTTGAATACATCTCCACCAGATTTAGTTGATTTACCTGTTAACATTCTACCCTCATAACCATTTGCTTCGTCATACTGTGCTTTGATTCCTGATAAGGCTAGCTTGATTGCATTTAAATTACCAGTTTCTAAAAGGCTATCATAACCTTGTATACTATTAGTATCTAAATTATTAGCAGCCCATTGAGTAAGTTTATTGTACTCTGATTCACCGCCAGCAGCATTTCTTATAGTAGTAATATCTGCATCAGACATATCTACTGATTCAGCAGTTTGAGTATAACCAGATTCTGCCGAACGTCCAGCTAGATAAGCATCGATTGAACCACGTGAAAGTCCTGCCCCTTCTAAAGAAGAGTACATTTCATCAGTGATCGTACCATTATTATTATGGAAATGCTCACTAATAGCCCAAGGATCTACATTAGATTCTTTGAATACCTCACCTAGTTTATCACCGTAAGCTTCGTTAACTGAATCATAATTAACAGCACCATCTTCTAGATAGTATTGAGGTTCATCAGTTGTCTCTGCTTTAGATTCTGTATCAGGTTCTGCTTCAGTACTTTCAGTACCTTGATCACCTAGTTTCTTTTCAAGTTCAGCGTAAGCTTTCTCTAGCTCCTCAGCATTTTTATATTTACCAGCAAGAAGTTCTCCCTCTTGCTTTTGCATCTCCTCACCAACCTGTAGAGACTCTTGCTCATCA
>Ga0315327_10000795_pt1 | contig 15937 bp, 19 predicted proteins | sample M110032315metaG_FD_203460 | JGI IMG/M metagenome (GOLD analysis project Ga0315327, IMG submission 203460) | Ammonia-oxidizing marine archaeal communities from Monterey Bay, California, United States - M1 100m 32315 | ecosystem: Environmental > Aquatic > Marine > Coastal | place: USA: California... | reverse complement strand
TGCAGGTACAGTAGATGTTGGAGACCAAATAGTAGGTATAAAATCTTTTCGTAATAAACTTATTATATTTTGTAAAAATAGTATATATCAATTATCTGGCCTAGATACAACTGCAGTCTTATCATCCGTAACTAAAAATATTGGTTGTGTAAGTGGTAAAACTATTCAAGAGATTGGTGGAGATTTAATTTTTCTTTCTCCAGATGGTTTAAGAACTATCGCAGGAACAGCTCGTATTGATGATATTGAATTAGGTTCTATTAGTAGAAAGATACTTCCTATATTTAGAGATGATATTTTTCCAAGTTTAACAACTATTACGTTTTCAAGTATGGTTATTAGAGAAAAAAATCAATACAGATTATTTTATTATAAGTCTGGTACAGCAGATTTACAACAAAAAGGAATACTAGGAACATTTAAAATATCTTCTGAAGGTGTTCCTTTATACGAATGGAGTGAATGTACAGGCATACCAGCTCGGATGACTCACTCAGGGTTTGATGAAAATGGTGATGAAGTTTATTATCATTCTAGTATTGACGGTTATATATACAATCACGATTCTGGAAATAATTTTAATGGTAGTACTATAAGTGCTGAGTATAAAACACCTGATTTAGATTACGGAGATTCAGGTGTTCGTAAAACATTATATTATTGTAAAACAAGTATTCGTGCAGAAGGAGCCAATAATAATTTAAAATTGCTTTGTCGTTATGATTTCGATGATGCAAATGTACCACAACCATCAGAATTATCAATAGGTACTTTATCTAGTCCATCTTTATTTGGCACAGGTGTTTTTGGAACAGCTTTATTTGGACAAACATTATACCCACAACAAAAAGTAAATTTAACTGGTAGTGGGTTTACTAATAATTTTAGAATATCAAGTACTGGAACAGGCTCTTCATATACTGTTTCAGGATTTTATGTAGACTACATCCCAGGAGGAAGGATTTAAACATGGCGGCATACACAAGACAAAGTACATTTTCAGATGGAGATACTATTAGTGCATCATTATTTAATAATGAATATGATGCAATAGCAGCAACATTTGTTAATACATCTGGACATAAACATGACGGAACAACTGGTGAAGGTCCTGTTATAGGTCTTATTGGTGATGCTGGTGTTGCGACTCCTCTTAATAAAGTTTTAATTGATTCTTCAAATAATCATATTGAATTTTATGTAGATGTTTCTTCAGCAGCAGTTCAACAAATGCATCTTGAAGATGGTAAACTTTTACCTAATGTTGATAGTGATATTGATTTAGGTAGCTCTACAAAATATTTTGCAAATGGTTATATTGATGCTATTACTACTACAGGTAATGTAACAGTTGGTGGTAATTTAACTGTTACTGGAACAACAACATTTAATGGTGGTACAATTAATCTAGGGGATGCAGCTACAGATAATGTTGCATTTAATGGTACTATCACAACTAACTTAATATTTGAAGGTTCTACTGCTGATGCACATGAAACAACTTTAGCACCAGGTAATCCTGGTAGTGATATTACTTTAACTTTACCTTCTTCAGCAACAGATACTTTAGTAGGTAGAGCAACAACAGATACACTTACAAACAAAACATTAACTTCACCTAAGATAAATGAAGATGTAGTAGTAACTTCTACTGCAACAGAATTAAATTTATTAGACGGTGTAACAGCTACTACTTCAGAATTAAATATATTAGACGGAGTAACTTCTACTGCATCAGAACTTAATATTCTTGATGGAGTAACTTCTACTGCATCAGAATTAAACATATTAGATGGAGTAACTTCTACCGCAACTGAATTAAATATATTAGACGGTGTAACTTCGACAACATCGGAATTAAACATATTAGATGGAGTTACTTCAACAGCAGCTGAGTTAAATGCACTAGATGGTATTACAGCAGTTGTTGGCGAACTTAACGCATTAGATATAGGAAGCACAGCTATAGGAACAGCTGTTGCGTCTAAAGCAGTTATTTTAGATGCTAACAAAGATTACACGGGTATTAGAAATTTAACTGTTACTGGAGAATTAGATGGAGCATCTCTTGATATAGAAGGTGATGCTGATATTAATGGCACATTAGAAGCAGATGCTATAACTATTGCAGGAACAGCTCTTGATACTCATATAGCAGGAGTTACAGTTACTAATGCTACAACTGCTACAAATGCAAATCATATTTCTGTAGCTGATAATGAAAGCACAAATGAAAATAATTTAATTACATTTATTGAAGATGCTTCTGCAACTGGTAATGTTGGATTAGAATCTGATGGAGATTTTTATTATAATCCGAGTACAGGAACTGTAACGGCAACAGGATTTGCAGGAGCACTTACAGGTAATGCTTCTACAGCTACTGCTTTAGCTACAGCTAGAACAATACATGGAGTATCTTTTGATGGCTCAGGTAATATTGATTTAAGTGAAGTTATTCAAGATACAGTTGGAGCTATGTTTGATGGTAATACAGAAACAGATATTACTGCAACATATCAAGATGCTGATGGTACTATTGATTTAGTTGTAAGTGGGTCAAGTGTTGGAGGAAGTACTGGAATAGATTTTAACGATGGTGTTAAAACAAGATATGGCACTGGTAATGATTTAGAAGTTTATCATGATGGTACAAACGGGTATATTACAAATTCAGATGGAGCTTTAAAACTTGCTACTGAAACATCAGGTATAGCAGTAACGATAGGACACGCTACTTCAGAAGTTACTGTTGCAGATAATTTAACAGTGACTGGAAACTTAACCGTAAGCGGAACAACAACAACTGTTTCTTCTACAACTGTTGAAGTAGCAGATGCAATGTTAAAACTTGCTAAAGACCAAGGTACAAGTGCAGATGCAGTAGACTTTGGATTCTATGGTAAGTATGGAGTTGGTGGTACTGCTAAATATGCAGGTATATTTAGAGACCAAAGTGCTACAGGCACACCTTTTACATTTTTTGATACATTAGAAGCAGACCCTGGAACTACCGTAAATACTGGTGGTACTGGTTATGATTTAGCAGATATTTCTGCAGGTGGAGCAACTTTTGCAGATAGTGTAACAATTACTGGAGACTTGACTATAAGTGGTGATGACATTACTATGGGTACAAATACATCGGGTCATATTATGGTTGCAGATGGTACTAATTTTAATCCAGTAGCAGTATCGGGTGATGTTACAATTTCTAATGCTGGAGCTGTTACAATAGCAAGTACAGCTGTTGAAACTGGTATGATTGCAGCTGATGCTATTACAGGAGCTAAGATTGCAGATGATGCGGTTGATTCTGAACACTATACAGACGGTAGTATTGATACAGCTCATATTGCTGACTTAAATGTAACTACAGCAAAGATTGCAGCCGATGCAATAACTGGAGCAAAGATAGCTGACGATGCTATTGATAGTGAACACTATGTTGATGGTAGTATTGATACAGCTCATATTGGAGATGATAATGTAACTCAAGCAAAAATAGCAGATGATGCTGTAGGTGCTGACCAACTAGCAGCTAGTGCAGTAGTTACTGCGTCTATGGTTGACGATGCTGTAACTCAAGCTAAAATTGCTGATGAGGCAGTAGATGAAGCTAGACTTCAAATCAGTAATGCTGGTAGTAATGGACAATATTTACAAAAACAATCAGGAAATACTGGTGGACTAACATGGGCAGATGCAAGTTCAGTCGGTGGAGCAACAGGTGTAGATTTCAACGATAATGTTAAAGCAAGATTTGGAACTACTGATAATGATTTAGAAATTTACCATGATGGTTCCAATAGCATAATTGCTGATACAGGAACAGGTGGTTTACAAATACTTTCTAACGAATTTAAAGTTATGAATGCTGCAGGTAATGCAAATCAAGTTATTGGTACTCAAGCTGCAGCAGTAGAACTTTATCACAACGGAACTAAGAAACTTGAAACTGCAAGTGGTGGAGTAACCATAACAGGAACTGCAACTGCAACAACTTTTGACGGTTTATTAGATACAGGAGCTGCTTTAAAAGTAGGAGCTTGGTATAATGACAATGGTACAAGTGCAAAAGGAAGATTTTGGTTTAGTGACGGTGGAACAACTCAAATTAATACTGCTGCTGATATTGACTTTTCTTATGAAACAACAAATAAAGCTAGAATAGAATCTGACGGTGATTTTATTTGTGTCGGTAACATTACCGCTTATGGAAGTTTATCAGATGAAAAACTAAAAGAAAATATTGAGATAATTCCAGATGCTCTTGATAAAGTTTGTCAGCTTAAAGGTGTTACTTTTGATTACAAAAAAGATGGTAAGAGGTCTACAGGATTGATTGCTCAAGATTTACAAAAAGTTTTACCAGAGGTTGTTTATGAAACAAAAGATATTAATAATGAAAATGAAAGCTATCTAGCAGTAAATTATGAAAATACAATTGGACTTTTAGTTGAGGCAATTAAAGAATTAAAGGCTGAGGTTAAAGAATTAAAGGAGGCTAAATAATGGCTCTGCAAAGTAGTGGCGCAATCTCTCTTAATGAGATGCATATTGAAGCAGGAGGCAGTACAGGCTCAAACTGTACTATTAATGACTCTGATATTAGAGATTTAATAAGTAAAAGCTCTGGCGCAGCTATGTCATTTAATGAGTGGTATGGAGCAAGTGCTGGTCTTTCAAGTTATAGCTACACGATGACAAATGGAACTTACACATCAGGTACAACTTATACAGGTTTTGACTCAGCTGCAAGTGGTGGAACTGCCCATGGCTCTTTAAGTAATAACCCTCAAAGTACAGCTTTGACGAGTGGTTTTAATCCTACATGGACTGCAATACGACATTCAATTTTAAAGACTAATCAACTCGATATGACTATTGGCTCTGCTGTAGCAAATTCAGGTTGGACTTCTATAACTTTTAGTGCAGGTGGAATTACAAGTTCATCAAATGAAACAGTTAATAGGTCAGCTATGACTTATCAACAAATAGGTAGCTTGACACAATGGTACGTAACTACAAGTTGGACGATGCTCACCTCAGGAACTACAACAGTAACTATTAATGTTTAAAATATGACAGAAGATAAAAATAAATTACACAAAAGAGAGGATGGAATTTGGATTATGCCTCATCCTGATAAAGACAATGAACAACTTAGCCCTCAAAATCCTTACAAGAGGTCGCAAGTAAAGCAAGAAGAGGTAGAGGAAATATGAGTGTCTTTAATATTAATTTTGGTACAGTTAAAAATGTTGGTAACAATTTACAAATATGTGTAGCTACTAATACAAAAGTAGGGCAGGAAATGTCGAGGCAACAGCTAAATGAGCAACCTCACTTTGATAACATAGAATATCATCCTGATAACAGTAAAGTATTTAAGAGATTAAATAGAAATGAACTTGTTAGAGGAAAGATTAAATTATTTTGGAAATGGACTGCAGAAGATAATATTACTCAAACTGATATAAATTTTGTTAAAAGTATTTACGCTGCAAACAACTCAGAAGATAGTTATGCTGCTTACGAGCAAGGAGAAGATTATCTAAATATTACTATTGAAAAACCAGAAACCAACACAACTTGGTCAGACACATCTGTTGGTTGGGAACTTGCATCTTCAGAGGCAGGTATTGAAATATTAAAAGATGATACAGTTTTATTCTGCTCATTGTCAGAAGATTTTGGATGGAAACATAAGACCATTGATTTAGCTGATGGAGCAACAGTAGATACATCTAAAAGTGGTGAACATTGTTATTTATGGTTTGACGGTGAGTGTGAACTCAATGGAACTAAAAATGTTTATGCTGGGGATGTTAAGAAATTAATTAATGAAACTGTTAATATTAAAAATGTAAATGCAACAAATACAAAAATAATAATGGTATGGAAATAATGAATGAACGACATACTAAAACGAATAAAGTTTATTTATGAATATGCTACACACTTACAAACAGATAATAGCCCTCCATTAGAATTAATTTATAAGTTTATTAATGAACTAGATAAGAAAGAGGCAAAAGCTATCTTTCATAAATTTTCTAAAGATAAGTCTAGTGAAAGAATATTTAATGAAGAAAAAGCAGCATTAGACAGATTAAATGAAGATGAATTTAAAGAGAATACATTAGGAGCTGAGTTTAAAGGGTGGTTAAAACAATCAGAAGGAGCTGTAGATTTATTTAAGTTTGGTGTATTTGGAAGAACCGAAGGTAAGACAAAATTTAAAAAGTTTTTAAAACATACTTGTTTACAACACGATTTAATTCATTTCTTAAATGGATATGATGTTACGCCATTAGGTGAGGTTGGAGTTATCACTTTTAATTTAGCTCAAGAATGGAGACCTTCTTTTGCAACAATATTATATGCCTCATTCTTAATGAGTATCAGAAATACTTTTCTACCATCTAAATATCCAGCCAATACACAATGGCATAAGGCAATAAAATATTCACCTCTTATGGTATTTTGTAAAGTTGTAAGAGAAGCATGGAAAAGAGGAAAACAATCTGAATGGTTTTTAACTGTAGATTGGAATGGTTATTTAGATACGGATTTAAAACAAGTTAAAGAAAAACTTAAATTAGAAAAATCACCTACTTATTGGGATGAAGTTCAGCCTGTATGGGCAAGAGCTTTAAGACATTACAAAAAATATGAAAAAAACAAAAGAGAACGACAAGAAGATGTGGCGTGATTGGTTACACAAGTGGAGTGAGATTTTTAGGAGAATGAAATAATGGCACTACAGTTTACTGGACATAAATATAAGTATATAGGTAGTGTAAATATTGTTGATACTGATAAAAAATATATAGAAGAATTGGAAAGACAAGTTGAAGATTCAGTAGATGTTTGGAAAATAACTTGTGAACAAATTTATGGTGGCAAAGGATATGTTGTTGAGATGTGCAGATTAAAACAAGAAAATAGAGAATTAAAAGCAGAGCTACATTTAATTAGAAAGTTTCTAGAAAAAGCAAAAAGAATGACTAACGAAAGATTTGAATAATAGTTATTGACAATATTTAAAAAATATGATATAATATATAAACTAATGTGGGCGAAGAAAAGGAAAAAAATAAATGTTTACACTAGATAATAAAGAGTATGATGAGACTAAATTAAATAAAGAAGGTAAGTTTGCCTATGCTCAGCTTCAAGTTTTAGCAACAAAGAAAAACTCTATTCTTGCAGATTTAAATAATTTAGATATATTAATTTCTCACTATTCAGATATTCTTAAAAAAGAGCTTCCAAAAGAAGAAAAAGAAAAAAAAGGAAAGAAATAGATGACAATAGAACAAGATAATAAAGAATCAATTATTCGTATAGAAGGTGATTTAAAATTACTTAATCAAAAAATAGATACGATTAAAGATAATCATCTTAACCATATGTCTCAAGACATAGATAAACTATCTAAGTTTATTTGGATAATAGGTTCAACTGTCTTTGTTCAAATGTGTTATCTTATTGTCAGAACTTTAATGTAATAATGGCTAAAAAATGGAAATCTTATAATGAACACGAAGCAATATACCATGGAACATCTATTGGTCGTAATCCAAAAATGAGTTCTATGAATAAACATAAGAGAAAAAGTTTTAAAAAATATAAAGGCCAAGGAAAGAGAAGATAAATATTATGGCATATGAAATACCAGTAGAATCACGACCAAGAGGAAGAATAAGTAATAGACCTATTACTGATATTCTTGATGACCAAGCGTCTAATCCTGTAATACCTTCTGCAGCTGTACAACAATATACTGACCAAACCGTACAGAGTAATGAACTTATGAGTTCTCCTACTACTGTAGGTACAACAACGGCTGGTCAACAAACTGTACAAGCTCCTAGTAATATAACTGCAACTACTGGAACAGGTACAAATATAGCAGCTCCTACTACTATACAACCTACTAGTGTTACTGCAGCAACAGCTGGAACTCCGCAAACTGTTGCAGGTGTTTCTGGAAGTGGTTTAACTCAACAAGTTACTGGTCAAACAAGAGGTACTGTTACTGGTGCTGCGTCTGGAGCAAACCAAACTGCTGGAAATGCTCAAGGTGTAATAACTGCTGCTGCTCAAGGACAAGTAAGTTCTGGAGCATTAGCTAGTGCTGTTACAGGACAAAGTGCTACTGTTCAAGCGCAAACATCTACATTACCAAGTGATATTCAATCAGCAGTAGGAACAAACCCTGCGGCTGTTACTGCTACAGTTGTTAGTCAACCTACAAGTGTTGTTGCACAAATTGCTTCATTACCTGCAGATACTCTTGTTTCAGGACAATTAGAAACTTTATTAAGTGGAATTGATAGTGGTACTATTCCAACATGGGCAAGAGCTGCTGTTGAAGCAGTGGATGCAAACCTTGCTTCAAGAGGAATGAGTCGTTCTTCTATAGGTAGAGAAGCTTTAGTTAATTCTATTATTCAAAGTGCTATTCCAATCGCACAAGCTAATGCAACTCAACTACAACAAGTAGCTATGGCTAATCTTAATAATCAACAACAAGCTGAAGTATTAACAAAACAACAACAATTTCAAGCTCAACTAACAGGAGCCGAGTTTCAACAACAAGCTGCTTTAACAACTGCTGGTAATACTCAACAGTTATTAATGGCTAATTTAAATAATCAACAACAAGCTATTCTTTCTAGTGCACAACAACAGCAACAAGTAAGATTACAAAATCTTGCAAATAATCAACAAGGTGCTGTAACTAATGCTGAGTTACAACAACAAATGACAATGGCTGGGATGAATAATCAACAGTCTGTTGCTCTTGCTAATGCTCAGACAACTGCTGGTATGGATGTTCTTAATCTTAATAATGAACAACAAAAAGTAATTTCTAATTCTAATTTATTTAGAACTTTCGGTTTACAAAATTTAACAAACGAACAACAAGCTGTAATGCAAAATGCTGCTAATCTTGCAGCACTTGATATGGCTGAATTAACTAATAGACAACAAGCTCAAGTATTAAATGCTCAGTCTTTTTTACAACTTGATATGACTAATCTTAGTAATTCTCAACAAGCTGCTATGTTAACTGCACAACAAAGACAACAAGCCATGTTATCTGACCAAGCTTCTGAAAATGCATCTAGACAATTTAATGCCACAAGTGATATGCAAACAGACCAATTTATGGCGAACCTTGCTTCAACTATTTCACAAAATAATGCAGCTCGTGCAGATGCTATGTCTCAGTTTAATTCTACTCAAGAAAATCAAATAGCTCAAATTAATGCTGGTAATCAACTTGAATCTGAAAGATTAACAGACCAACTTAATGCACAAATAGACCAGTTCAATTCTAACTTAGGTTTTCAAAAAGACCAATTTAATGCACAAAACTCTATGGCTATAGAACAATCTAATGTACAATGGAGAAGACAAACAAATACAGCAAATACTGCAGGAGTTAATGCTGTTAATCAAGCAAACGCTATGAATGCTTTTAATCTTAGTAATCAAGGATTATCTTTTCTTTGGCAAGAAATGAGAGATGCTGCTAAGTGGGAATTTGAAGCTTCAGAAAATGATGATGATAGAGATGCTAAAATTACTATAGCTGCTCTTGGTAACGAAGCAGCGGATACTGCTGCTAAAAGACAGTCTTTAGTTGACCTTGCTAACTGGGCAGCAGATTTATGGACTCAAGGACAATAATATAATATAAAAAAAAATGAATGATGTAGAAGCTGCAGTACATTTAGTAAGTACTGCTAAAGTTTATAAAAATATATTTAAAGGAGATGTTGAACATATTCTACAACAAGTTTTACCACCAATAAAACTTAATCAGTATAGAGTTTTTAGAAGAGGAGATAGACCTTTTGCTTATACTAGTTGGGCTTTTATGAATAATAACTCTTCTGAAAAATTTAAAAGAACAGGTTTAATAGAAGACGAAAGCTGGTGGAACAATGGTAATAATATATGGCATATGGACACTATTTGTAATGATGGTAATTTACTAACATTACATAGATGGACACAAAGAAATTTAGCTGAACAAGTTGGTAATAAAAAGAAAATAAATTGGATACGATTAGGTTACGATAAGTTCGGCGGAGTTAAAGTTAAAAAACAAGGATACGCATTTACAAAAGGAGAAAAAGAAAATGGGTTCGATAGTTAAAAAAATAAAAAAGAAAGTTAAAAAGGTTATTAAAAAAAACCCTGTTACTAGAATAGTAAAAAAAGCTACTAAAAATATTAGAAAACTTGGAAGTAAACTATGGACTAAAGTTAAAAAGTTTGGTAAAAGTGCTTTTAGAAAATTTGCAAAGTTTAGTGATAAGATAGGACCAATAGGAATGATTGCTTTATCTTTTGCCATGCCATATTTAATGGCTGGTATGGGTCAAGCATGGGCAGGTTTAGGTAATTGGTTAGGTGCAGCAGCAAAAGTAGCTCCTAATGCAGGAATGACATTTGGTAATACACTAGCACAACTAGGACACAGTGCTTGGTCAGGTATTAGTAGAGCAGGACATTTTATAAAAGGAACATATCAAGGTATTACTCAAACTTTAAGTAAAACTTTTGAAGGTTTTGCTGGAGTTAAAAATGCAGCAGGTGTAAGAACAGGCGGAAGTGTATCTGAAGGTTTTAGTAATCTTTGGAAAGGTACTGGAGATGTTCTTTCTGGTAGAGCTGGAATGGGTACAGAAAAATTAATAACTAAAGCTGTTGAAACTGGTGCTAACTGGTCTCCAACTATAGCGAGGACAACTCCAATGCAAGTTGGTACTGGACAGTTTACTAGAAGTACAGGTGTTTGGGGAACATCTAGCGGTGTAGTTCAAACTGGTGGTGTTCAAGCTTTTAATGCTAATCAAATGAATATGGCTTCACAACAAATTATTAATCAAGCTATGTCTGGTACAACATCAATGTATACTCCTGATGTTCAAACATATGCTAATACACTTTCAAAAGAACATGGATTAAATTCTTATGATGCTCATAAACATATGATGGAAAATGGAGTATCTGTAGGAGATGCTAATAAATATACATTAGATTTTAGTCAATCTAAAGATTTTGGTATGACACAATTTAGAGAAGGGGCTAGTGGTGTGAACTATCACTGGACAGGAGATACTGCTAATGTTCAATTTAAAGATTACGGAATGGACTATGTTGGTATAAAAGATAGTAAACTTCGTTACCAAGGACCAGATAATTTTACTTATGGAAGCCAAGATAAAACTCCTAGTTTATTACAAAGAGGAGGCTCTGCTGCTATGAGTTATCTAACTTCTCTTGGTCAAGACCCTGGAGAAAATCCATATGTTCCTATGGGAGGAAGTGCTGGTTTAGACCCGTTTGGAACTAGATATGCTGGTTCTGATGTATATGCAGCAACTTCAGGACAGTTCTTAAATAGAGCACAATCAGATTGGTTTATGGGTGCAAAAGAAAGAATGGATTATCGAGGCAACTAATAGTAAATTTAAATGAAAATTTCAGACGCAACGCAAATTTCTCTCCCTGCTCGTAATTTAATTGCCATCCTCGCAGCAGTCGCAATAGGAACTATGAGTTTTTTCTCAATCCAGGAAAGATTAAACAAGCTGGAGACAAATCAACAGTTAATGGCACAAGACATGGAAGCCGCTAATGAGTTTATAGACGGAGTCCCCAAAGGCACCATGGTCAGTCCACAAGTAAACGAGCTCTACATGTTGGTAGAATGGCTGTCAAAAACACAAGAAGAACTTCGTACTCATGTTAATTCAGAGATTCCAGAGATTGCAAAACTAAATATGCAAATACAATTCATTGAAGAACGTATGATAGATGTTGAAATGTTAATTGATAAGATAAGACAGAACGGAATATCATATGATTGAGACATTGTTTGCAGTATTATTAATTGTAAATGGCGGTGTAATAGAATCAGTGCCGACCGAAGGCATGGCTGATTGTCTTAAAACTAAACGCACAGCTATGCAAAACATAGGCCCAGACCAAGAAGGAGTTTACATGCAGTGTGTACAGGTAGAGGCTGAGGTCGAGATAGACATGGGGAGGAAGAGAATTGTCAAAATCCTCACAGAAAACCCAACGGGGAATTAAGAAATATTTTAATTTAGATAACATAGTTGATATAGGAGTAGATGTATCTCTTGTTGTATTTGATGTTTTATCCAGCCCCATTCTTATTGTGATGCGTGTAGTAAGATGGTTTTTAAATGAGTTTGTATTAGGACATATTAAAAGGTTTATAAAATTTATATTAAGACTTTTTATTAAAACAAAGAAAAATAATAAAGATTGATTAATTAATAAGGGCGACATAAATGAAAAATATTTTAATGGCAGTTGTTATTACAGCTGTAATGTTTTGTAGTCTTAGTATTGCAATGGCAGATAATGATGTTACATCTAGTGGAGCAACTACAAATGACCAAGTAAATTCAAGTGGAAGTAATACCGCTATTACAGGAGGATATAATTCAGAAAGTACAACGAATTATCAAAGTGGTTCATCTTCTAATACTACTACAAATGCAACTACTAATAATAATTCCTATACTGGTGATACTCGTACAGTTCCATCAGCATCTGCTCCAGGAATTTCAGCAATGTCGCAAGACCTTTGTACAGTTGGTGTTAGTTTAGGAATACAAAAACCTTTAATAGGTGGTAGCATTGGAATTACTAAAAGAGATATGAATTGTGAAAGAATGAAACTTTCTAAACTTCTTTTTGATTTTAATATGAAGGTAGCAGCGGTAAGTATTTTATGTCAAGATGCTAGAGTATTTTCAGCTATGGCTCATGCGGGAACACCGTGCCCATTCAATGGTAAAATAGGAGGAGACGCTCTAGAAGAATGGAATAAATACGACGAACAAAGACCAGACTACGAAGAGTACACAAAAACTCTAAGATACATGGAAGAAGTTGATGCAAAGATTACGGAGGCAATGGATGATAAGGAAGCTTATATCGTTGACGGCAATGGTAATGCTGTTCAGCTCGGTAGCAAATAGCCAGACTGTAACTATTGAAGACACTCCCAACCCAGGTGATACTACTACAGTAACTACTGTTACAACTGGTAATTCTGTAACTACAGATAATTTAATATCTCAGAAATGGAATGATGGTAGTTGGCAAGGCACTATGTTTCCAGACTCATCTGATATTAATGAGTCAGTTTATCTTACAGGAAAAGATGGAAAGTATGCAGAAACAACTATTCAATCTCAAGATATATTAACAGAACAAGAATTACAACAAGGATTAACTTCTGAATTATCTGCAGACATAAGATGGTGGAATCCACAAGAGTCTACTGTCACTATGACACAGACAGCAACTAATGGTATTGATACTACAACACAAAGTATAACTTTAGAAGATACTACAAATCATAACTATCAGTTTAATAATTATTCTAATACATTAACTATTACACCTAATACAGAAAATAGTCACGGTTCTTTAACTGCTAGGTTTAGTTTTGATATACAAGGGAACGCCAACTATAACGGAGGCCACAGCGGTGTCGATGTGAAAGACCCGAAATTAAAACTAACATATGATGTTCTTTCTTCTACAACAGTAACTACAGTTCAGTATTGTTGGGAAAAGACACCACCAACATGTGTAGGTCAAGATGAAATAGCTGAAGTCGAAACTTTTTTAGATACATTTGAAAGTGACATATATCTAGATGATATATATCTTTATGAACAGCCAGGCATAATAGAAGATATGGATTTTGATTATTCATTTAATGATAACTTTTATGAAGAAGAAGAATTTGAAATACAAGAAGACTATTTAACACTTGATGAATTTTTTTTTGAAGAAGATTACTTTACGGATGACTATTACGAAGAGTTTGAACTGGAAGAATTTATTCCAGAAGATATGGCCTTTGAAGAAGTAGAGTTCTTTGATGAACTACCAGAAATAACTTTTGAAGATGAATACTTTGAAGAGTTTAATATAACTGAGCTACCTCCAATGGAAGAAATGTTCTTTGAAGAAGAAATGTACTTTGAAGAAGAAATATATATGGAAGCATTTACAGATGAAGCATTCATAGAAGAGTTTGATGAGATGTTTGAAGAAATACCTATGGAAGAAATGAATGTAGAAATGGCAGAAGAGATGTTTGAGGAAATGTTTGAAGAATATTTTGAAGAAGAACCACCAATGGAAATGGTTGAAGAGTTTAAAGAAGAAGTTATAGTAGAAAATGAAGAACCTTTGATGGAAGAACCTACTGAAGAAATAGCTATGACTAATGAAGAACCAATTGAGGAAACAAGTAATGAACAGATTGAAGAACAACCCAGTAGCGAAAGCGTTATTACAGACGAGCCGCAGGAGACAACAGACGTTGCCGAACAAGAAGAATCACTTGACGAGGAGTCAGCTGAACTCACAGTTGTTGAAGGAGACTCAAATAAAGAACCAAGTTCTAGCGGAGAATCTATCTCAAATGAATCCGAAACTAACGAAAGAGTGGAAGTTGATTTAGATATCAAGGTTGCTGCGTTAGAAAAAGTAATTAAAAATAAAATATCTAATGAAATGCAAAGAGTTAGTATAACTTTAGATGCGGTTAATGAAATAGTATCTAAAGAAATGGTAGCTTCTCAACCAGATATTTCTAGTTATATGGATATAAATCAAGCTTTATTTGATACACGGCAATTACCTCAAGGTAATCCTGAGTTTTTTAATCAAGTTAGTTTAGATTCTTATTCTAATGAAATTTATACAAATGTTGCAGCTATAAATAAAATGATTGGTTTTGACCCAATAGTTCAATATCAACTAAAAGTAAAAGATGCAAAAGATAATACTAATAAAGCTTATTTTAAATTAAAGGAGTTAATGGATGCCAGACTTAATTAATAAATTATCAAGCTATGCAGCATTGATTGGCGTAGTAGGAGCTATCGGTGGAGGATTTTATGCCTGGGGTGAATTCAACACAAGACTTAGTTCACTTGAAGGAGTATCTTATGAGTCAACTGATTTATCAGGAATAAACGAAGACATAAAAGAACTTAATGAAAAAATAAACGATAGAGTAAATGCACTTGGTGCCTCTCAAGAAGAAGACTATCAAGAACTAAAAGAAGAAATAGATGGTCTTAAAAAAGATGTAGCAATTAATGGTGCAGCTATGGAATATCTAGATGCTAAGATAGAAGAATTAAAAGCAGAACAATCTAACCCATTGTTAAATTAATTCTTGACTTTTCATAAATAATATGATATAATATTATGGTATCTGATAAATCTTTAAAAGATAAAGAAAAACAACTTGAATTTGAATTCATGAAACTAAGAGAAAAACAGGAAAAAGAAAGAAAAAAAGAATTGAACTTACCTGATAATCCCTTAGATGAATTATTAAAAGATAAATTAAAGGATAAAAAATAACATGGTAGAACAAATAAAAGAAAAACCTAAAGGAGCAGATGTTCCAGGTGGAGTAGTATTGTCAGATGGTAAAGTTTTAAACCCATTTGATGCTCCTACGCCAGGAGAAAGTTTAACAGCTAATCCAGAACAAAAGTTTCCTTGGGAGAATCCACCTCAATATACAGAAGTTAGACCTTTTATGGAAGATTTGTTTATGCAAATTACTGAAGAAGAAAGGTATATTAAATTACTTGGTTCTATAATGAATAAAACTCCTATTGATGAAATAGCACAAACTATTCTGTATGTTTCAGTTAGGAGTGGAAAAATTAATCCTGATTTAATGTTATTATTAGTTGAGCCAGTATTATATTTATTATTAGCTATGACTGAAAATGCAGGAATAGATGATTATGTTCTTTATGAAGGTGAAGATGCAGATGAAATGAGTCTTGAAGATAAAGAACTATATCTTTCAGAATCTGAAAAAGTA
>Ga0315327_10000794_pt1 | contig 15946 bp, 13 predicted proteins | sample M110032315metaG_FD_203460 | JGI IMG/M metagenome (GOLD analysis project Ga0315327, IMG submission 203460) | Ammonia-oxidizing marine archaeal communities from Monterey Bay, California, United States - M1 100m 32315 | ecosystem: Environmental > Aquatic > Marine > Coastal | place: USA: California... | reverse complement strand
AAAAACCATTAGCATTTGAATTGCCTGAAATTAAATTAATTTCTGAATCAATCTTAATTTCACCTGACTCTTCTTCTAAAAGTATTTTTTTTGAATTAACTTTTCCATCTAATTCATATTTAATATCTATAGGGACTTTCCAAATAGTTTCATCATTAGAATTGTCATATCTAAATGTTGATTGGGTTATATTAAGGCTATTATTTTCATTTTTGATAGATATTCTAGGAAATCCTGGCTGAAGGATCCACGAATTCATAGTTTCTCTTACTGGTATTGAAGAAAATTCTTCAATGCTTTCCCATAAATCTTCAGTTTCAGTATTTGAAAATTCATGCTTATTTAGATAGCTTCTTATCCCATCTCTAAAAGGCTCTTCACCTACATATTGCTCTAGCATTCTTAATACTGCCCCACCCTTTTCGTATGTTAAAAGATCAAACATAGCAGTTGCATCATCAGGTGATACAACATCATATTCAATTGGTCTTGTTGATTTCAGCGAATCAACATCAAATGCTGCTGACTTTTCAATTCCAAACTCAACCCATCTCTCCCATTCAGGATTAAATTTATCTACTGCTTTTGTAGCCATGAATGTAGCAAAAGCTTCGTTTAGCCATATTCCATTCCACCATTTCATAGTAACTAGGTCACCAAACCACATATGAGCAATTTCATGCATAACAACATCAGCAATTCGTGTTAATTCTCCTTCTGTTGCTTCATCTTTATTTACAAGTAGCAATGCTTCTCTGTATGTAATACAACCTAAATTTTCCATTGCTCCAGACGCAAAATCTGGTATGGCTATCATGTCTAATTTATCTCCAGGATAAGGTCTTCCAAAGTAATTAGAAAAATATTTAAGAGCGAATTTTCCTGTTTCTATAGCAAAATCAGTTAAATGAGATTTTCCAATAGCATGCACTATTCTTAGCGGAATTCCATCTACCATGACCTCATCCGTAGCCTCAAATGGACCTATGACGAATGCAACTAAATAAGTCGACATTTTTATAGAATCTTCAAATTCATATATATCATGAGAATCAGTATTCACAATACTCTTAATTCCTGTATTAGAAACTGTGAATAAACCTTTTGGAACTTTTAGCGTGATAGAAAATATTGATTTAAATTCTGGTTCGTCGAAACATGGAAAAGCACGCCTTGCATCAGTGCTTTCAAATTGCGTAGTTCCTATTTTATGATCTACTCCATTATCATCTTTATATCTAGATAGATAAAATCCTCTTAGAGAATTATCAAGATCCCCGAAAAATATCATCTTTAGTCTATACTCCCCAGGTTCTATATCTTGATCAAAATTAATCGATATAGTTTCATGCTCTTTGTCTTCTACAATATTTTTTGATTCTAACCCTACATCTATTATTTCAGCTTTATTTATAACTAGGCCAATTGAGTTTAATTTTATCGAATTTGTCTTTTCTTTTATTGTTACTGAAATTATTTCAGACCCATTAAATTTTTCATTATCTAGATCGGGTTCTATTGTTATCGAATAGTAGTTTGGTGTAACTGATTTTGGTAATCTATATTTGTTTTCCATATTCTCCTTATAGTTCTCTAAATCCTTCTATTCCTATGCTTATTGCTATTGCAATCATTGCAAAAGATAATAATTTCATCATTAATCTTCCTTTTAATCTTTTTGAAATTATAACTCCAAATTGAGACCCTATTATAGCTCCTACCCCCAAAGGCAATACTGCCTGTGTATTCACATTTCCATTTATATAGTGCGCCGCAGATCCAAAAATAGTATAAATTGACATAGTTGCAATAGATGTTGCTGTAGCAACTTTTACAGGAAAATTAAAAAAATAGACTAATGTTGGAGTCCTTACTGGGCCACCACCAATTCCAAAAAAACTAGAAATAAACCCAAACAAAGTATTAATAGCTGTTGCAGTTGGTTCTATAAAATTGTATTTGAAATATTCACCTGTAGTAGGAGTAATAGTTCTGTAAACTCTCCACCACCCTCTTTTATTTTTACTAATTATTTTCTTTTCTTTACTTGTTATTTTTTCTGACTTTGAAGGACTCCAGAAAACGTATAAACCAGTTAGAATTAGTATAATTGAAAACAATATATTAAAAAGGGCGCTATCTACTTTTTCAAGTCCAATAACTGCAAGAATAGCGCCAGGCATTGCTGCGATACTGAATAAAAGCGCACTTCTAATATCAACAATTTTTAATCTTAAGTATGATATGGCTCCAGATATTGATGCTACAGAAACACAGACTAAACTTGTGCCTACTGCTTCCTTATTTTCCCAGCCAAAAACTAGGATTAATATTGGGCCAATAATAAATCCGCCACCGGCACCTACAAGCACTCCATAAGATGTAGCTATTATTCCAACAGTAAGAAATGCTAGAAAAAGTAAAATTACACTAAACTCCATAATTACTAGCTCCATGTCCTATCATGTGAATCAAGATTAGTCCATTCATCTGTAGGCTCAAAAGCTCCAGCAGGATAAATTTCTAATTCAGTTGATGACCCACCCCACCCATCAGGATTTGTGTTTAAGTGTTCTTTTACTGCATCTTCATTAAGCTCTATTCCAAGACCAGGTGACTCAGGAACTTTAACAAAACCATTGTTAATAATTTTATCTGTTTCTCCTGTTACTAAATCATCCCACCAAGGATTATCAACAGAATGCATTTCAAGCCCAATAAATCCTTCAGTTGCTGCTGCACAATGAACATTTGCCATAGCAACTACTGGCGATCCAGCTTGATGCAATGCCATTGGGATCCCTTTTTGTTGTGCGTAGTCACCAATCCTTTTGGTTTCAAGAATTCCTCCAGAAGTTGCTAAGTCTGGGTGAACTACAGAAACTGCTTCATTATCAATTAAGTCCTTAAATCCTTCTAATAAATATATATCTTCACCTGTGCAGACTGGCGTTGCAACAGAATTTTTTAATTGTTTCCACTGGTTGGTATATTGCCAGGGAATCATATCCTCATACCATGCTAAAGAATATTGATCTAATTCTCTGCCAAGCCTAATACAGCTTTCTAATCCAATGTGACCAAAATGATCTGTGGCAATTGGTGTCTCATAACCAACAATGTCTCTTACAACTTTTACATATTCAGATATAGCTTTTATTCCAATATCAGTGAGCTGGATTCCTGTGAATGGATGCATTGTATTTTGAGCTTCTACCATCATGCTTTTTAATGACCCTCCGGTCGCACTTTCTTCAACAGTTCCTTTTTGGAAGTCATTTGGGAAAATTAATCCACCTTCAACTTTTTCTGCAATCCAGACCCCTATGTCCATTTTAAGATAGGTAAAACCTCTTTCTACTCGCTTTTTAAGTGCATTTCCCATTTCAACTGGATCATCCTTAGAAGGCGTATCTGAGTAAACCCTTATTTGATCTCTATATTTACCACCAGCTAACATATATGCAGGGACACCGTAAGCCTTGCCAGCTAAATCCATTAATGCCATCTCTATTCCGCATACTCCTCCGCCTAGTCTTCCATGGCCTCCAAATTGCGTAATTTTTCTAAATAATCTTTCCACATCACATGGGTTCTCGCCCATTAATCTACTTTTTAAAAGTAATGCATATCGAGCACTAGCACCATCCCTGACTTCTCCAAGTCCAACCAATCCCTGATTTGTATATAATTTAATAATTGGCCACCTCCAATTATTTTCTCCAACAACTGCAATTCTCATATCTGTTATTTTCAAATCACTTGGTTTTGAGTTGGTGTTGACTGAATTCATTGATTTTCCTTTCTAAATTAAATATAAAAACCTAAACGGATATTAAAGCTAATTTAGTATAAAATCAACGAATGGAATTTTGGATTATATTTTCACTAACCAGTTCTTTTTTATTCGCTATAGTAAGTGTTATAGACAAGTATGGGGTCTTTGACTCTACAAATTTATCCCCTAAATTCCTTAATATGTATGTTGGTTTTAGTAATGCGATAGTAGGAGCTATTGTGTTATTGTTTTTCGGCGTAACTGACTTCTTCTCCTCAATTACCTTATTAGCTTTGACTGTAGGAATGATTCAAGGTTTAAGCTTAATCATATTATTTTGGTCTCTGAAAAATAATGATGTGACGCGTGTCATGCCAATATGGAGCGCATACCCAATATGGGTCCTCTTAATTGCATTAACACTAACTAATGAAGTTCTAACTTTTAGTCAATTGCTATGCATCCTTTTATTAATTTCAGGCAGCATAATAGCGAATATAAAAATTGATAAATCAAGCCCATTAAAATTTTCAATTAAATCTTTTATTATTTTAATTTTTGGGACGTTGCTATTTGGGTTATCTCAAGTCATAAATAAAGAGGTTGTTCAGAATATCCCTGTAATTGAAGCATTTGGATTTCGAGGAATAGGAGTATGCTTAACTTTGGCAATTCCATTCTCAAAACGTGATAATTTAGTGTTTCTTGCTAAATATGTATCAAATTGGAAAAAGAGCAAGTATATTTTTACTGCAGAAACTTTTTTAGCAACTTTTGCTTATTTAACAATTTTATATTCTCTAGTTAATGGCCCAGTCTCTCTTGTTGCCGCTATTTCTGGTACAAGGCCAGTATTTATAGTAGTTATTTATACTGTTTTGGGAATTCTGAGAGTAAATATTTCTGAATCTTTTTCAAAAAATGAAGTTGTGGTAAAAATCATTTCTGCTATATTTGTTTCAATGGGGGTATTTGGAATTGCATTCTTTTAACAATAAGATTGGAGTAGCACAAATTGGTTCTAAACATGGGCATGCAACTTCAGTTTTATCCACGATTTTAAATAATCCAAAAGTAAATTTTTATGGTATTTTTGAGCCTGACATAGAAAAAAGAAATGAACTCAAAAAAAACAAATTCTTTCCATGGAATAAAGTTAATTTTATTGAGAATGAAGATGAGATTTATGCTCCAGAAATTATTGCGATTGCATCTGAAGGTTCAAATATAGAATCTTTAAAACAAACAAAAAAAATTCTTATGAAGGGTAAAAATGTTTTTTATGATAAGCCCGCCGGAGATAACTTCAAAGAATTTCAGCAATGCATAAAAATAGCTAAAGATAATGATCTTCATATTCAGATGGGTTATATGTTTAGAAATCACAAAGGATTTCAAGCATTGATTGATATTTCTAAATCTGGACGTATAGGAGATATTTTTTCCCTAAGGGCACACATGTCTACTTCTATTCAAGAGCCAATGAGGAAGCAAATTTCTGACCATAGAGGAGGCATATTTTTTGATTTGGCGGGGCATATTTTAGACCAACTTGTTTATTTAATGGGGAGGCCAGATAAAATAACAAGTTTTATTAGGAAAGATATAACCAGAACAGCTAATTTTTATGATAATTGTGTGTGTGTTTATGAATTTAAAAATGCATTTGCTACTGTTGATATTTCATCAGCTGAAGCAACGCCAATGGCTAGAAGGTTTGAAATATATGGAACTAAAGGCAGTTTGATAATGGAGCCATTCGAGCCTGCACAAACTATAAGAGCAATAATACCTAATGAAAAACCCAATGAGTTTTATATATCAATAAAAGATTACATTGCCTCTTTTGGAGGTAATGATACTGCCAGATATATTGAAGGATTTGATAGGTTTATAGATATAATAAGTGGTAAATTAAAGCCAGATAGAACGCTTGAACATGAACTGCTTGTTCAGGAAACACTTCTCAGGTCAGTCAGTCTGTTGTAGTGTATTAATATGGCATCTGTTTTTAAAAGGAAAAACCCGTCTGCATTATCTGCATTATCTGCGATTGAAAAAAAAATTATAAGAGCTTGGTGCATGTATGACTGGGCAAATTCAGCTTTTTTTACAAGTGTTGTTTCTGCAATTATGCCGCTTTATTTTGTTGGTCTTTATAAAGAAGAGTTAGGATCAGGCGTTGTTATTTTTAATTTTCAGTTTTCAGCAACTGTAGTTTGGGCTCTAACAGGTGCGTTAGGAACATTTCTCGTAGCACTAAGCAGCCCTATATTTGGAATTATTGCTGATAGGGCAGGAATTAAAAAGAAATTAATGGCTATTTTTTGTATTACTGGATGTCTGAGCACTTTGATGTTATTTTTCTCTGCATACTCATCTTCGCCTTGGCTATTTAGCTTAGCATTTTATTTTCTTGGTGCTATAGGCGCAGCCGGTTCAAATGTATTTTATAACTCGCTTTTACCACATATTGCTCCGGAAGATTTATTAGATGATGTAAGTAGCAGAGGCTATGCATATGGATACTTAGGTGGTGGTTTATTGCTTTTCGCCCATTTGGTATTTTTAATATTTTTTGAATATTCAGATTTGGCAATTAGATCATGTTTAGCTTCAGTTGGTGTCTGGTGGTTTGGATGGGCATTATGGACATTAATTGTTGTTCCTGAACCTAAGGTTGCCAAAGTAAAAAAAATAGGAGTTAAGAGATCAATTATAAGGGCATTTAATCAATTAAGATCTACTGCTAGAGAATTTAAACAATTTAAACAATTATTAATTTTTCTTATTGCATTTGTAATTTTTAATGATGCTATTGCTACTTGTTTAGGTATTGCTGGAGCATTTGGCTTGGATGTCCTTAGAATTTCACAGGAAACCACTATTCTTACTATTTTAATTGTTCAATTTGTTGCATTTCCAGGATCTATCTTTTTTAGTAATTTAGCAAAAAAAATAGGCACATTGAAAGCATTAAGTATTGCAGTAATTGGTTGGGGTATAATTTCAATATTGGCTGTTGGTTTTGCTCCACTTAGCTTAAATAAACATACAGACTATGATTACCAATTAAGTTATGTTTCTGATTTAAATATGTATTCTTTTGATGTTGATCCAACATTATCTGAAACTAATAAAGTGGAAATTAGATGGGCTGAAATAAATTCAGATTATTTAAGTTCAGCAACACTATCTATTTCTGATAGTAATAATTTTGCTGATAACTTTAGTGAACCAAATTGTAAATATAGTATTTCGTTTGATAATGGACCTCTTAATGAATTAACAAAAATATGTGACTCTCACCCTACATTTTTAAATGAAAATTTTGTGGATAATTGGCCAAAATTTTTAAGGTTTATACTTTGGTCACCTTTAAACATAAGTCAAGATGTTCAGTTCCTTTTAATGGGAGTATTGGTAGGTTTGGTAATGGGTGGTGCGCAAGCATTAGGTAGAAGTTTATTTGCATATATGTCACCAAAAAGTCGAAGTGGCGAATTTTTTGGATTTTTCTCTTTTTCATGGAGATCAGTATCTGTCATAGGTCCAGTTAGCTATGCACTTTTGGCTGGCTTCACAACGCCTAGAATTGGCATATTGTTTTTAGCATTTCAAATTTTCTTAGGATTATTTATTTTGAAATTCGTTAATGTTGATGAAGGCAGAAAAGTTGCTATTGAACACGATAAATCTATTTATAAAATTAAATAAATTTTTTCGCTACATCTGGCCAATCTACTGTCATAGCTTTTGCGCCTAGCTTTTTCATTTTACTTACATCACTCTCTGACTTAGCTCCCCATGCGCACATTACTAGATTTTTTTTTGATATAAATTCAATAAACTCTTCATCGGTCCATATGTCATCATGCACATTAGGTATGATCATGCCTATATTATATTCAGATAAAATCTTAATTATTTTACTTTTTGTTACATTGTTTAATAGCCAACCGACTCTAAAATTAGGAGATATTTCTATGGCTTTTATAACATGGTTTAAGTTAAAAGAAGTGATGCTAAATCCTGGCACTTGATAAGGAGTATTATTTGATTTATCTGACCAGCCACACTTATTTATTAAATCAATAACTAATTGGGGTAAATCTGGATCATATGATTTTAGTTCAATTTGTAAGTGAGCATTATCTGCATACTTATCTAGAACATCTTTTAAAACTGGCACTCTCTCTTCTTTAAATGACTTACTGAACCATCTTCCTGCATCTAATTTTTTAATATCATTATAATTAAATTCTTTAACTAATCCCTTGCCGTTAGTAGTCCTGTCAATTTTATAATCATGCATTATAATAGGCACTTTATCTCTGGTTAAATGGACATCCAATTCAATAATATTAAATCCATTTTTAATAGCCATATCAAAACTCGCAAAAGTATTTTCAGGAGCTTTAGAAGAAAAACCTCTATGCGCAATTAAATTCATAAAAAGACCAACTGTATTAAAAAAAAATGTTATTATAAGTATCATTATTATAACTAATTTAATTATAGAGAATAAAGTTGTTCAAAAATTTAGAAAAAATATCTTGCGAAAGTTCTATATTTATAGTTGCATTTAAAGGCTGGTCTGATGCTGCAGAAGGGGCAACTAATGCTATAGAGACTTTAATTTCTCAATATGAAGCAGAAAAATTTGCTACTTTTGAAGAAGAGGATTTATTTGCTTTTGCTAGAGAAAGGCCAGTTATAAAAAATTCTAAAAATGGTAGGGAAATATTTTGGCCGAATAATGATATTTTTTATATAGAGAATGCTATAAATGAGTCTACATCATTAGTTGTTCTAAATGGAACAGAACCTCATTTTAAATGGAAAACATTTTCATCTGAAATTGTAAAACTTCTACTATCTATGAATGTTAAGGCTGTCGTTACTTTAGGCGCATTGTTAGATTCAATTCCTCACACAAGAGGGGTTAAAACCCAAATCACTGGGCAGCATACATATATGCCATCTGAATTTATGAAAAAGAAAATAGAGCCATCAAAGTACGAAGGTTCTACTGGAGTTTCTTCAGTAATTATTGAAGATTTCAAGAAAATGAATATACCTTCAATGAGTATTTGGGCACATGCTCCTCATTATTTGCAGAGCTCTCCTAATCCATTAGTTTCAAAAGCATTACTAGATGAACTTTCAAATTGGTTGCCTCTTAGTTTCGATACAAAAAAGCTTCAAAAAAAATCAGAAAAATATATTAGTGCACTTGACAGTGCTATAGCGCAAGATTCTGAGCTTAAATCATACATAGAGAAACTTGAAACGAAATACGATTCAGCAGTAGTTGATTTTCCTCCTGTTGATGATGACCTGCTACTTAAAGATTTAGAAAAATTTCTTGAAACCAATAATAAAGGCAATGATAGTAGTTCTGGCGAGTGAATAGGTTCTTAGAAAATATATCTAACCTCTTTAATGAATCTAATAAAGAAATTGGCTTTGGAAGTAAAGCTAAATCAATAAATTCTAGAAAAGCTTTACTTTTTCAAGAATTAAAATCTGAATCCTCTGCATATGAAGAATATATCGATGGAGTTATTTATAAAGATTTAGAATTCGATAAATTAAAAAAATTAAGTAATAAAAATGTTCTTAATGGATTAATTTTTCCTGATAAAATGATTAACCTAGAAAAACTAGAAAATTGTAATTTTGATTTTGTAATACTTCATGATTTAAATATTTCATCTGAATTTCTCTTATCTGAAAAGATAGCATCTGGCTTTTATATAAATAGCAATCTTGATGATAGTACTTACGATACTATAAATAATATCCCCTTCTCTTTTGTTGTTATTGATTTAATAAAAAAACCAAAATATGAAACTTTATCTGGTATATTCGACTTAACAAAGATAATTTCAAATATTGATAACAATATAATTTTAAAATTAGATTACATACCAACTGAGAAGACGTTAGAGCTTTTATATTTACTAGGTATAGTTGGGGTTATTATTGATTCTGAAGCACACAGAGAAGATAAATTTAAAATACTAGATAAATATTTGAAAGACTTAAAAGGGGATATAAAAAAGAAGCCTATTTTATACCCTAATATTTCAAATAACATGGATTTTATTCCATATGATGATGAGGAATAATATATGAAAATTTCAATTTTAGGCCTTAATGATGATGCCACTTTTTTTTTAAAAAGATCTGATATTTTAAAAAAAAATAGCCAGTTAGATTTTTTTGCATTTGATGATAGAAAAAAACAAAATTATTTCAAGAAAAAATTTCCAAATCTAAAAGCTCCATGGAATTTAAATGAGGTTTTTGAATCATCTGAACTTTTACTTAATTTTTCTGATTTAAAGAGTTTGCCTGATTCGTTGGCAATAATTCAAGATAACAAGCTTGATTGTCCAATAATTGATTTTTCACCAAATAAAAAATATTCAATAAAGTTATTCAATGATTCATCATTATCGCAAAATAATATAGTTCATGCTATGTCACCAGGAAGAGTTGGTATAAACAATAATCAGGAAATTATTAACTTGCCGGTGGTTCTTAATAATAATGTTCGGTCAGATTTCAACGAACAAACCAATTTATTTTTTAAAAGATTAAAAATTACATTCAAATTTATGGATGAAATTGAGCATGATGAAGTTCTTAGATCAAATTATTATTTGCCGAATATATTGTTATTTTCATTAGCTAAAATAATGGATCAAAAATCTAAAATTATTTCTAATACCTTGGGAACAGAATTCATCGAAAATATAAGAACATTGGTAAATGTTAATATTGATGATGATCTCATACAGAATTATATATACGATGATTTAAATGAATTAATAAATTCTTTGAACTATGAAATGAAAGAAATATTTACAAATACTAATAAATTAGATGATTCATATTTTATTAATTCAAAAAAAGCAGCAAATATATTAGACCCCAATGCATCAATTCCAAAATCTAAAGATACTATTATGAGTCTTTTTTTTGGAACTAGATTCACTAAATTAGTATCAGGCTGGTCTAAAATTGATAAATCAAATGATTAAATTAAATTCATCTTTATTATTTAGTGGTGAACTTAAAGTGCCTAGCGACAAAAGCATTTCACATCGTTCAGCATTATTAAATTCAATTTCAATCGGTAAATCAAAGATATTAAATTATAGTAATGGTGAAGATTGCCTTAGCACACTCTCTGTTCTAAAAGAACTTGGTGTTAATATAAATTTAATCCCTAAAGAAAATTCATATGACTTAGAGATTGAATCAAAAGGGTTAAATTCGCTTACTAAACCAAAAAATAATTTATATGCAGGAAACAGCGGCACAACAACAAGACTTTTGTCGGGAATCTTGTCATTTTCTAATTTCAATTCAATTCTTTTAGGTGATATCTCTTTGAATTCTAGGCCAATGAAAAGAATTATTGATCCTCTCATTATGATGGGAGCTAATATAAAAAGTAATGATAATTGTGCTCCACTTGAATTTAGCCAATCAAATTTAAGTGGCATTCACTATAATATGGATGTTGCTAGCGCCCAAGTTAAATCTTGCATTATCCTAGCAACTTTAGGAGCTAATTCAAAATCTGTAATTACTCAGCCAGCCTTATCTAGAGATCACACTGAAAGAATGCTTATTTCTATGGGCTCAGATATTAAAATTAATAAAAATGAAATAACTATTTGCCCAGGAGAAATTAATTCTATAGATATTGAAGTTCCTGGAGATATTAGTTCTGCTGCATTTTGGATTGTTGCTGCCCTGATACACCCTAAAGGAAATATTGTTTTAAAAAATGTTGGTATAAATCCACTTAGAACAGGAATACTAGATGTCCTTATTAAGATGGGTGGAAGAATTGAAATATTCAATGAAAGAGAAGTTGCTAATGAGCCAGTAGCTGATATTAGAGTGATTCATTCAGAACTAAATGGCATTGAAATTAATGGGGATATTATTCCTAAACTTATTGATGAAATACCAATTATAATTATAGCTTCAGTTGTTGCAAAAGGGACAACTATTATAAAAGATGCTTCAGAATTAAGAGTTAAGGAAACTGACAGGCTTTTTGCAATGTCAGAATTTTTGAAAGGCTCAAATATTAAACATCATCTTTTTGATGATGGAATTGAAATTTCTGGCAATTCTAATTTTAGTGGAGGCAATTTTGATTCTTTTAATGATCATAGAATAGCTATGTCAATTGCTGTAAGCTCACTAATTTCTGACCAAGAAACTATAATAAATAATCATGAAGCTGCATCAGTTTCATATAAACAATTTTGGAATCACCTAGAATTATTAAAATTAGATAATTGATAGATAAAAATGAACAACAAAATATAATAGTGATATCAGGGCCTTCTGGGGTTGGCAAAGATACTCTTATGGAAACAATTGAAAAGAAATATCCAGAAAAAATTCATATAGTTATAACTGCTACTACCAGAAAGCCTAGATCTAATGAAGAGAATGGAGTTAATCACTTTTTTGTTGATAAAGATAAATTTAATCAAATGATCAATAATGATGAACTTATTGAATGGGCAAAAGTATATGAAAACTTATATGGTGTCCCTAAGTCAGAAATAACTAATAATATATCTAAAAATATTAAAGTATTAATTAGAGTTGATGTTCAAGGTGCTAGAAGACTAAAAGAGATTTTAAAATATTCAGTTTTTATTTTTATAAGTCCTGAATCAAAAGAAGATTTAAATAAAAGGTTAATATTAAGACATGAAAACTCTGAAAGTGACATAGAAAAAAGATTGATGGAGGTTGAGGCAGAAATTGTTGAGTCTGAATGGTTTGATTTCATTGTCATTAACTATCCTGGCCAAGCTGAAAAAGCAGTTTTAGAACTTTCAGATATTATAGGATTGAATTGATATGAAAATTGTAATAGCGCCTCAAGCATTTAAAGGGTCTTTAACAGCAAGTGAAGCAACTGACTGTATTTCAGAGGCTGTGCTTGATATTTTTCCGAATTCAGAAATAGTAAAACTTCCTATTGCAGATGGTGGAGATGGGACTTTAGAAACTTTAGTTGAAAGCCATAAAGGAAAATTCATTGAATCAGAAATTTTAGATCCTTTAGGTAATAATGTTATTGCAGAATGGGGACTAATTGGAGATATAGCTATTATTGAAATGGCGAGAAGCTCGGGACTTGCTTTAATTGATCCAAAAAAACTTGATCCAATGAATGCAACTTCGTTTGGTACAGGGCAGCTAATATTAGAATCCTTAAATCATAATGTAAGTAAAATTATATTAGGCATAGGTGGTAGCGCAACAAATGATTGTGGTGTTGGAGTTGCTAAAGCATTAGGAGTGAAATTTCTTAAAGAAGATGGTTCTGAAGTTTCAAATAATGTTGAAGACTTTATAAATATAAAAACTATAAACATGGAATCTGTTAACTCAAAAATCAGCCATATTGATATAGAAGTTGCATGTGACGTTACTAATACTTTATGCGGGAAAGAAGGCGCTTCATATATATATGGTCCTCAAAAAGGTGCTAGCAGCCAGCAAATCGAAATCCTTGATAATAATCTTATGCATCTATCCAATGTTATAAAAAATAATATTGGCAAAGATATTTTAAATTTAGAAGGAGGTGGAGCTGCTGGAGGAATGGGAGCTGGCATGGTTGCATTTTTTTCCGCTAAATTAAGGCCAGGTGTAGATATTGTTTTTGATACCTTAGATGTTAAAGAGAAAATTTCAGGTGCTAATTTAATTATTACAGGTGAAGGTCAATTTGATATTTCATCTACTTATAACAAGGCTCCAACTGCTATTGCAAAGCTCGGCATGAAGCATAATATACCTTCTATAGGTATTAGTGGCTCTTTTGGAGAAGGATTTGAAAAATTAGATGAATATGGAATTCTTTCTAAATCAACACTTATAAATAAAATTTCTGACTTAGAAACAAATATAAAAGAAGCAAAGTATCTACTTAAAATTGCCGCCAAAGAACAGTTGAAAGCTATAAAAATTGGAATGAATCTATGAGAAAATATGATATTGCAATTATTGGAGGCGGAATCATTGGATTTGGAACTGCCTTAGGTATACAGAGAAAAAACCCTAAATTAAAAATATGCATTATTGAAAAAGATGATGTAGTTTCAAACCATCAAACTGGTCATAATAGTGGCGTGATTCATTCAGGAATTTATTATAAACCTGGTTCTTTAAAAGCAAATTTTTGTGTTGAAGGAAGGGCTAGCATGGCTGAGTTTTGTCAAAAATATAACTTAAAATATATTAAATGCGGAAAAATTATTGTTGCATACACAGAAGATGAAATACCTAGACTCCAAAATTTATATGAAAGAGGAATTGCTAATAAGGTAAAAGGACTAGAAATTATCGGCCCAGAAAGAATTAAAGAGATAGAACCCCACGCAGTAGGCTTAAAAGCACTTTATGCTCCTAATACTGGGATAGTAGATTATAAAGAAATAACAGAAAAATATGCCCAAATTTCTATGGAAAATGGAGCTGATGTTTTACTTGGTACTAGTTTTGAAAGTTTTTCTGATTCTAGAGATTCAGGAGATCTTGTTCTTGAAACATCAAATGGTGAAATATGCTCTAAATTAACTATAAATTGTGCAGGATTACAATCTGATATTGTGGCAAAAAAAATGGGAATAAACCCAAAGCTTCAAATAATACCTTTTAGAGGCGAATATTATAATTTAATTCCTGAAAAGAAAGATTTAGTTAAAGGCTTGATATACCCTGTTCCAGATCCTGCATTTCCTTTTTTAGGTGTCCACTTTACCAAAACGGTACATAATGGTCTTGTTGAAGCCGGCCCAAATGCTGTCCTTGCCTATTCAAGAGAAGGATACAAAAAAACTGATATCAATATAAGAGAATTGCTTTCCACTCTTTCATTTCCTGGCTTTATTAAATTCGGCCTTAAAAATTGGAAAACCGGAGTTAGTGAAATTAATAGATCTTATAGAAAAAGCGTTTTTGTGAAGGATTTACAAAAAATGATACCGGATGTTAAATCTGAAGATTTAGAAAGCGGAGGATCAGGGGTGAGAGCTCAAGCCATTGGTTCAGATGGAGCCATGATTGATGATTTTGCAATAGAAACTACAGATAAATCTATCCATGTTTTAAATGCGCCATCTCCTGGTGCTACATCCTCTTTAGTAATTGGAAATTATATTGCTGGGTTAGCATTAGAAAAAATATCTCTTGACTAATAAATTGGTTTAATATTTAATTTTTATATTAACAATAAAAATATCTCTAAGGATAAGGGAATCGGTTTAAATCCGAACGGTTTGCGCCACTGTTACGCGTGATGCATTGGTCACTGGATAATATCTGGGAAGGCTAATTTAAAATGTACGCATAAGTCAGGAGACCTCCTTAAAGAGTAGTTAAAGGTTTTCGCAATAAAAAATCTGTATTTCAGAGATTTATTGTGTTCGAATTTTATATGTTGAACACTAATTTAAAATCTATAAGACACTTTTCTGTGTATCATAAATTTATTTTTATTGTTCCTGTAATTTCAATTTTAGGATTAATTTTAATAGTTATATCTTTATCAAATGGGGCTGTATCAACAAATTTCTCAGATTCTTTTAAATATTTATTTTCATATTTTATAGATTCTTCAACTGTTGACCCTATAAAAGATATGGTAATTTCAAACATAAGAATGCCAAGAATTATATTGTCACTGCTTGTGGGTTCAGCATTAGCTGTCTCTGGGGCTTCCCTTCAAGGTGTTTTTAAAAATCCAATGGCAGATCCAGGAATAATTGGAGTTTCTTCTGGGGCAGCTGTAGGAGCTGTAGTAATAATATCTTTAGGGATAGCAGGATCATCAATATTTATACTGCCAATCTTTTCATTCATTGGAGGGTTGTTCGCTGCACTTATAGTTTTTTTATTATCAAGAATTTCTACAAATACTTCTGGAACATCTTTTATTCTATCTGGTCTTGCTGTATCAGCATTTTTAAATTCAATAATTTCTTTAGTTTTGGTTTCTTCAAAAAAATTTGGTGAACTTAATGCAATTTTAAATTGGCTTGCTGGTGGATTCCAAGATACAAGATGGGAACATGTCTATATGGCCGCCCCTATTATAATTGTGCTTCTGCC
>Ga0315327_10000793_pt1 | contig 15954 bp, 11 predicted proteins | sample M110032315metaG_FD_203460 | JGI IMG/M metagenome (GOLD analysis project Ga0315327, IMG submission 203460) | Ammonia-oxidizing marine archaeal communities from Monterey Bay, California, United States - M1 100m 32315 | ecosystem: Environmental > Aquatic > Marine > Coastal | place: USA: California... | reverse complement strand
TGTCACTGGTGCTGGAGGAAAAGCCGGGATTGGCCGTGGTATTGCGACTCGGCTGGCGGCTGAAGGGGCGACGATTGCCGTTTGTGATCTGAACGATAGCGGAACTCCTGATTGGGGTGGTTTATCGGCGGTTGTCGATGAGATCAATAAAGATGGAGGTAGGGCGATTGGTCTTACCGGGAGCGTTTCTGATTCAGACGATGTGGCTTCGATCGTTGAAGGAGTTATTTCGAAGTTTGGTCAGGTCGACATTCTTGTGAACAATGCTGGAGCCCCGGCGGGTCCTGACCGGGTGAATGTTGTCGATCTTCCTGAAGAGGTTTGGGACCAGGTGTTAGGTGTCAACCTGAAGGGAACCTTCTTGATGTCGCAGGCGATTTCTCGGCACATGATTCATCGCGGTGGTGGTGGCAAGATCATTAATATGTCTTCGGTTTCGGGTAAGGTCGGTAACGCTAAGTTTGCTGCATATTGTTCTTCCAAATTTGGGGTGATCGGGTTTACTCAGTCGCTTGCTAAAGAGATGGCAGGGTACAAGGTGAATGTGAACGCCATTTGTCCTAGTTTGGTCGAAACTGAGCGGGTATTTGGTATGGCGTCAGCACTGAAGCCAGACGCGGGTACTTCGACCGAGGAGTGGCGCGACGAAATGGTTGCCCAGACGAATGCTAATAATCCTCTGGGTCGGATCGCACAGGCTAAGGACGTTGCGGACGTGGCAGCATTTTTGGCGTCGTCACAGTCGGATTATTTGACGGGGTTGGCGATCAACGTGGCTGGTGGATCGTACATGGGGTAGCGATGGTGCGTTGGTTGTCCTTCGATTGGATCAAGACGATACGCCGTCGGCGGTTGGAGTTCGGATAATAGTTGGCAGATAGGTCGTATCTCCTTCACCTCAGCACTTTCCAAATGGGAGAGCGAGTGAATATAGAATTTCCGTTCACTCGTTAGCACCCATGGCACCTTTTCTTAACTTTGCTTTGCTGCGGTCGAGAAATGGAGTGAATTGCTCCTAGTACAGAATGTGTTGGTCGGAGAAATCTTTACCGCCAGTTGAGCGTGTCAGACCGCCGCCGAGGAATTCTTTGATTTCTAGTTCGGCGAATGCGTTTACTACTTGGTAGAACGTTGGAAGGTCTTCCCAACGCGCCGGATTCCAACTGAGTTTTGCGTCGCCCACAAGGTCTTCATGAACTACGGCATGAGAGCCTTCTGCTGGCGTTATAACTGCGTACTGCGTATCTGCAGTTCCCCATTCGCCGGTACGTGGCATGTATTTGTAGTGGAGCTGACCGTCGACTTTTTTTACACTTGATGGTTTAGTGCTGGTTTTGAGATTGTTAACTTCCATATCAAGGAAAGTGAATCCTAGCCATGAAGCTTGTGTTCCGGCTGAGTCGCCTGTCACTCGGATATCTGGCAGTTCACAGTAGATTTTGGAGAAACCGAGTTCCTCACGACCTGTGATGATGGGGTCGGCGAGATTCTCCCAAAGAACAGTTAAAAACGGTCCTACAGCGGTGTCTTTTTCCCCTTTGAATCGAGCAGGGATTGTTACGCCTAAAACCGAGTAACCACGACCAGCGAGCCATTCGATTTCGGTCATGTTGGTTTCACTTACGGTGACAATCGGATCTCCGTATAGCCCGAAGCCTGGTGGGAGAAGGTTTTCGAGTTGTTTAGCGTCCGATAGAAATGAGACTTGAAGTGAAACCGATTTAGGACTGTTGATACCATCGAATTTTCGACCATTGTGACCTCTGCGAGGTCCGGTCGCTGGTCCAAAATGTGTTGGCATTCGGTACATTTCGCCGGGTTGGAATTTGTATGACATTTTTTACCTTTTCGGGTTTATAACGAATGATTGTTTAGTTTTCAACAAATGGCTTCGGCTAGACATATTCGTAATCGTCGAGGATGTTGTTGATAAGGCTTTGTGGACCCGCTGCCATAAGTCCAGCATCGACAGGCAGTAATACACCTGTGATCCAGCGTGATTCGTCGCTGGCGAGGAATGTTGCAGCCATCGCAATATCTTCCGCTTTGCCTTCGGTGCCTAGAGGTGCAATGTCGCGTCGGATCTTGCGTTTTTGTTCGTCGACGTGTTCGACCATAGAGGTGTAGATCATCCCTGGCGCAATGCAGTTGATTCGGACGTTTTCGCGTCCGTGATGCACTGCCATTGCTCGGGTCGCTGCGATCATTCCACCTTTGGCTGCTGCATATGGAACGTTCTTGGTCATTGCGGCGCGTATGCCGTCGACAGAGGCGACGTTGATGATTGAGCCACCACCGGTTTTTATCATTTCGGGGATGGCGTATTTAGAGATGAATACCATGCTTTTTAAATCGACATCCAATACTCGGTTCCACGAATCCTGAGTGACGTCAGGTGCAGCTCCGGGTCCACCGATGCCGACGCTGTTCATGAGGATGTCGAGCCTGCCGTAGCGTTCTACAGCTGTGTCGACGAGGGTTTTGCAAGCTGACTCTTGAACGACATCGGCTATGAAAGTAGATGCTTCACCCCCGGCTTCCTTGATTATATGTTTCGTTGCGTTGGCGGCTTTTTCGTTCATATCAACGATCAGCACCTTCGCTCCGTGTGATGCGAAGAGTTTTGCAGTTGCTACACCTACACCACTGATATTGGCGGAGCGGGCTCCTGCGCCAGTGACAATTGCGACCTTATTTGCGAGTCGAGTAATTTCACACCTCGTGACCGGATTACCGTGTCTGATGAGTTGCTTGTAATTGCTTTGAATGTCTAGCGTTGCCGCAGGATAATCTACCAACTGTGATTGTGGCACAGTTGAGTGATATTTTTATCACGGTAGTGCTTGAATGTGCTGCTTTGACTGACCCGGTGGTAGATTGCTATGGATATTCGAATAAAACGTTAATAAGTAAGGAATCGATTATGAAGGCTGCGGTGGTACGTGGTACTCAGAAGATAGTTGTTGAGGATATTCCGACTCCCGAACCGGGTCCGAATCAGGTGCTGGTGAAGATTAAGTATTCGGCGTTGTGTGGGTCGGACGTTCATCGTTTTCAGTATGGAATGGCGAACGAAGGGTCAGTCCTGGGACATGAGTACATCGGCGAAGTTGTACAGACGGGTCGCAGTGTGACGTTGTTGAGTGAGGGCGATCGGGTGATTAGTGGCGGCGGTGAGCCGCCAACAGGAACGGCTACACCGTTGTTTTCAGGCGAGCGGTATAGTGCTCGGACGGTTGGTATTGAGGCTACTCGTATTGGTGGGTTTGCTGAGTATGTTGCGATGGACGAGTGGCGACCACTACTTGTTCCAGAAGGTGTGAGTGACGAGCTTGCTGTGCTTGCTGAACCGGCGTCGATTGCAGTGCATGCTGTTCGTACTTCGAATTTCAAAATAGGAGACCAGACGGTCGTTATGGGAGCAGGTCCCATCGGATTACTGGTCATGCAGGTTTTGAAGGCCGCGGGGGCAGCAGCTGTTTATGTTTCGGAACCTGCGTCGGCACGAGCGGAATCGGCACGGGTGCTTGGGGCCGATCTAGTGTTAAATCCGATGGAAGATGACGTTGTTGAGCGAGTGCTGGAGTTATCGGGTGGCCCAGGTGTGCCGGTTGCTTTCGATGCGGCTGCTGCTCGATCTACATTTCAGCAGGGCATGGAGATGGTTCGTAGAGAAGGGCAACTGTTAGTCGTTTCAATGGCTTGGGAAGATGTTGATCTTAGAACTGTAGATTGGATCGGCAGAGAGGTTGAGATGAAGGCTTCGTATGGGTCGTTGCCTATCGATTGGCGAACAGCGTTGAATCTGATGGAACGCGGTCAGTTGTCAGAGAAATCGATGGTGACTAGCGAAAGTTTTATCGACTGGGATGAGATGCAGGGATCGATGGAGCGGCTGATGAAGCCAGAAGAGCACGTGCAGTTGGTTTTGGTGCCGTAGGTTTTTTAAGCACTGCTTTGTTACATGCGGATGGAGTTATCGGGGATGTCTATATTCCGAGCAGTTTTGCTAGTTCTTCACCTTGTTCTTTGCAATAGTCGAAAACGATACGGGTGTCCCATCCGATACAAAAATCGATTACGCCATTATCTATGTACGGTTTAGCTTCTTTGAAGTGAGAAATTTCTACCCTAGGCCGCACACCCATTTTGATGGCGGTTTCATTGACGTGATTTTGAACTTTCTGAATTTCAGATTGTGCAGGATCAGCGTATAGACCTTTTGTTACGGAGTAGTCCGATGGTCCAAACTGGATCATGTCGACGCCCTCTATAGCCAGAATTGCTTCTAGGTTTTCAATTGCCTCAGCTTTCTCAATCATGAGAGCAACAACGCCTTCTTGGCGTTGGTTAACTCCTTCTTCAAGCGTGGCGCCGATTCCGTAGCCAACATCACGTTTCCAACCCGCACCTGCCACTCCATTTACGCCTGGAGTTTCGTGGCGCGCTGCTGCTACAGCTTGTCGTGCATCATCGACCGTGCGTGTATCAGCGAATATTAGATTCTGTATACCGGATCCGTTGGCTCTGCTTGCGAGCCATTCTTTTGGGACTTGCTCGATTTTCATCATAGAAGTCATATGATCGAATAGATCAACGGCTCTGCCAAAGTTTTCGAGTGAGGCTAGGTCATATGGTGCGTCTTCACCCGAAAACTCTATGTAGTCCATTACGCCGGTATACCCGATAATTTCGACCATAGCCGGCCAAACCGACATCAGGTGTGTGCCGATGGTTGGTTTGCCGTCGCGCAATCGTTCACGCATTACGTTATTTGTGGATTTCCTTCGACTTTCTGAGTCGATTGATTTGGACTCGTTTTTATTTGGATTACTGCTGTTCATTGCATCGGGCATTCGGTGCGCCAGATTAATTACGGCTGAACACTTCGGTTTTTGGTGTGAACTCGGTGTCTAACTCTAATGGGTAGATAGGTCGGTCGCAGACGGTGTGTCCGAGGGTTTGGAGGTTTGCTGACGTAGCACCCGGAGCATCGACGTTGAAGTTGGCTTCTACCCAGTCGTCAAAGAATGCCGGTTCACAATGTGGCGACTTCACAATCGTTGAGTGGAAGTCCTTTGGGTGGAGCCCAACTTTGAAGAATAGACCGCGGTCCACGAGCATGACAGTTTCTGTAGTCACAACCAGCGTGAGATTGCCTGATCTCAGCACTGCGGTTGGCCCAATAGTTGGTTCGTACTTCCATGTTTCGCACTTGTATGTACCATCGGTGATTGACTCAACAGTCCAGTCGAGTTTAAGCGGCGTGAATTGTGGGTCGTGCGCTCCCCCAATGCCCATTGTGAACGTTGCGCCTACGCCGAGTTCGTGTGCTTTAGCAGCTGCTACGGGATCAGCGATAGGCGCAAGGATACTGTGAGGGTAATTTGTTTTCACCATTTCTGAAATGATGGCGTTGCTATCGCCCGACGAGCCTGAACTTGGTGCGTCGGCGGCGTCGGTGAAAGCGATAGGGCCAGTCATTGAAGCCCCCTTTGCCACCGATTCTTCAATGGAGACGAATTTGCCTTGCATGATGGCGCGGTTCGGCCAGAAATCGTTTGCCATCTGAAGAGCATGTTCTTCGGCAAGGACCTGATTGCCGTCGGTAAAGACGTAAGCCTGACTGCTTAGTTCGGGAACATCGGTGAATGGGTTGCAAATGAAGAATCCGGCAGAGAGGACTTCTGGGTTTTCGTGTAGTTTTTTTGCGTAACGAATCTGTGCACCGAAAGCGCCTGACGACGTGATTAGCTCGTTACCTCGAACGATGGCAGGAACTCGAACACGAGCTACGACCGGTTTAACACCGTCTTTTAGTATTCGTGTAAGCATCTTAGCTGCGCGTTTGCCTGTGTCGGCGAAATCGACATGTGGGTATGTGTGGAAAGATGCGAGTCCATTGATATTTTCTAGCATCTTTGCGGTGAGTATGCCGTGGAGATCCATTGTGATCACGATTGGGACTTCGTCACCAAGGATTTTCCGAGCTTCTTCTAGTAGATAACCCTCAGGGTCTAGAAGTTCGGTCGTTCCCATTGCGCCGTGCATCGAGAAGTAGACGCCATCGATTTTACCTGCGTGTTGTTTTAGTGGCTCGAGAAATTCTTCAGCTATTCGCATGAATGCACTGTGACGAAGTGGCCCGGCGGCTGTTCCTTCGGCATCGTATGTGTAAATGACTTCGAGATCGTCGCCGAACGCTGATTTCAACTCAGCTAGTGCTCCACCGATTTGCGAGTCGTTTCCGTCGTGGGTTGACCTGATCTCATCGCCACGTAAGTAGTCGAAGAACTCGTATTCGCATGGGACTGGATTAAATGTGGATATCTCTTGCTGACATCCGCCGATCAGGATTCTCATAGTCGATTTAGCTCCGTGCTGAATTGGAATAGTGCGGAAAATGTATCAGTGTTTTTTGTTTAAAGCCGCAAAGATTGTTCAATTTATTACTATGATCCTGTTCTTATACGCTGAATATGGCAAGTGACTTAGTTCATCTGGTTGTGGTTCCTAGTAATCTACGTCCTCTGAAATTATGGTTTTTGCTGACGATTCAGCCATATTAGTTAAGTATTAATTGACGTTTTTTTTGGGATCGTCACAAAACCGAGGACTTGAATGTTTACAAAATCACGAAGCGATAATTGGAGATTGTACGCGGAGTTGGGCAGGTGTAGAGTTCCCTTCGGTTCGTAAGAAACTCAGTGTTAGATGATCATTTTTCGAAAGATGTTGTTTTAAATTGAAATCCGCACGACTCGTTGCTCCACAAACGTTCGATTTCGTTGATCTGGAAGAACCAACTCCAGTAGACGGTCAAGCAAAGATTCGGATTGAGGCCACTTCGGTTTGTGGTAGCGATATTCACGGGATATACCACGGTGCAACTCCTGAAGAGGATTATCCACTCGCTCCGGGCGTTCCTTGTCATGAGATTGCAGGAACGATCGTCGAATCGAAGACTGACGCCCTCAAAGAAGGGCAGCGAGCGATCGTTCTGCCGACACGCGGTATGGGTGGGCTAACTGAATATCTCGTACAAACTCCCGAACGTGTTCTGCCTGTTCCCGATTGGGGGCCGATCGACGAGTGGGTGATGTGTCAACATACGGGAACAGTTCTTTACTCAGTGAAACAAATGGGAAACGTTGCTGGTAAACGGGTTGCTGTACTGGGTCAGGGTGGAATTGGTCTGTCGTTCTCTATGCTCACTGAGAAGATGGGGGCTCAGCAGGTTATTGGAATTGATCCGGTTGAAAAACGGCGTGAAAAGGCACTGGCAATTGGTGCGACGAATACTGTCGATCCTTCCAAAGACAATATGTATGAAGCAATTGAGGACCTGACCGGTGGTGAGGGTATCGATGTTGTGGTCGATGCTACCGGTGACCCTGAAGGATTCGGTCAGTGTCTGAAGATTGTGAAGCGCTGGGGAACGTTCGTGAGCTTCAGTTTGACCGGTTCTACGGGCAAGATTTCAGAGTTCCCGCACCAGGAATTCATGTTCAAGGCTGCAACCATAATTCCGACGCAGGTTGCTGCTACCTCGCAACCGACTAAGGATATTAGAGAGATGATTGCCCTGAAGGAACGTGGATGGGCTGATCCTGGTCAGTTGAAGAGCCATAACGTGGACTTTGACGATGTTCAGAGGGCTTATGACATGTACGCCAACCAGGAAGACGGCGTAATCAAAGTGGTTATGAACCTGAATGGTGACGGAGCATAAACATTCAGGGCTAGGTTTCGTTATTCGACGCTAGTCATCAGATGCCTAATACTTAGGTTAGCGCTCTCTCTCTAACTCCTCTTTTTAAGGAGTAGAGCTGATGGTTTCATTGTTTTCTAAAGCTATTTGAAAAAGACCCTTCGTCTAAACGATTAGAGGTCTTTATTATTTCGATTGTGTAAGCGCCTGAGCAATGACCGCCATAAAACCATAGATTCGGAAGATCAATTCAGCCTGACTTTACGAGTACCAACGGCGGACAGTTGGTGTGCAATAAATTTTAGGAAAAGTACTTAGGTGATTCGACTGATGTTGGGACAGCGCCTGAGAAATCAATTTGCTGCCACATTTCATAGAGCACAATGGCAACAGCATTCGACAAGTTGATGCTGCGATTCGCTGGCATCATAGGAATCTTTAGTAGTTTATTAGGCTCGAACTTTTTTCTAATCGATGCTGATAAACCTCGGCTTTCAGATCCGAAAACAATCGTGTCCCCATCTTGAAAATCGACCGATTTGTACGTGGTTGTTGCGTTTGATGTCGTTGCGAACATTCTAGTGGGGTCGACTGAGTCTAGTAGTGCTTCGAATGATTTATGAACTGTAACGATTGCGAGGTGTTTGTAGTCGAGAGCGGCTCTTCGAAGTGCGTGTTCGGTCAGTTCAAATCCCAGTGGTTCGACGAGGTGCAGGTTAGCTCCTGTGTTTGCGCACAGCCGGATAATATTGCCAGTGTTTTGCGGTATTTCTGGGGCTATAAGTGCCACGCTGAAGGGCATGTGTTTTATTTTCTCAAGAAGCTAACTTAGTGGTCGAGATTTGGTTTTGAGACCTTGTTGATTTAGCTGGGTGTCTATTCGGTTTGCATAGTCAATTAAGTTTGCAATTCGTGAGTGATCAACTCCAAGTTGTGACGTCGTTGACGGGGGAACGTTTGCGTTCTACGTGGTTTTCGTCGGAGTTTGCTGGGTAGCCGATGTAAAGTGCACCGACAATGTCCCAATCGGGTTCAGCACCGATGGCTGTATCGATCGGTGCTAGGCAGGGCTTTCCTGTGCTCCAGCCAACTCCGATTCCAAGAGATTCGGCGGCGAGCATAAGGTTCTGAACAGCACAGGAGGTTGCGGAGTAGTTCTCACGGCTCATTTCGTCGTCACGGCCTTCGACGGAGTAGACGTACACAAAGGCTGGTGCATCGAGAATTTCTTGTTGAGCTTTATTCGCACTTTCTTCGCGTCGATCAAGATTTGGATTCTTGACGTTTTCGTAGGTCCAATCATGCACGATTTGGGCGACTTTTGTGCGCATATAGCCATCTTTTCTAAGCACGATAAATCGCCATGGCTCAGTGCTTCGGTGATTCGGGGCCCAAGTTGCGGCTTCGATCATTAATTCGAGAGAAGAGTCTGAGACGGGATCTTCAGTGAAATCGCGTACCGTCCTACGGTTTCTGATTGAGTTGAGTATCAAATTGTTATCCGTGTAGTTGTTCGTCTAGGTAAGAATACAGGTGATTCATCAGAGTCTGTACAAGTCGATTTAGAATCCAATCGATTGATCCTAAAAATGAACTCAGGGCAATAATTAGGTAGAACAATTACACTACGAATCTAGCGATTTTACCCAGTCGTCTTGAGAGGGTATCTTCGCGGGGTTTTCGGCGCGTTGTAGATAGAACTCGTGCATGGGTAAATATCTTTTGTAGGCGGTTCGTAGTTCTGGTATGGCGTCTTCTGACGCGTCGATGCGAATATCGATCGGGAATTTTTCATAGGGTGCACCGACAATCAAACACGCTGAACGTTCGTTTAGGTGTAATCCGTCCGATCCGGATTGACCGCCAGATTGCTTGCCTGAATCGAGCGCAGAGAGAAGCCTAATTGCGAGAGTGGTGTCGATTTCATTTGAATCCGTAGGATTTTCAAACCCGTCGATCATTGCTGCGAGAATCTTCTTGTTTGCGAGAAAGTTTCCGACTGCGGTGCAATTTTCACCATTTAGATGACCACTCGCTGATTTGATTTTCGATCCAGAGTGAACGATTGGGCTGCCTTTGGACAGCATCAGCGCTACTTGGCGGTACTCAGGCTGCTCGTCGTTGGTTAACGCCTCCATGAAGGCTTGGACAGGTTCCGTGCCGTCTTCAATAAGTTCCATCATTTCTTCAGCGATCGCCGGGTTTGTTGATGCTTGCGTGGTGGCGACTGCGATTCCAGGCAGGATTTTCGGGCATGTCGCACCAACAGCGAATGAGTAGGTTGCGATGGCGATTCCTAGCTCGCCAGTTTTGGGATCTCGGCCAAGGATGGTGAAAGTCATGGTATCTATTCTATTCAAGAGTTTTCGACCCTATGGTGCAAGTTGTCAACCTCACCCCGTAAGACCATTACCGGCCCATAGCTTTTTACCGCTGTGATGATCGTTACCAACTCTGATTTCAGAGGCTATGAGCGATTGCTGTGTAAGAGAAATGTCCCTAGAATTTTAGTTTGGATCGACTGCTCGAGCATTCTGTGCATCAGTCGTAATCGAGATTGCATGAAATCTGGTTGCGTTATTTCGGTGCTAATGGTCATTTCCGATTCGATAGTAGTTCGACGAATTAACGTTGCAAATATGGTTAGAATTTCAGGGAAGAGTGGCTGATTTGGGACCCCGAGTATTCCTTGAATTTGTGGGACGCCGAACGCGTTCGCACTGGCCTATGTTGGCAGTTGTTTCTGTTGGCGTTGTAGCGGCGGTTATGACGATTGCTGCCAGTGTGATTTATTTTGATTCACTTGGCGATATTGCTCTTGAACGGCAGATATCAGCCGATGGTGCAACGAGTCACGACATTGTTATTTCGGGCCGAGAAACTAATGTTGATGCGCTGTCGAATAGCGACATTATTGGCATGGTTGATCGGACTGTGCGAGAGGTATCGTCATCGATTATCACTGGCTCCACATTGACTTATGGATCACCTACTTTCCTGGTTGACGTTCCAGAAGAGATCGAAGTTTCGTGGCGTGCGGTGCTGATGAATGCACCTAGTATGCAATCGAACTCGGTTCTCACGTCAGGCTCTTGGCCGTCTCAAGAAACCGGGGAGAGTGCTACTGGGCAGTTACTGATTGAGGTTGCTCTTAATGAAGATGCGGCTGGAGGGTTCGGACTTACCGTTGGTGACGTGGTTGAGATTGTGCCGTTCTGGGACGATGTGAACGATTCGGTATCTGTTCGAGTTTCTGGCACATATGCTCGTGCTGATACTGCTACAGGATTTTGGACAGACATCGATCGGCAATACGGGTTTGATGACGACGACCTAAACTTTCTGCCGTTTGTACCTGCGCAGGGTGTTTTTGTATCGGTGGTAGCGCCGTATCTGCCGGGGATGACTGTCAAATATTTCTGGCGGTATCACGTCGATTCGAGTCTGGTGAACGCTTCAGGGGCAAAGAAGCTATTACTCGGATTTGATGAAATCAAGGCGCAGCTTCAACCTCAGATTGCTAGCTATTCGGAGGAAATTCCGCTTCAGGATGTACTTTTGCGTAATCAGCGCCAGACGTTCTTTAGTCGGTTGCCTATGACGGTTGTGTTCTCGGTTATTGCAGCTGTCGTTCTTTATTTTGTTGGCACGATGTCGATTTTGATGGTGGAGACGCAGCGAGACGATATCGCTCGATTGCGCACTCGGGCTGCGACTGCAAAACAGGTGGTTGGAGCATTCGTTATTGAAGGCGCTATAGTGGCATTGTTGGCGATCTTGCTTGCGCCGCCACTAGCTGCGTTGTTAGTGAAGTGGATTGGCATAATTCCGTTGTTCAGTGCGCTTAACGGTGGCAATACGCTTCCTGTGAGCCTTGGCCAGTCTGCGTATGTTGTATCGATAATCACTGGTATTGCAGGGTTTATGGCGATGGTCATTCCTGCGTCTATGGCTGCCAAGAAAACGGTCGTTTCAAGTGTTCGAGAATCGACTCGGCCTAGAGCGCAGGGTGCGATGCAGAAGTACTACCTAGACGTGGCACTTTTTGGATTGTTACTTGTGCTGGCTTCGCAATTGACTAGCGAAGGCTCATTTGTTGATGTACCAGGACTTGGTGCAGCTTCGGTAGACAAGATAAATGTCGCAATGCCTGCCCTTGTTTTGGCATTTGGAGGATTTGTAGCACTTCGTTTATTCCCGGTTATGGTGGAAATGATTGCTCGACTAACATCTTTACCGAAGATTTCTGGATTTTTCTCGCCAGCTGTCACGCTCGTTCTGTGGCAAATGGCACGAAACCCTAGGCACTATTCTCGGTTGTCGTTGTTGATGATTTTGACAGCCGGTTTAGGAGTGTTCGCTTCGAGTTTTGCTGGGACGCTTGATGTTAGTGCGTCGGATCGAGCGCGTTATCAATCCGGATCTGACCTTAGAGTGAACGGTGTTTCATACACTAATAGAGTTCAGGCTGGAGATACTTTTAGACGAATTGCGGAGACACCAGGTGTCGAGACCGTGGCTCCTGCGTTTAGGGCCGTTGGAGTAGATCTTACGGCTGATGTTGGTAGTACTTTTACTTATCTAGGAGTCGATCCTCACTCCATGGCAGATATCGCATGGTTTAGGGATGATTTTTCCTCTGTATCTTTGAGCGACCAGATGGATCGACTTTCAGAATCGAGCTCAGGCATTTCTATTCCACCGGATGCTCGTTGGATCAGCCTGAAAGTTCGCCCAACTGTTCGACGTGCGGACTCCCGTGTTTCAGCACGTCTAAGCGATTCCAACGGGCGATTATTCACATTGAATCTAGGATCACTATTACCACGATCCGCTGCAAAAATAATCTCAGGCAAAGATATAAATAAGACTTTTCTAAACAGTTCAGGTCCTGGGTATGGTGCCTCACCTCTTCATTTGGCAGTCCTTACGAACAATAAAGAAATAGCTGAAATACTTGTCGATAATGGCGCCTATTTGGACCTGAATGCAAACGATGAAGATGCAGGGACCCCGTTGCATTGGGCCGTTTATATGGGGAACAGAGAAATGTCCGAGTTCCTGATTGAGCGGGGTGCTGATGTAAACGCAATGAATAAAAGCGGCTACAGACCGATTGATTTTGCATCAGAGGGTTTTGTTAGACCTGAATGGTTTGATCAAGAAAACTCTGGTTTCATATTCCCAAGTTTTCAGACAGATACCAACGTAAACTCTGATTTCCTTAAGATCGATCCAGTACCTACAATTTTCACACTTCAAAGCCTATTAGATGTTGGTTTTAAGCTTAATAAATCTTATTCAGTACTAAATCTTGATGGTGCTACCGAGGCATTCCATGGCTTTTATGGGCCAGATCCTTACAGCAGGCTAGAGTATGAAGTGCGTCTATATCCTACACACGCTGAAGCTAGCGGTACTGGAGTAGATTTCGCTGACGAGGTCACAGGAGAAGATGCGTTAGCAGAGGAGTTGCAGCGATGGCAAGAAGGCATGGGGGAGCGCCGTCAATGCAGGGCAAGAGGACGCCGTTCCCCGCCTGATTGCGAGAATCCCAAATATTTTGACTACATCGTGGTTGGAAACATGGTTCTGTTGTGTCAAGGAAAGGATTCATCGTCTTCGATTAGTGCTTGTGCTGAACTTGTGCAATCTGTAGCGGGGTCAAAAAATATATCTAGTGATGATCAGACTGCAGTAGGTGATGAGTCTAATACAATCGCAGATGATTCTTTGGATTCTGTGGTATCACAACAAGAATTTCAAATCGTAACCTCCGCTGATGATGAGGAAATATTTGCCGCCATATTGGATGCTGATATAGATGCAATAAACCGGTATTTAAGCTTTGGTAGATGTGAGGTTGTGAACGAGACTTTACCTCCAAAGTGGTGCACTCTTTCTGGCTCTTTAGAAGCAATCGATTTCGCTGGTATTAGTCCCGTTCCACCGCTTCATATTGAGTTTATTGGGGTGGGATTACCAAATGTTGATCGCGGGCGATTTAGTCGATCAGATCCTCCGTTCTTAGATGCCGGTGCAGTTGAAATTGATGAGCTAGCGATCGTTCTTGAGAGCGGTGAGAGGCGAGTGATTGAAGATTTTAATTCAGATTCATCTTGGATGACTGTTGAAGCCGGTCTCAACCAGTACGGAGCGCGTATCGAACCGTTATTCGGGTACGCTGATGGTTCCAATCAGGGTGATGAGAAGCCAACCCCGATCGATCAAGGCGTCGCAGTGATGACTTGGAACCCCGTAGTTGTTACACAGTTGAGCGGCGTTACTGTGGGATCGAAAAGTGCTCCAATTCCGGTGATTACTAGTACTGGCTTCATGGAACTTGGTGGTTACAACATTGGGGAACGAATTAACGTGGATGTACAGGGCAATGCAGTACCGGTTCGAATTGCTGGTGTTACTGATTACTTCCCAACTCTTGATCCGGAATTTTCTAGTTTCATAGTTGGGGACATTCGATCTACCTGGATGGCGCTGAATGCGAATAAGATGGGTAACGCCGAGCAGACGAACGAAGTGTGGATCGAGACTGGTGAAGCAGCACCTTCTGAGGTAGCCAACGCCATGCGTCAGCGAATGACGTCCCCTATTTCGTTGATAGCTCAGGATCAGTTGTTGCGTGATGCGGCTGTTGATCCGCTGATTTCAGCTGGTTGGAAAGCACTATTGGCGATTGCATTTACGACAGTTTTGGCTGCGAGCGCAGTGGGCTTCTTGGTCTATTCGCAGGTGACGTTTGCTTCTCGTATGACCGAGTATGCTGTCGTGCGCACCTTAGGACTAACGACCAAACAAGTGCTGGGACTGGTTACGCTGGAATTATCGATGGTTCTTGTACCGGCAGTGTTGGTTGGTGGATTGCTCGGTATGCGCATGGGCGCAACGATAATTCCATTTCTTGTTACGTCCGGCGAAGGGGTGCGAGTCGTACCACCTGTTGTTCTTGATGTGGACTGGCAATCGGTTGGAGTGTTGGTTGGTGTTATTGGTGCGATATTCCTAGCGATTTCAATTGGTTTGATCTCTTCCGTGCGCAAAATATCCGCCCCTAGGGTGATGCGAATGGGCCAGAACTGACGGATTCTGCCCCATTCGACGAAGCTCTATCATCGATCCTTCGTGCTTACGTTTTGAACGCGTCAATTAGGTTATTGATATTTAATTTTTGACAGTTGATCCAGTCTTGCTCGAGTTAGCCTAGGTGTTGATCATTCTCCTCTAATGAATAGTACTTGTGTTCAATCTTTTCACTAGTCACTTCAACCACTCTGAAGCCCGACGGGTCGTCTCCAAGCGGGTATCCGACGGGACCTGACGTAATGACGTTGATACCTTTATCCATGGCGTAGTTGTTTCTATGCCAGTGACCCGCAAAGTTAGCTTTTATACCGTGATTAGTAGCTATTTCAACCAGCGGTTGCCGGTATTTTTTGTGAATCGACCAAGGATTATCGGCTTCGTCGGATGATTTGATGAAGAGCGGATGATGGCTAAGAAGAATGGTTTGGTTGGCGTTCTGTTGACTAGCGATTATTGCTTCAGCTTCGACGAAATCAATTTGCTCTTTAGCTTCCTTATTCATTGTTTTAGGTGATGTGAGAATCGACGAGTTGATGACTATGAATCGTGCATCTTGGTATGAGAAGGCGTAGTAGTCGGGACCGAAGTGTCTTCGGTATTGTTCGATATATTTTTTCTCAGGAGTTGCGTGATCGGAAGCTACGTCATGGTTACCGGGAACCCAGTGAAGCGCAATTGAATCATCGAGCAAGTCTCCGATTCGTTTTACTTCGGCTATCTGATCTTGATCATTATTGTCGTTAACGAGGTCACCGCACACCGTCACGAATTCTGGTTTTAACCAGTTGGCGCGTTCTATAGCACGAGTAAATAGGTAGGTTTCGGTCGCAAAACCGGTCATGTGTTTTGCTTTGCGAATAGTATGTCCGCGTTCAGCGAACGTGGCGATTTCCGCGTCAGTTTTTCCGCTAAAACCAGCGAACATTCCAAATTGCGGATCGGCCAATTGAATGAATGAAAAGGAACCCATGTACTGTATTTTTACCTTTGGATACGGCAGTTGAAATTTTTGGCAACTGTATTTTGGTTCGATTTACAGCTCGAAAACCGTTGTGTTAGTAAGTTGTTCATCAGCATACCTTTTTGGTGCGTTGGATATAACGGTGCTTACCGGTAATCGATTTTAGCGTAGTGATTTATCT
>Ga0315327_10000791_pt1 | contig 15970 bp, 20 predicted proteins | sample M110032315metaG_FD_203460 | JGI IMG/M metagenome (GOLD analysis project Ga0315327, IMG submission 203460) | Ammonia-oxidizing marine archaeal communities from Monterey Bay, California, United States - M1 100m 32315 | ecosystem: Environmental > Aquatic > Marine > Coastal | place: USA: California... | reverse complement strand
TCCATCAAATACTGTTGTTCCACCTACCGATAAAGTTGCCATGTTACTCCTTTAAACTATACTTAGATTACCATTTACTGCCACTGTACCAGTGAAGTTTACTGGGCCAATTGCCATTGCACTGTTCCCAGCATCTATTGTTATGTTATCAGATATTGTATCCTTACTCTGGAAGATAGCCCCTGCATCTAGTGTAGTCAGGACTGCTACTCCTGCCTGATCCTGAATGATAACGGAACAAGCTGAGCTATTTTGTGGTTTTATTATTAGGTCTGGCATATACTATTGTTTGATTTCTTGAATAGTCAGTGTTCCGTTAGTATAGGGATCACCTAATTTTGCAGTATAATAGGAATTGCCTGATTGTAATTGTGGTTGAAACACAACATTTTGACCAGCAGTTAAACTTAAACCTGTGAAAAAGTCATTAAAAGAAACTGGTGAAAAAGGGCACCAATCACCAGTAGTACTTGACCCAGATCCGTTTTTAATTGCACCCTGGAGTCTATTGTATGCCGTTCCATCAACGAGTATTCTAAGTCTTACATAAACATTGCTTCCTGTGTATCCGCTTGCTAATAGAGCTAAGCTCATATTATTTATGAAGACAAGAAGGGCACATCCAGCATTTGTCACTTGATGAGTTACTGAACTTCCTGCATTCTGCCATGACATAGAACTGGTACTATAAGCAGTGCCAAAAGGGTATGAGGATACTTTTAGACAACTACCTGCTGGCATTGTAACTGCAGGAATATCTTCAAATGCTGGTGAACTACCTGCCCCAGTAGAAGTTAAGACTTGACCATCCGTTCCTGGCCCTACTGCTACAGGATCACCAGAATCATCATATGTGATAATTTGTCCATCTGCACCACCTGCCATTTTTGCAAGTGTAACTTGATTATCTGCAATATGTGTACTTCTAATAGCATCACTGGCTATACTGGTACTAGCTAATACTGTAGTAGGTTGTGGAGTTGCTGCTAAAGTTGCAGCCTGAATACTGCCTGAGCCAGTAATTGTTCTTGAAGAACCATCAGAGGTCATGGTTATGGCATCCCCATCATCGGATATCTTAGCCAGGACTAGATCCTCACTTATTGTTACATCACCTGTAATAGTCACACCTTCTGCCAAACGCATTGTGTGCTTGTCAATGGTTCCAGTAATGTCCATATTAGTAGGCTGATCAGTAAAGTTGATGTCATCCAACGTCACTGCACCCTGAGCAATGTCATCACTAGAAAGGATTCTATTTTGTGGTGGTGCTCCTATATATGGCATATTAAGTAATCTCTAATAATGACATGCAAACGTCTAGTGAAGCGGCTGCTGAACTTTTTATTTTTATAAGGTCATTCTCAACCATGTTGAGCTTCTGATCTCCCCCGTACAAAACTAAAGTCGATCCCGAAGGAACAGGAATTGAGGAAGCCAGAGAAATATCATACGTTACATTCGCCATTCCTCCTCCGTCACCTGTATTTGATATAGCAACATCTACATCCACTGAACTTCCAGTTATATTAGTAATAGACAACCCTATAACTGTAGTTGTCTTCCCTGAACCTGTAACAGTATATGCACCAGTTTGAGATGCCCCGGCACTATTTGCCCCAACCTGCCACCAAGTAGAATCACTAGCTGCTATACCTACTGCCTTAGATGTCTTCCTTAAAAAAGTATTAGCCATTATTTCCCTTTAATATCAGTGTCATCCTAGAGCAATGGACATGGCAACAGACGCATTGTTTGCCTCTGTTTGAACTTGTGCTAAAGTAACTCCTACTGTTGATGTAGTCTCCCAAGCAGATCCATTATAGAACTTTAATTTATTAGCAGTCGTATCATATGCCAGATCACCCTCCGCTATAGCATTACTGCCACCATCCGTATTAGGGCCAGCACCAGAATTTTCTGTAAAATCACTTATTTGATACAGATCTGTAAAATTATTTATACTTGCAATATTATTAGAACATGTTTCCATGTCATCTATTACTCCAGCAGCACTTAGTAAATCCATATCAGTAATAACTGCTGGAACTGCTAGTAAAGCCATATCATCTGTAACAGTTGTACTGCCTAATATAGCCATATCTGCTGTTACTGTAGCATTACCAAGTACCTTCAGATAGCCATCTGTAGTATTTGCCATATCAGTAGTGCCTAGTAATGCTAGGTGAGAAGTAGCACCTACTGACATTGCACTTGTTCCCAGACGACTTATCTCAGTATCCCTTCCTGCTACTGTAGTAACATCTGCACCATTAGTTCCTATACCTGCAACAGTGGTTACATTCCCATCTATGTTTGCAACCTTAGTAACATTCCCATCTATTGCAGCAACTTTATTAACATTAGTCTCATTTGCTACAACACTATTAATCTTAGTCTGGTTTGCTGAAGAGGGGGTGAGTTGTTCCCATGCAGGTGTATCAGAGTTGTACACCTTCATTACATTCACACCAGTATTCGTATCAAACCATAGATCTCCGTCTGATACATTAGAACTTGGTGTGGATGTTGATGCTCCGTGAAATAGAGATTGGAAGGTGGATAATAAAGATCCAGCACTAACCATCGAGTTGTAAGCTTCAGTCGCCTTGCTAGTTGCTGTTGTTGCACTACTAGCTGCACTTGTTGCTGATGTTGCTGCTGCAGAAGCACTCGTAGTGGCTGATGATGCCTGTGTAGTGGCTGTTCCTGCCTGAGTAGTGGCTGTAGTTGCAGATGTTGCGGCTGAGGCGGCAGGGGCATCCCAGGTAGATCCATTCCAAAACCTTACCTCTGATTCAGTACTGTTGTAATAAATAGCTCCAACTGATAATGTATCATCATCATTATCTGCATCTGGTTCATTTGCTGTTGTAAATGTCCCTAGAAACCTGTCATCAAAATTATCAAATGTATTATCAACTGCTGTCTTAGCAGCTTCTGCTAAATCCTTTGCATCAACAGCATCATCCTTTGCATCTTCAGCATTAGATTCTGCCAGTTCTGCAGCAGTCTGTGCATCCTCAGCTTTTGCCGCATAATGAAGTGCTGAGTAAAGAGTCCCATCAACTGTACTATTCTCTGCCTTTGCAGCCCATTCCATTGCTGCTCCCTTAGAAGCAGTGTTTGTTATACCTGCACCTCCTATAGCCCAAGCTTTAGCTGAATGGTCAGAGGTTGCACCACTTACACCGCCATCTATCTTCTGTGCATAGTCCTTGGCTGATCCACCAGTAGAAGCCTGTGCTCCATGAGCATATTCCTTAGAGGAAAAGAAAGTTCCATCTACTGTTCCACTTGATTCTACAGCCCATTCCTTAGATGCCCCCTTACTTGCTGTATCTGTTACACCAACACCACCTACTGCCCATGCTTTTGAGGAATGGTCACCAGCTTCTCCACTAATTTCTCCATCAGTCTTCTGGGCATAATCCTTTGCAGAGCCTCCTGTACTTGCTGTGGTTCCTTGAGCATATTCCAATGCTGAATACAGGTTTGTATCTACATTAGTATCTTCATTAATTACTGTTGAACCAGTAAGTTGAGCAAATCTTTTTGCAGTAATTTCATGATTCGCTATTTGTTCAGCATTACTAATAATAGTTAATGCTGAGCTGACAGCTAATTCAGGACTACCTGCACCAATATATACTGGAGACTTACTACTACTCATAATTTATATTCTTTCTACCATTGATAAGATAACTGAAACAGGCTGTGTTGCTGTAACCTTTATAATATCTCCTGTTAATGCAGGAGTACCTGCATTATTTAATGCATGCTGTAAAACCATTTTACCGGGCATAAGATCTACTGAAGTATCTGCTGGTAATGGTATTGTATCTGCCAACTTAACAACTGTAGCATCATAATAATTTGTTAAGCTAACAGTTAATGTTCCTGCAGTTGAAGTGGTTGCTGCCACAAAGAAACCAATTATAACTGAATCGGCTGCACCAGCAGGAGATAATCCATCATCTGGTGCTGTAAATATAGTCGTCTCAGTATTAGCTGGAACATTGAGTGCATACCTTCTGTATCTTTCTGCCATATTAATCTCCTAATATCATTTGAGTTTTCCTTGCTACACGAGCAATCATTACTTCTAAATCTTTTGTGTCCCCTTGATCTATTATATCTGGCTCATCTAAAGTAAGAGCACCTGTCCCCAACACAAGCTTACCTCCTACTACAGTAGCAAGAAGATTACCTGAGGTGTCCTTAATTGTCCCATCAAGTACTACATTTGTTAATGTCTTATTAGTAAGAGTAGCTACATCGTCTACCCCAGCAACCCAATAACCAGATGCATTATCTCCATCATGAACACGAAGACTCCAGGGAAGTCCTGTTGTATTTGTTTGTACTGTAACCTCTGCAGCCTCACCTTCAAATGTTGCATGTTCTACTGCAGTGCCTTTCCTAAGTTTAATAGCTACACCCATTATCTCCTCACAACTAATCTGTTAAAATTCACCCCACCTGCTATACTGGCTGGATTTAAAGGTTCAACTCTATCGGCATCTGCAATCATTCCTATCTTCTTCTTCCTAAAGTACTCACTTTTTTCTACATTACGTAGATCATGCTCCTTAAGATATGCTCTTTCTAAAGAGCCAAATGTTAAGGTGTCTACCCATACTGCATCAATAGCACAAGTAGTCTGGTAATTAGAATCATCTACAGAAAAAACATTATCACCTAATGATATTGTTTTATCTGTTTCATTTAATATGAGACTTTGACCAGCATCATCAGTGAGAGTAGTCCCTGTAACCCAACCATTAAGAGGTGTTGTTATTTTCCTGTCTACTGTACTACCTTCGTTAGAAGCATCTGTGTAATAGTAAGGAACTTCATCACTCATCCTTACTGGTCTTGATGTTCCAGATAAAACTAACACTGCATTCTCAGTAGGAATAGGCCAGACCCTTACTATCTCTGATGATTTTTGATCTAAGACTAGGGCTAATGGATTACCTGTCGTTTCTTTCCAGTTTTCAGTAGTGGATGACCATACATTACCACCATATATCTGGGTGATGGAATGTTCACCATCCTTTATTACAACTGGTAAGTTACCCTCAGAGTGCAATCTCTTCATCTCAGAGGTAGTAACAACAGGCAACTCACGACCATCAATAGACCCACCATTAACATCCATTATATCTGTAGGTAATGGAATTAAATAATTGGTAGAGCTAATATCAACATTAGAATCTGCTACAGGAAGTCTGATTGCTCTTATAAGATCGAGTAAAGAGTCATGAATATAATTATTCAGCTCAGTCTTTGTCCATCTGACAAAGCCCGTATCCTGTAAGATAGTTACTACTCGTGATCTAATATCGAGTAATTCAATCATTTTACTTCAACCTCATGCATGTCTGCATGTATCTGCTCTTGATTAAGTGAAGATTCTTTTGGGAATTTTAACACCTGAACATTATATCTATTAGCATCATACCCTGTAAGAGGTGCCCCCTCACTTGGCTGAATGTAACGCTTTTCAACGCAATTCATTAAGATATCAAAATGTCCCGGTGGAATTGCACGCCTGGAATTCCTTGGGAACCTTAGTACCCAATCATTATGTGTTACTGTTACTGGCCCCATCTGAGAAGGATCGTCACCAAATCCTATGACTACACAACCCCAGCCTTCAGGAACATTGAGATCCTTTCCAACTTCTTGAGCTAAATCTTGTCCGAATGTTTGATGTACTGATACTGTTTTCTGACGACCTGAATCATACATTGGATTATTAAGTGTATGTCCATACTCGCCTGCTGGTATCATTCCGCCTGCTACTGCCATATTAACCTGTGTTTTATAAAGAAAAGAATTCTTCCAGACTCCGGTGGATTATCTCCACGCAACCTGAAACTGAGACGAATTAAATGATTAGATTCGTCTGGTGGAATAAAAATAGATTCTGGCTTTTGCTGAAACGAATAAGGAGCATCGGGCAGCTCTGTCCAGTTTAAATATAATTCATCTTCTCTAGCATCATTAACTCTACCTACACAAATCTTTGCATTTACTCCTGCAAAAGGTTCTGTCATTACAACAGAGATCCTCTCAGGTAGTGCCCTTGGATAAAGACGATGATCAAAATGAGCATTCGTTATAGCAAGCTCTTCATTAGTGAGACTATCAGATGTAATCTCCATAACAGAACTTTCAAACAACTGCTCTGAAACAGGGGTAGGTGGAACCCACCCCTGAAACTCTTTATGCATTTATACTCTTAGCTTAATTTAGAGCATGCACACTCGATCCTATAGATCCAGTCTTCGTTCAGGATTTGGCAAGCATACCAGCTTTTCCAACCCACTGAACCAGACTGACCCAATGGATCAGTTACTGCAGGTTGTGGCATCACAACCTTAGGTACAACTGCATCATAACCCGAAAGTGTTACACACCCAAGAGCTTCTGCAGAAAATATAATCACAGGATAAACCTGAAACTTAGCATCAGCAGGAGTTCTTACCAATGTGGTATTACCTCCATGAGCAGCACCAAATTCAGTAGTTGCCCCAGCTTCTGCATAGTCACCAGTATCAGAAACAGTTGATGAAGCCTGAGCTGCAGTCTGACCAAATACTGGCGAACCATAACCCGGCACATATCCTGATGCCTGTGTGAGTGAGATGTTCAAGTTTTTGTAAGCAGTTCCTGCTGGATCTTTTCCAAAAGGAGCAGCTTGCGTTGTGAGAATAAAACGAATTACACCTACTGCCCCAATCTCTCCGGGTAGCATCTGCTGTCCGTTGTTACTGTACTTCTGATAAGGAATAAACCCAGGCATTACCTCGATATCCTTACGAAGATCAGTATGACACACTGCCACATATGATTCTGGCACTGGCTCAGTCGCATACTTAGGGGACGGAGTCATCTGCTTAGCAATCTTACGTGCTTCCTGATATTCCAGTGTACGTACTGCAGTATCGAGAAGAGTTGTGTCTGGAGTTTGACTTGAAGCATTTACACCAGTTGTGTTGCAGATAGTTTTTGCAACAGTCGCTCTAGTAGTTCCACCAGAAAAAGCGGCTTGAGTACCAGAACGTGCATGTAAATAGGTGAGGAAGTCCATCAGTTCTGCAGCCTGAATTGATTGTCGTTCAGTAATCTGCTGAATGATTGGATCTTGAGCTGCTGCTACTAGAACATCAGTTGTGGCAACGTATGAACCAAATTGATTCAACTTCACCTTGATGATTGTCTGCAGCAAGCTGTCGGCAGGAGGCTTTATGCCCTCAGCCAATGGTACGAGAGGAAGACCAAACTTTTCAAAACGCTTCCAACGAACTTCTAATCCGCCTTGACGCTCTTTGGTTTCCTTCTGTGCAAAACGTGAGAATACCATGTTACGTTTTGCGATTGACAGAAATTTCTTCTGTATCTTAATGGCCTCTGTTTCATCCAGAGAACCATATTTCATGGTTCCTGCGACAGTTACCTGTCCAGTACCACCACGATTATGTGCAACTGCAGGAGTATTACTCCCACTTACCCAGTTATTAGCCATTTTCTTGTCCTATTAAATTTTAGATTAAAAGAAAGAGAACAAGATAAAAAGAACTAACCTTCTACAGCATCAAATAATGCTTCACCTGTTAATCCCTGTGTCGGGTCTGTTGAACCGGACTGAGACTGAGAGCCACCCATTAGTTGTGATGCCTGATATCGTCTAAGATCTTGTTGTTCATGACCTTGATACATCTGACCTCCACCGCCATTCTGCTCCATATAAAGCTTAATGACCTGAGCTTTTGCTTCATTGTCCCCCTGAGTCATGGCTGTCCTAAACATCGAGTCCTTATTAACCCAGTCTATAAAAGACTGATCGTCCTCGATTGAAGGCCATACTCCATGACCAAGTATCCCGTCAAAATATGTTTGCCTCGACATTGACTCAAACTTATTGTTCAAATCATTTAAAGGCGCATCATATTTATCTTCAACATACCTGCTTATCTTGTCATCAAAAGATTCCTGTTGTTGGGATTTAAATGCTGCCATCTGCTTCTTTACAATACGATCTGCAATTCTTTCTGAAGTTCTCATTACTTCAGGGAAATCTTCGATCACTCGTAAATCATCTTCCGACAATTCATCTTCATCCTTGTTCTCTTTAGCCTGAATGTTTAGTTCGTTCTCACGTTCTATCACAGCCAGTCTAGCTCTCAGCTCCTGATTCTCAGATTCCTTAACTTTCTGTGCAGTATATGCACGATCAGCATGGGGTCTGATATCATCATAGCTCTTCGTAACTGCAGCTAATTGTCTTTTTAGCTCAGATACTTCGTCTGCCCCTGTATCAGTCTGCTCTTGCTGGTTAGGCATTTCTCCCTGTGGAGGTGCTTCTAGCATAAGTTTACTCATCATTATGGGTTAATGCCTCACGGATCAAGTGATCAAGGTCAAGTACATTCCTGATTTCTTTGATCTCTCCAATAAGACAGTTGAAGGTGGCTAATTCCTTTTCGTCATAGAGGGGCTTCTCTGAGAGTCTTTCCTCTTTCCGTTTAAGTCTAGCCAGTAAAATGTCAGATAGCTGGCTCCATCTGGGGTCGTCCTCCAGTGTCAGGAGGTATTCCAGCTTCTCCCTGTCCAAGCTCCTGCTGTTGTTCTGCTTCGGCCTGGAGTTGTTGTTCTTGTTGTTGAAGTTGAACATTTTGTTGTTCCATTAATTCCATTAATAGTATTGATGTCTGTTGAAGGAGATCAGGTAAGTCAGCAGTTGAAACCTGACCACCTTCTTTTATCATCGCAAGTCTTTCTTGTATAATACCCTTACGGATATCTGCAGCGACTGCCTTCTTCTCATCAACTATAGCTTTATCTTGATACATCCCTGATTCAAGTTGAACACCTTCCTGCTGTTGTTGCATCATTTGTGCTTGAGCTTGCTGTGCCTGCTGAGCTACTTCCTCTTCAGACTTAATAAGTCCATCTATCTCTAAACCCAAACCAGCTTTAAGCGGAACTGCAAGTTTCTCAAAATTAAACCGATCCCTCATCTCAGGTACTTGACCCACTACCTGAATCAATTGTAGTACCTGCTGGATCGTTACCTCTTTAGCCATGAAAGTATCATAGCTTTTTGCTAGACAGAGGAAGTCACCCTTGATTGAGATGTCAACTGAGTCTGCCATCAACCAATGATAGATTGCTTGTACATTGGCAGTAACCATATTATTAAGTGAACGTACAACTCCACTTGTTAGTTTGTTAGAGTTTTCGTTCAGGATCTGCATACCAGTAGCAGTTTTTGTCTGATACTGTGCCCCAGCACCCATACCAATAGGAACCTGACCTGAGGCTAGATCTGTATTCCTTTCTATAATCTTAAGTAAATCAACTAAACCATTTGTGACATCAGGTATAATTACAGACTTAAATGCATCATTAACACTCTCTCCAGCTTTAAGCCGCCAGATTTTCCCAGGATACATCTCATAGAAGTCATCACTGTTGGCATCGAATGCATTAGGATTGAGAGCAGCCATCGGTAATGCTGACATCGTCTTGCCTTCGACAATCATGCCGTAAACAAAATTCATCATATCCTGATCGTCACGGATAGCCTCATATACACCGCTACCCCAGATCGAATCTTCCTGCTCCTGCCAATAACAAAAGTCATAAGGCAGTCTCCCATCAAACGGATTCGGCATTGCCCTCAGTACCTTAGACCCAAGTACTGTAATAACAACAGGCATATGAACAGCCTCACCTTCTTTCGTAGGAGGAATATCCATATAGGGTTCCATATCTTCCCTACCTAAACCCTTATGCCACAACTCCAGTATCGTAAAGTTTTTTGTCTGGTCTACACCTGAGTTGAATCTACGTGGAGAAACACCACCCATATCCATAGATGTCTGTCCTTCTCCTGTCTCAATACAACTCTCAACTAACATAGGATCAATGGCACCATTACTTTTTATTGCCATCATCCTGAGCTCTTGTGCAGACAGGAATCTTCTTTGGATCACCCAGTCAAGATCGTTCTTACCTGTAGCCCCCGGTGAAGGGAAAGTATCCCATATTGAAATCCATTCAACATGTGGAACCATCTCCGACTCTGCTTGCTCCTCTATCATCTCCAGCATTGGATCACGATTGGCTGTCTGATAAAGGGGGTAATCAACTTTTTTCAAGACTATTGATTTAGTAACCCCTGTGCCATATAACGTCATTTCGTTAATAGATTTACTTAATGTATCCTCGTAAGAGGTCTCATCAAGTATGTCCCTTATTTTCTGCTCACAATTCTTAGCCCTATTAATAGCTTCATCATAAGGCTCTGGAGATTCTAATAAATCAGGGGCAACGAATCTTGGTCTGCGGGAGGGAGTTAGTTTGAAAGGAATTTTACCTTGCTGGAGGGTAGACGACAGGAGTTTAGTCCTTGCTTCATGGACTTTTCTTTTGGTAAGATTAACGTATATCCCCCTCTCTTTTGCAACATCAACAGCTTTAGATGAGGTATTAGGAAACTCGCCTCTCATAGCGTGCCAACCTGATTGCCAGATTTCCTCACGGGTTTTCCTGTCCGTGTCAGCAGCACCTTTAGTATAGAGATCCTGAACTATCAGACCTAATGAGTCTGGTAGTAGTCCTTTATCCTCTTCTTGATCTTCGGTTATGTAGTGGTTACTCTCTGCTTTAATCTCTGCCATTAAGCTTTACTCTTTTTTATAGTATTATTATTCGGCTGCTTTTCTTTTTTCCTCTAACCTCTTTTGCTGTTCTTGTTCTATTTCTTCCTTAGTAAGGTCGTCCCATGAAAATTGTTTCTCCTCTTTCTTTTCTTTATTAGTTGACATAACTATTTTTTAAGTTTTTTCTTTTTAATTTTAGGGGGTGGTTTGGGTTTTCGTTTCTTTTTGACAGGCTTCTTAAGTCCGTAATTCATAAAAATCGTCAAAATAAGGGGGTGTCAAAGTACCTGCGTACCTTGTTTCTTTCGTTAGGCGGAGATCTGAGAGCCTAAATAATCAAATAATTATTTATGATATACGATACGTGTCACTTAGGATGTTTGTCAACTAAAAGAATTCTTTACTAACTCTTCACGTAGAACTCAGTACGTTGGGATTTAGGAAGTGGTAATCTTGGAGATGGATCATGGGGATACATGTAACACATATAAGTCGCAATCGCAAGTGACATTACTCTATCATCGTGACATCCGTGTTGTGCCGCCTCCTTGCCGTCTTTGTTGATAACAAATGTTTGTAGTTCGTCAACAGTTTCCTTTGAAAAGATCTCAATTTGTTTCTCTCTAATCAATCTACGCAACAAGTCAAGGATTAACTTCCTTGTTTTTATATTAGTATTGAACCCTAGTCTCTTCTTCTGTCTGTTACCACGTTCATCAAGAGCTTTTTCTATATACAGGTTTTCGTATGAATGGATAGAAGACAAGAACTTTAGTGTTAATAAGCCATGATTATTATTTTCAACCGCAACCAGAGCCATATTATACCATGTTGCAATTGTAGTAATAATCCATGCAAGCAGGTCAGGATCTATTCTAGCTGACCATGTAGCACACTCTTCATATGTTTCTGCATCCAATACTGTTATAACTGAATAGTCTGAATCTCCTGTCTGACTAAGGATACCTTCTGAAACATCAACCCCTATTCTATATTCACGCCCTATCTGAGGCGGATTGAATACAGCGAACTCCCCGGCAGGATCTTTCTTCATGAAGTAACGCATCTGTTCACTACCATTCTTGTAAGCAAACCCATTGACAGGCACTTCAAATCTTTTAGGTGGACTGTCACGCTCACGCTCATCTGCATCAAACCACATCTGGGTTAGATTCACAGAATCAAATGCACTTCTACCTGAAGCAACAAAGGCTTCCCTTGCAGTAGTGGGATATTCCTGATGGAATACATTCAAGTCTCCCTGGCATTCAGGTGATACTATCTTATTCCTACGCCACTTTAAGTGTTCAGGAGTAATCTTGAAGAGCAACTCGCCATCTATAGTCTTATATGATGTCTCTACACCAAGCAATGCTTTCTCTTCTATTCCACCAAACGAAGGGTTACTTCCCAATGATTTTATAAAGCTGTCATCCTTCTTCTCTTCCTCTGTCAACTCAGTCTTGTATTCATCGAAAACAAACCAAGGAAAGAAGATAGGTTTCAATCCAGAGCCATCCTTCTCTGCACGCCACCATTCACGTTCAAAATAGTTACCCACTCCTTTAGCTGTACTTTCCAGCCATATCTCTGTGCCATATCCCTGCATCACACAGTTCATCAAACCAGTTGCATATTCTTTTGCCCTACTGCCCCAGCGTGCTACTTCCGAACAGTGGAGCATATCAATACCTGCACCAACAACCTCAGATCCTTCAACTGTACTCATCCCATAACGAGAGTTCAACCCCTTGCCGTCAACAGATCCCCATGTGAGCTCCTGCTTACCTGAGTAATGAGACAGTGGTTTAATAAAATCTGGGTAGTTCTGTTCCATAACCTTAGTCATCTGGAACATTTCTGATGTTGTATTCTTGGAATGTGTGCAGATATGCACGAGCTGGTTGAACATAGTAGCCGCACGTTTGAACATCCTAGCCTGTACATACGTAGAGATGCCGAAACGCCTAGCCTTTAATACTATTATCCTGACATGGCCTATATCCTTAAGCTGTTGCTGTGCTACTTCATGGAGTATTTTTTGGACACTGTTCATCTCAAACGGAATCAGCTTCTTAGTGCCGAGCTCTTGAATCTTGAGACAATATTTAAAATAAGCATTATGATCTTGGAGTTTGTCCATCAACTCCTGCATCGCCTCTTTGTTAGATTTTTTAGGGGCTAACATCTATCTAATCATTTTCATATACTCTGCGAAAGGAGTTTTACCTTTCTTAATATTACACTCTTTACAACACACAACAAGGTTGTCACCAGATAGCTGTTCCTCTACAGTCTCTAAACTGGATAATGGTTCCATATGATCTAATACCCAATCCCCTCTAGCTTCTAATCTCGCACCACAATAAAAACAAGGGGCTGTCCCACGATCTTGTTCCTGTGCTTTTATCCAGCATAATATATATGTTGTCCTATTATATCCACCCTTCCTCTTCCTTTTCTTACCTGCAAGCTTATCCCTGTAGAATCCAGCTTTAGCTTTACAATTTTTATTACAATATTTCTGTACTGTGTGCCCATGAATATTGGGAGTGTATTCCTCTTTACAATATTCGCAAATTTTCATTGGCACATTAATCACTAGGCACTATTGCTCTTGTCCTATAATAATGCTCAAGTAACGAGCAATCAATATAGCATCAGAGATCCCGTGATCCTTCTTCCTAGTAAGCTTTATATCAGGATATATCTGATTAACCTTCTGGATAGATGAACCTTTCTCTTTAGGCATATCTGCAAGCATCAACTTCTTCCAGCTTGGGGGGCGTATCAAGTAGTATGGTAAGCCCATGCCCACGCACAAGCCCCTCAGAAAACCATAACTAGCCATATAACGACCACTCGACACAATCCCCTGGTTCGGCATTGTCTGTGATTTCTCTATACCAACAACTAAATTCTCATACTTAGGAGAGAAGCGAGATAAGATGGAGTGAAGTTCAGGCTCATTCAACTCTCGTTTATTAGCAACTTCAATAATCGGCATGTCTTGATAATGAATCACCTGTAGATTCTTATCTAATACTGCCAAGGCTCCTGAAAACCCCGGATCAATTCCCAAGTACATCACAGACTCCCCATAATTTCTTTAGTTCGTTTTGGATTTTTTTCTCTTCAGACTCAGGTAACTGCCAATTTAAGTCACCCTGTATATCCACTGTCGGTATCTGATCCCCATACCTAGTTATAGTGCCACCCTTCTTAAGGAAAGCTTCTACTGCACTCTTTAACTCTGTTCTCTCAGGGGTATCACAATTAACAAACTCTGCTGTAGTAACTGTTCTTTCTCCAAATGTAGGTGACTCCCAACTAGGATGGAATCTATCTGAAGGTTTAACTCTTGGTTGAGTAGCTATCAAAGCCTTCTTCTCAGCTCTCCTCCTAATATACTCTGTCTGCCAACATAACTTATGACAGTATTTCTGACGGGTGGTTTTTGGAGTGAATGTTTCTCCACAAGTAAAACAACTGACAGGATCAAGCTGTAACCTCCCCCGTTTCGCTTTTGCTACTTGTATCTTATGTCTATAGGAACACATGTCAGAACAAAACCTCTGACGATTTTCAGGCAACTTCTTATCACAAACAGTGCACCTATCTCTCATTAGCTTCTACCATCGTAAACATTGTGCCTACACTATCGGCTATGTCTAAGAAATATGTATCAGCTTTTAAATTTTCCTTCTCAGCATTTGCAATAAGGTCTGAGTAAGGAACCCCAGTCTTCCAGGCTGTAGCTGCAGATGCTAACATCAAGGCTAACGTAGCCCTTGAATCCATAATAGCCTTCTGCTCAGCTTTAATCTCCCGTACTGACTTCTTCCTTTTCTTTGGCATGAGTAAACTCCCCTTCGATTACATCCTCTATCTGAGGATTCATTTGGTGGTCAAGTTCCTTAAGAGCATCCTCAACCCTGAAGACATTCTCATTCTTCTGTTCTATATACTTATACTCATTAGGCATCGCAAGAGCAATCCTCTCACTCTTAATAATATCCATAACTGTCTTAGCTTTAGCTGTAAGAAGATCCACCTCACCCTTATCATTCGACAACAGAACCATCTCCTTCAACCTGTTGAGCTCATCTAAGTGCTGGTCAGATATAGTAGCCCTCTGGTCAGAGTACTTCTTAATCATCTTAGTATGTACGTCAGCCAGAGCAGCCTCTCTCTTTGAAGCATACTCCCAATCTCCCTCACCTACATACTTCTGCAGAGTACTCCTCCAGATACCATACTTGTCTACTATCTGCCCCCTAGTCAGTAAACCAGACTCATAGTCAACCTTAATAGCCGCCTTCATAACAGCCCTGTGATGAGCCTGTTCAGCCCTAGAGCCTGTACTAACCTTAGTACTATTCTTGTTGCCCTGCTTCTTAACCCTAACCCTGCTACCTGCGCCCTTAGCCACTATCCCCCAGAGTTACGTGATTACAAAGTTTAATTGGAATATCAAAAAAATCTTCGCCAGAAGGATTCCGACTATTAGGTATGTTCTTTATATACTCATCTTTTAAATTGACACCATTAACCAAGACAGCTCGGCTACAATCATTATTCAATACCCAGAATACTAACCTGTCAGACAACCCTAATAACTTCCGCTTCCTAACAGGTATATGAACTGTAGCCCAGTTAGGCCACTTACCAGTCCAGCCAACCTTTACCTCAACCTCATGGTGCTCCTCAACTGTAGCCTTGATGTCAGCCTTGTAATCCTCAACATCAGGTTTAAGGTGGATACCCTTATCCTCTAACCAACCCCTAACAGCTTCCTTAGCTTGCTGATCGTACTCCATGTACTGATCTGGGAAAAATACTATAGGAACCCCCTCATACCTTCCATTAACTCCCTAACTGGAACATCACCAAATGGCTCTGGATTGTAAAGCATACTGGGATTAAAATGACTTCTTTCCTTTTTACGCTCATCCATAAGCTTAACTTGTTTAGTTAAATGATTCTGCCATCTCTTCATCTTCTCATCATATGTAAGACCCGGACTCTTAGAAGGCTCCCCACTACTTAGGATGAGGAGCATCGAACATATAAAAACTACCAGGCTACTAAACACAAACCTTTCACTGGTACAAGTATTATTCATTACCATCTCCGCTTTATGTGAAGTGTAAATAACTATTTATTATTTGGTTATCCATATTATAAATCAAAAAAAAATCCACTGTCAAGTAATTTTTTGTGGCGATCTGGAATAAAGGGTGGGGGGTCAAAAAAGTTGGGGGCGTTAAATTTATACTATGGGGTAGAAA
>Ga0315327_10000790_pt1 | contig 15974 bp, 20 predicted proteins | sample M110032315metaG_FD_203460 | JGI IMG/M metagenome (GOLD analysis project Ga0315327, IMG submission 203460) | Ammonia-oxidizing marine archaeal communities from Monterey Bay, California, United States - M1 100m 32315 | ecosystem: Environmental > Aquatic > Marine > Coastal | place: USA: California... | reverse complement strand
TGGGACTTCAATTGCTGATCGAGTATCGAATGCTTTGAACCTTGCAGGTGACGTATCAAAGTCCATTACTTCAGACCGAACACTTGGCCTGTCCGGAGTTATTCAAGACGTCTTGATTTCTCGTACTGCCTTGGATGGTCAAGAGATGGGCACATCCGGAGCCCTTGGCGTGGGCATGTTAGAATTATCTGTCACCTTTTCTAATCAGTGGGGCGTGTGATGGGTTGGTATTCTTCAGCATTCAAACGACGGATAGCGGTTACCATTGATGCAATTGGCGCGGGTGGCGGTGGCGGTGGACCAGTTGACATCGAGATAAATAATATATCAAGCCGCTACGACTCATTTTGGGCGAATATTCGCTCTGATGGACTCGATATAGTGGTGACAGACCGTGACGGTACAAAAGCAACATTCAAGCGGTCATCGTTTAATTACCCGGATCGTCTGCTGACTCTTCAAATCGATGGAATGCATATTGAAGACAAATCATCGATCAATGTGTGCTGGATATACTTCGACAACCCAAATCAAACCCTGGACCTCGCGTCGGCTTTCACTGTTTCAACTCCGCTAACTGGATACGCTCACGAAGGAGCACCCACCGGGTTCATTGTTGCACCAACCCGGAACACTGCAATTGCAAACCAGCCACTGACAACATTCATCAAAGACCCATCTGAAATCGTCGACATATGGTTTTCTACTGCTGGACTTTTTGAGATGCGCAGAACCCCCAGCAATGGCAGAAATATTCTCGATGATCCTTCATACATTGAAGTAGAGTCACTGACATCGGGAGGAGTAGACGCGGCAGGTCGCTACATCTACAGCCAAACGAAAGCAATTGACGGATGGGTCAAAGTTCGGGTTCAGGCTGGCGATGATGGTGCTGATTACTCAGTTCGGTGTATAATCAATTCAAATGCTCAGAATGTATATATTCTTAGCTGCTTACTAAAGGTTAAAAAGCTTCTTCCTGAAGCTTGAGGAGAATAAAAAATGGCTATCGAGTTTGGTCGGCAGGCGTACATTAAAATTGGCGAGGAAACGACATGGGGAACGGCCCCAGGGTCTCTGCCGGTTGACAACCGGATCAATTCTTCGACTCTTTCACGATCCCAAGAATTGACGAGAAAAAGCCATTTGAGTTCATCAACAGGCGCATTCCAGATCGATAATTACCAGGGCATGAGTTTGGCGGGTGGAACGCTGGAAATGCCGGTACATTACGAGGGAAATGGTTTATTGATAAAGGCGGCACTTGGTTCTGTGAATTCCAGTGCTGGCCCTGCTCCTTTTGTTCATACTTACACCCCAACATTGACACTTCCATCATTGACGATCAAGAACCAAAGAGGATCGGGATCATCTGAAGAATTCTTGGGTTGCAAAATCGCCTCGATGTCGTTGAGTTGCGAAGCCGGTGGTGAATTAATGGGATCTTGGGAAATTATCGCCAAGACTGCAAACGCCAGAGCGGCGGCCCTACCTGCTCCCGTATTCGGTGATGGTCGTGAAGTGGTTCATCATGAAGCGGGTCAATTGTCCTTCAATGGAAACAACCACGATATCCGCTCCTTTACTTTCAATTTGAATAATAGCCAGGAGCGGAGGAATAACCTCGGGTCCAAGCTTACCGCCGAGCCCCAGTTATCTGATGTTCGTGAAGTTACCTTGTCTGTTGAAGCGGATATGAACGGCGACAACATTTACAATGAGCAACTAAACAATGTAATTAGTGACGTCCAAATCACGTTCACAAATTCAGACGGTAATATTTTTCAGATCACATTGAAGCGTGCATACCTGCGAGAATACTCTGATGACGTTAATACATTTGGTGTACTGACTCGCTCCTTCGTTTTCGTCGGCCAGGGCACAACATCCGCCGAGGCCCTCGAAATCAAGATCACCAATGATGATGCTACAGGTGTCGCAAACTAATAAACCCCAAACCACCGAGGAACAATGAAAGAAGCATTACGCGCAATAACCCAGAGCGCAAAATTCACCCTGCCGATTTTCGGCGGGGTACTTCAAATTGAAGGACGTATATTATCACCAGCCGAAACAGAAGCGGCAGGATTGACATCATCGATGATAGCGACCGAAATGATCCCAAAAAACAAAAAGGCACAAGGGGGATTCGCATCACTCCAAGCTCGAATTGCTGGTAGAAAATTTGAGGATCTGGAAGACTCTCTTGTTGAAGAATTGATCAAAGCAATGGGAACAATTAGGCCCGAGTCAATTACCAAAATGGAACAGGCACAGGATCGATTATTGACTCAGATTGTGCAGCGAGCATCAAGCGACGATGGAAAAACATGGGAAAGGCTGATTTTGGTCACTGCTGTAGATCAACAGAATGCTGATAATGGTCGGTTGTGGGTGGGGATGCTTTCAAAGGAGGATCGACAAGCAATCCTCGATCAAGCCTTGACAGGCCACAAGGAGGCCACGGCGCGTCTTGCCACCTTTCGCAAGTGATCCCGATTATGTCCATTTAATCGACATCATCGCCAGGTCATACGGTCGACTCCCATCTGAAATCGCTGCGCTCTCTTGGGAAGAAATTATGATATGCTGCCGGTGTGTGTTTGCACGCTCGCAAAGAGTTAAGCGAGTGCTACGAAGGACGGGAAAAAAGAACCCCCCACAATCCACCCTTTCGATTTTTGAACTTGCGGATCTTTTGTAATGGCCTCCACTATCGTCAAATACATTCTGGACATCAAAACAGGCAAGGCACGATCCGAGGTTGAAAAAACAGAGCGTTCAGTCACTGCATTGAACAAGGACCTCGACCGAACCGAAAAAGAAGCAAAAAAAGCCGTTCGCTCAATGCAAAAAATGGAGACGGCAAAAAAAGCTATCGGTGCAGCATCTAAAGGGGTTTTGGCTCTTGCTGCTGCATTTACAGCGGCTTCCGTGGTTGCCTTCAAGTTTTCGAAAGACATTGTTGACGCTACTAACGAACTGAACGACATGGCAAACAAGACCGGCTTGGCTACGTCAACACTTCAAGGTTTGAATTTGGCGTTTTCATCAAGCGGCCAGGAAGCGAGTGCAGCGGCGGAAGGATTAGCTCAACTGCCAGCAAAGATGTCTGAGATGGCCACAGAAGGGTCCAGGGCGAACAAAGCGGCTAACCGTCTCGGAATCTCACTTGTTGATCTTGAGGGGGCAGCACGCTCCAATGATGACGTATTCAGGGATGTGGTGAGCACGATCCAATCCATCGACGATCCAAGTCAACGCGCCAGGGTTGCTTTTGAATTGTTGGGAGAGTCAGCGGGAAAACTCAATCAAGCAATTGGTGCCGGGGCTGAATTCTCCAACTTCATCGACATTGCCCAAAAATGGGGAGTCGATACAGGACCAGAAGCATCGGCAGCAGCGGCAGAATTCCAACAAAACCTTGCACTATTGCAAATGGTATTTGCTGGAACTCGCCAGGAAGTAGGGCGAACCCTTGGAACGGTTGGTGACTTTGGCGATATGATTATTTGGGTTGGGAAACAGTTGGCCTTCCTTCGTGAGTTCTTGCGGGAGACTGATCACTTTTTCTTCGTGCTGAAAGGGACCATCGTAGAGACCATAAAGGATCTCGGTGGTCTGTCTGCTGTGTTCTCTCCTTTGCTGGGAATTATAAACCTTCAATTATCTGCGATTGAAAAGGTACTCGGTATCTTTGATCGGATTTCTGGTACTGATTTATCTGGTAGTTTGCGAGAGACTGTTGATGGGCTGTCTGCATCACTCAAAAGTGCAGCAATGGAGGCGACGGGATTAACCACAGCATTTGAAGCGGGTGATCGAGCCCGCCAGGAATTTGTTAAGGATGTTGAAACGCTCCGCCTTGGAGGGACGGGGGCGCGGCCTGCTTTTGATGGAGGAGGGCCGGGCGGTGGTGGGAGTGCTGTTGAAACGATCAAAGATATGTCTGATGCTTATGCGGAGATGGATCGAATTATTGAAGGCACAAAAGTATTGGATCAATTCCAGCAACTTGAAAAGGCATTCGCAGACAACGAAGCCAAAATCATGGAATTTGTTGATGCTACTGGCGACACAGAAAAAGGAATGGAGGCACTGGTAGCAATCACCGATCAATATGAAAATGCTGTAAAAGATGCAAATGAAGAATTAGACAAGTTAGAAAAAAGCAACGCAGCAAGAAAACAAGCCCAAGAATTTGAAGAATTGGCAAATCAAGCATCAAAAGCTGTCGCTGGTTTTTCTGCCTTGGCTTCGGGTGATCTTGCAGGTTTTGCTACTGGATTGATCGGCGGTCCTTTTGGTGCTGTTGCTGGTAGCATTATTTCAGCGGTGTCTCAAATTGGACAAGCGGGATTAATTGATCCATTGACAGGTAAGCCAGCCACAACAGAACGGGCCCAAGAATTAGCAATTGAAAGCGTAGAAGAACGAATTCAAAATCAAGCAAAAGCAATTGAAATTGGATTACAGGTTCTTCCCGATTTATTGATCGAAGTAATGCCCACGCTATTAGGTGAATTAGCTCTATCACTGACTGAGGTTTTGCTTTCATTGCCTGGATTGTTTGCTGATGCATTAATGTCCCGTTTACCCAATGTTTTTGATGGAAAAGATAGTGAAGGTGGTCAAACGTCTGAAACTACTGTTTTGAAAAAGCTCGTATCTTGGGTACAAAGCATCGATAGGGGCACATTTGCCAGCGGCGGACGGATCCCATTCGCTGAATCTGGTTTGAGATTTACCGGTGACTCGATGGGAATGGCTGTACTCCACCCAGGGGAATTTGTAGTACCCCGAACAGGACAAGCACCCCAAGAAGTTCAGCGGGATCTTGGTGCTCGATCTGGTGGTGGTGGTATCACAATAAACGTCTCTGGAACCATTGTCGAACAGAATGCTGTTGATGAATTGGTCCGAAGAATAGAAAGCAGATTTTTAGATTTTGGTGGCGGTACTTCTCCGCTATTCGGAGGGGCTTGAGATGGGTAATGCTGCCTTTTATTACAACCCCCAACCAGACGGGCGGAGTCTGGTTGTTATTGATCTCGGCGAGTCACTTGGTGAGCTTTTCAGCGACTGGACGATTGATAGTGTGACTGGAAATTCAATGGATGGGGGAATGTTTCGCTCAGTTGGGCGAGGTGTGGAATTGATAACGATCCAGAGAGACCGGTTTACCCTGGGCGAAGAATTGGCCTCAAAACTTTGGGCCTTACAAAACCACTTAGACCGTGGTTTCAATGTTGCTTTCACTGCTGACACTGATCATTCCTGTTGTATTCCAGTGACCCACAATCCAGTATCTGAAGACATACAAATTACGGTTGGTGCTGATACCTTCGCGGATATATGGGGTGTGCAGTCCCCATCAGTGGGTGAGCGTTATGTCTTGTCTACTGGTGGACCAGGGGTTGTCACTGAAATGATCAAAGTGGATGCTTCAAATGTTACCAGAACATCTGGAGGAACTATCGACACAGTGGACCCGATTGTGTTCACTTATCAATCTCCTGTTTTTCTTCGGTGGTGGAGATCTTGGGCAATGCTGAAGCGACCACAAGCAGACGTGGGCAAGAACATCGTAACGAATGAAGGTGGGCGGTTATGGTCTTTGTCTCTTCGACTTGTGACAAATAACGGGGGGCTTTTTGCTACACACCCACTGGACACATGGACCGAGTTTCCATTCAGGAATGACAATACTTCAGGAATTGGTATTAGTGCTGAGAACTCGTACAACCTTGATTCTTTTGATGGTCAGTCTTCTGTTTCCTTGGTTGGATCGCATGGGGCAGGAGCCGCCCAAACCGGCCCAACTTTTAGTAAGGGTTAGATCGTCGTGGGTTGGTCTCCTTCTTTTATCGCTTCGCTTTCGTCGGGCTCTGTTTCCCCAGAATTTGAACTGCGTTTTGCTGAAATACATGGATCGGTTGGTGATGGTATAACCATTGGGACAAATGGGATAGTTTGGCCCGTACAATCGAAGCGGATCAAAATCGAAGCGGCTTCTGTTCAGATCCAAGGTACAACCGTAGTTCCTCAGCGGTGGTCGGTTGCTTTTGGTGGTTGGACTGTTGGTCTTGTTGGTGACATTCGATCATTGGCTCCATATATCCGCCGCGGTCAATTCTCTGAATTGTGGTGCAGAATGAATAGTCATTCAGTTTTTGAACGGGTGGCGATGGGAGCACTAAAGAATGTATCCGGATCGCGTGGGGTCTATCGTTTGGTATTCAGTGATCTGATATCTGCATTTCAAAACACCTTAAACAACCATACCCGTGCAGGGTCGTATCCCCTTGGGTATGACAAATTTCAACTTTTCAACCGAGCGGGAGCATCAACAACAAGCACCTCAACTTGGAACACAGTTGATAGCACGATGGATGTGACAAACGCGACGGATTGGGATTTGCCCACGGGTGGTCAAGCCTTGGTCCAATGCTTCACAAGTTCAAGCAATTACTTTTTTGTGAAATACACAGGAAAAACAACGATTGAGCTATCAGGTGTTTCCGGCGTTGCTTACCCAACTGGCAATGTTGCAGTGGGAACACTGAATAGTGGATCAACAATAAAGTATTGCCCGTGGGTTCGTGGTTATCCGTGGGAAATAATGGGAATGTTAATTGATTCAACAGGTACCGGATCAAATGGAGCCTTCGACGTTTATCCGTCCCATTGGGGCGTTGGTGGTATGTTTGGATCTGGTATTTACGACCACTCGGATGCTCATTCCACGAATGGCCCATTGATAAAAAGGTCGGATGGTTCAACCCGTTATCGCTGGAGTCATGCAATTACCTCTCCTTGGGCGGTGGGTTTTCGTAATCTTGTAGACCTTTCCTCTACTGCTGGACAGTGGCCCGTTCAACGCCAGGGATTTATTTCTTGGCGTGGTTGCTCTGATCCATCTGGTAAAGAGATGGGATACAGTCCGGTTGTTGCGGCTTCCATCAATACCGCTGACATCCAAGAGATCATTAACCACGAATTCTACAATTCGAGCATTCAAAAACACTACGCTGTTGTACTCGCAAAAATCAAGCCACTACATTCGGGAAGTTCTACAACCATCGATGCGGCTTCTAATTTTGCAAGTAACAGAACTCCATCACTGCCATATCTGCAACAAGTAGATCGAGACCTTCGGTTTATTTATGATGATGATGATGGTACAGGAGCAGAAAAAAGGGTCGAAATGGCTACTGGTGATCTGAACCGGATGAAAGGGTGGGATCTTTATCCCTCAGAAAAACTAACCCTTCGCGTTTCGCTTCGGTTTGCTGTTCTGTGTGCGGGTGATGTTGTCGAGATCACAAGTCAGTTTCTCTCAGGGCTGTACATGGGACCAGGAAAATCATACCAAAATCAAAGGGCTATGGTTTTGAATTGCTCCTATGGTTTGGGGTCTGCTTCTTGCGTTCTTCAGCTTGGAATTCTAACAGGACGAGAGACAAAATGAACCCACCACTGAAACGTATTTCATCTACCAAACCAAAAATAATCGAAGAATTGGAGCGTCTTGATTTTCGTGTTTTTGTTGGTGATCCCTATGATCTGAATATTATCGGTGCTCGTTCACCTTCCCGAGAAATCAACGCATTTGATGATTGGGTCCATGTGGTGTATAAACTTGGTCCGAAGTGGGTTGAGGAATTGTTTCCTTGCACCACAGATCCCGGGCTTTATTGGACCGACAACCCTATGCGAGTTGCTGGAACTGCGATAATCTGCGCACCGCAACAAATACGAGCAGGGTACCAACTCGGAACTCACAAAGGCCGCTATGAGTGTCTCGTTCCACGTTTGCCGGTAAAAGTGTATAGGGACAATAATCGAGATGATGTGCTTAATACAGATGGTCAAGAATTTGAAGGGTACGGTATCCAGATCCATCGAGCGAGCAGATCGGAAACGAGTACTCAGGTCAACAAATGGTCTGCCGGTTGTACTGTCATTTCTCAAGGATGGGATCGATTTATGGAATTGGTTCATTTGCAGCGAGCCAACGGATACGGATCTCTCTATACCTATACAGTGGTAGACGGTCTGTTTTTGTAGGTTATGCTTTCTTTCCACCCCAACGAGGAAAGAGAAAATGCGATTAGCTCAAATGAGAATGGTACAGATATTCATTGAGGAGATCATCGATCTATATACAGCCGTCAAAGAAGCCCGAGCGGCAGATTCAGACGAAGGATCAACAGTTACCCGTTCGGAGGTTTTCGAGTTGACGATTGATTTCTCTCTTCGAGTTGGAAAGAAGGTAGAAGCTTCAATTCTTGGCGTTAACCAGTTGCCCCAATTTTCTTCAGTCAAGTGGGAAATGATCGAAGTGGTAGCGAAGAATTTGGCCAAACTACCAGATGAGATCGAAGACGCCAGGGATGCAGACAGCCCGGGTGGACGTCGTGTTACTCGTGCTGAAATTGCAGAGATGATCGGGGAGGTCGTTAGAGACTCAGTACCCGATATGATCGCCATTACTCGCAGATAAAAAAATGGGGACCTCGAACGAGGCCCCCGGCGGGATGATGAGAGATCGCCACCCCAAAAGGGGTAGCAACTCCTATCACGATTTTTCAAATACCGACCAGGATCTCTGCATTACTTAGCGCGGAGACGCTTCGGATTTGTATCTGGTTAAGGGCTTGTAATCCTGTACCTTTACGACAGTCTACCTGGATTAAGTCACCTGTAGAACTCCAAACAGAAACGTGCAATGGTGCCTCACCGAGATTGTGGGTGATGGTTGTCCATGTGTTGGCACTCAGGTTTGTTGTTGTCGTGTGGCGGAAGTCAGCTTTATCGATGGAAAGCTTATCACCGTCAAACTTAAGCCCATCCTTTCCGCCTTTCAAGTCAACAGAAAGAGCACCACCAGCAGTCTTAGCGATACCATTGCCACCACTGATCGCATTTTGTGCGCGAGCGTCGGTGTAATATAGGTTTGTTCCTTCTGACAGGTTGGTTGTTGATTTTGCGTTGAAGTCGGTGTTAAAGTTTGATGACTTGTATGTCACGACATTAATAACACCCGTCGCAGACGTATAAGTGACATCACCAGTTGCAGATATGGCAGTTCGTGCTCGTGCATCTGTGAAATATTTATTTGCGGCATTTTCGCTCAGGTCGGCGGTTGATTTTGCGGTAAAGTCAGTATTGAAATTACTGGATTTGTACGTAGTGACAGAAAAGACACCCGTAGCATTTGCATATGAAAGATCACCTGAAGCTGATACAGATGCTCGTGCGTTTGCTTGGGTGAATTTTGTGACTGAGAATTGTCCGGTTGAAGAGTTGTACGCCAAGTCTCCTGCAGCCGAAAAAGCAGCGCGTGCATTTGTGTCTGTGTACTTGGTGGCGGATAGGACCCCCGTTGAGGAGTTATAAGCCAAGTCACCAGAGACAGAAATGCTTGACCGCGCTTCTGCTGCGGTGAATTTTGTGACTGAAAATTGCCCGGTGCTGGAGTTGTACGTCAAGTCACCACCAGACGAAACAGCGGCGCGAGCGTCGGCTGTCTTGAAGGTAGTCACAGAAAACTGACCCGTTGATGAGTTGTATGCAAGGTCTCCGCCGTTTGATACTGCGCTTCTCACTCTTGCAGATGTATGGTATAGGTTCGATGATCCTTCGCTGATTCCGTCCGTTGTTGCATTCACGGCTAATGTGACTTGGCCGCTATTTACTGTTTTATTGATTCCGGCACCGGCCACGATGTCTGTGGAGATCACACCAGAACTATTAATATTGATTCCTTCACCGTCGGAGATTTTCGCCAGGATGTCGGCTGTGGTTAGCCCACTTTCTACACTGACCATGTTTGAAGCAACTTGATTACCGGATCCGGGTTGGGTCTTGCAAATATAAGTTTCGGTTCCTGCTGCGACCCCAGTCAAGACAAGAAAATCACCTTCTTTCAATCCGTTGGCTTCTGTTTGATTCCCGGAAAAATACGCGGCCAGGGATGCTGCGGAACTGTTAACCTTCACGGAAGAGATAAGAAGTGAGTCAACAGTAAGAGCACCACCAGAAACACTGATCAGGTCACTGGACCCGGCTGCAATGCTGGAGATGAATGACAACCCGGCGATGTCTTGTTTTCGGGTTACGTCTGTATTTGCTGTTGGGGCTGAATCGCACTTGAGCTTGCCTTTGAAAGTTGCCTGCGGATGGTAAAAATCCATGATTACACCTAAGTAGAATTTTGAAAATGATGGGTCAACATCTGACCCAAAATGATCTTATCGTAAATATATCTTGCCTGATATCGAGTGGCTGAAACTGACCAGGATCGTATTGTCGCTGGTGTGTTTGATGTCTCCTCCAATTATGTTTCCATTGATGTCGCATACCAGGACCATTGGTCGACGTTGGTAAGAATGTTTGATCTCTACTTCATCAACACTGGTGAATAATATTTCGGTTTGCTTCAGTGATGAGCCCTCAACAAATACGCGAGCGATGGGCATTATTCACCCCGGTCCCATGTGATCCTGACTTCGGCTATGTCCAGTGTTCCATGATTGGTTTTTGCGAAAAGGTGAACGGTGTCCAGGGCATCGAGGGATACGATAGCGTCTACCTGATAAATGGCTGTTGCTTTTGTGCTTGTGGTTTCGCCTGCTTCAATTTGTCCGGCTGTGGATGTCACCACGTATTCATCACCGTTTTGGTCTCTGCTGATTTTGATCGTTAATGAGGTGGGGTTTGGTGCCGCTGAAACATTGGTACAGTAGACTGTGATTAGTGAGATCCGCCCAACGAAACGACCCGTTGAGATGTGATACCCCATGTCAATAGCGATCCCTTTTGTGGCGTCGTAGCTTGACCCGATCCCATTTGCTCCGGTTGTTGTTGATGCGTCGGTCATGCTCATGGGTGGTGCTCCTCTGCTTGCAATGTATCACGCTGGATTATCATACCAAAAAGAAGAGGGGGCAGAGCCGAGGAACCCCACCCCCAGAGAAGCTACGCCCGAAGGCGTGCAGGGAACCACCCCCGCGATCCCATCATACTATGATTGTTGAAGGTGGGCAATTATTGCCCCAGGTCAAAAAAAAGCCCCGAAGGGCTCGTTTTAGATGCTCAATGCTTTTGTCCTAAATACTTCCCTTCCTGTGAAAAAATGTGTCCATGTAATTCTTGAAAGTATTTACTGTTTTGGTGGTCGCTTCTTTCGTGACCTCCATCACAGTTTAGGTGATCAGAGCAACGATATGACACCAAATTCAATTCTATTCTTCCAACTCCTTTAATTCGTATTGCTCTTTTAAAATTCTCTGTTCCCCCGACTATGAATAATTTATTGTTACATTCTTCACATTTATCTATGTTTGCGTTTTCGTTTTTCATTTTGTTTTCCTCGGTGGTTTAGTGGTTTCTCTTACCCTTTAAGTATACACGATTTTTCTAAGTGTCGTACAGTTATTTTTATTTATCTACACAATAAACCAGGTCAAAAAAAAGCCCCGAAGGGCTCGGTTTAATATCCCCACCATTTTCGGCCGGTTTTATGGTCTTGGTAAAGTGTTTTGCCGCTTGTTTGTTCATCTTTTTTAGCGGTAATTATCTCTTCTGTGTTCCCTTCATCATCCACAATGACCATCATCAAAGGGGTTGTGGCTCGTTGTACCCTCCAAGCCCACATTTGAGCGTCATCATAACTTGGAACGTCTACGATCTTGTGTAGTAAGCCGTTTGTGTGAATCATGTTGATTGTGTATTTTGAAGCGTTCAGATTAAGCATTTTATTTTCCTCGGTTTGTTTAGTGGTTTCTCTTACCCTTCTATTCTACCATAACACACTTAGATTACAAGCTTTATTTTCACTATTTATAAAGAAACCCGATCGGCAATCATGTTGATCAAGTAGTCATATAATTTGACCAGATCATCAACATCCTTGGTCGCGGTGTGGGCTCCTTCAGAATCCCAATTGAGGTACTGGCGGATGTTATCCATGCTGCAAGAAGTCCAGCCGGTGACATCTCGTAATTGGTGAGCCAGTGACCTTGTACAGATCACATTATCAGGAAAGTGATGGGCTTGGTTTTGCTTCTGCATCATGGCCCGAAGAAAGCGAAGATCAAAGGCTGCATTATGAGCGACGATCATCCCGGGGGCTCGTAATACTTCGGCACATTCTCTCGCTGCTTCTTCTTGGCTTAATCCCGTTTCCGCCCATATTTCCAAATCAAACCCGTTGATTTGTAGTGCTCGAATTGATGCAGTGTACAAATGATCCGGGTTGACTCGCCAGGTCCATTGTCGATCACAATCTCCCTCTTGGCGTCGGAGAATGCAGATCTCGATTATTTCGTGGCGGTCTGAGTCGAGGCCGGTGGTTTCAGTGTCGATGAAATAGATGGGCTGATGATTCATTTTTTGATCTCCCTTGAAAGTGTGTTATGTTACTATTACATATAACAACGGGAGCAATTCCAACCGGTCACCCAATGACCACAAACAAAAAAACCCGCCGATAAAAGTCGCGAAACATGAAATCGACGGGTTTGAATGACTCATGGACACTGTAACACATTTGATCCGTGGGTACGAATACCAAAAGGATCACAATGTCGAAAAAACCCACATATACATCAATCTCAATGGATGAGCTTGATCAACTATCGAAGAAGAAACCGCCTGCTTCGGTTTTGCTTGTCTACATGGCCCTTGTCTCTCATGATTGGGAAATGGACGGGAAAGTCTTCCCATCTATCGGAACAATTGCCGAATACATCAACCGACCAACAAGAACAGTTTTTTGGGCTCTTTCTTGGCTGCGTGAAAATGGCTTTTTGGTTCAATCTTCTCCAGGAAGCAAAGAGAGATTTTCTCTTGTTTTGAGAAGTGGAGAAATGGAAAAAGTGCAACCCCTTGCACAGATTCGTGCAACCCCTTGCACAGATTCGTGCAATCCCTTGCACTCTGATCAAAAAGTGCAACCCCTTGCACACTCCCAGGAGAACACACCAGATCCCATTGATGACAATGTGCAATCCCTTGCACTGATATGTGCAATCCCTTGCACTGATATGTGCAATCCCTTGCACCAGAAGAAACAAGGAAAAGAAAAGAATGATTCAATTTATAAACCTGATGCTGAATTTGTAGAGGTACCAACAAACCAACCCCAGGCATCAAATAAAAAAGAAAAGGATTGGATTCCATCAAAGCCAAAACAGAACGGATCCCCGAAATGTCCAACCGGAATACCCCAGGACATATTCGATTGGGTGAGGGTTTGTTCTCCCTTGGTGGCTACCGCCAAAATATGCAATTTGACTCCACTTCGAAAGAACAAAGACATTTCTGAAATGTTGGAGAAGTACCCACCACCGAAGAACGGTGATCCAAGCTGTCTGCCAAGGCTGGTCAAGTCACCCGACACAATCCAAATTTTGATGAGGTTATTGCTATGATTATCGAGGAAATTGAAGCACTGAAGAACTGTACAAAAGAAGAGATCCTGATATGGATGGCGATCCGTGCAAAGTCCGAAATTGGACAGCGGCAGATCGCTGAAGTCACAGGGTTAGATTTTCGCACCGTGCAGAATATATCATCAACCCTTCACCGAAAAGGACTATTAAAAACCATCAAGCAAGGGGGAAGGAAGGTCAACAAATACAGAACAGCTATACCCCCATCACCATCACTGGAGGAGGCGGGCATTTTGCAGATGTTCAATTCTCTTTTTGATCAATGGTCAAACGACTCGTTCACCCAATGGACAGGATCGCGGGGGTGGTTCGCCAGGGCTGCACAATTGCACAAATTCGATCAACCCCATCGACATGAGCAAGTCAAAATCACACTTAGCAATATCGATCAATGGATGAATGCACAGAATTCACTTCGCTTGTTGTTTCCCGGTTCGGTTGTTCCAATTTGGCGCGGGTCTGATTGGATGTCAGCAATACCACGGGTGATCAATGGCGGGAGCATTTGGATCACTTATGGGTAATCAATCGATGGGGCAATTCTGGACCCGTTCGTTCAGGGTGTGAATAATGGGGACCATCTCAACTCGGATCTGTCGAAGTTCGGACCACACCAGGATAGCCAGTACGATTGTGGGGGCTTCTTTCATAATTGAAATTATCGTCTGGATCTTATCGTCTGCCATTTGGGACCCCAATAGATGTCACATGATAACCGGCGGGGATCGGGTGTTGTGCTTGGTGGTTCTTTTCGGATCGCAGGATAATTTTGATTTGGGTGTATATTTGAATTTTGGGGGTTGATATGATTGATACGCTTTTTGCTTCGCTGCTGGACTATTCTGCTCTTGGTCTTTTCGCTGCATATTTGATTTGGCAGAGCGTTCAGTCTGCGAAGAAGCAAGATCAAATGATTTCAGATTTCACAACCGAATTGGACGAGTTGCGGGACAGAAGGGAACAGGAGATCGCCGATCTTCGTGATCGTTACCAATCGGTGATTGATGACATCAATAACCATCGCGATAGTTTGACCGATGGCATTGATCGAAAATTGAAGGGCATTTTCGCCTCGTTGAACAAAATTCAAAGCGGCGTCGATCACATCTCCATTTCTGTTGAGGAGATGAAAACCCAGGAACGGATTCGACGGGCTGCGGTTGAATTGCGGGGGGATTGATCTATTTGATCTATTTAATCCATTGGGGTTGACATAGTGTGATACTGTATGATAGTATGGAGTATAGAAAGAAACACTAAACCACCGGGGAAACAAAATGAAAAATCGATACCTAACAAATGAAGAACTTGACGCAGCCATCACTATCGAAGCAGAAAAGGTATCGATTGCAGGAAAACAAACAAGCGTTGAGCTTGACCGACTTTTCGAAATGAGAAAAGATAGATGTAGTAGAAGCTGGGAAAATACGAAAATAAATGAAAGAAAAAGAGATCAAATTCAGGCCCGCGAATGGAACAAGTTGACTGCAAAAAATATGAAATTTTGGTTGAATGAAAGAGGGATATGTTTGAAGACCTCCTCTTTTGATGACATCGCCGAAGAGATTGGATTGATAATTTGGGCCAGGGGACCAGCAAAGCCGACATTTGAACAGGAAGACAGAATGGAAGAGCGATCAAATGTATGGGCTGAGAAGTTGATCCGATGATCTAATTGCAGTGATCAACAATGGAGAAAAGATAATTCATTATTCTCTTCTAAGTATCACACACTAATTGTATACTGAATATGTGAGTCAAACAAACCAAACCGAGGAACAGAAAATGGAATACAAGCCTACACAAATCATGGATCATGGACAAAAGCATGCTGTTGATGCTGCTAATAAATGGTGGTCAGATCGCTTCCAGGAACTGCAAGCAGAAAATGACAACCTTAAAGCAAAACTGGCAAACCGCGATCTCAATCTTCGCCATCTCAATGAGACTCTTGACCGGATCCAAATGATCGCCGGGGGTGAAGAATGATCACCCAAATCCCTGAGACATGGAGAAACATGGTTGTATTGATGGGGATCCGTGCGGAGTTTCATGAGGGCTGGGTCATTGTTACCCGCGCTCCAACCTTCCCCCGATCCTTCGAGGTGTTTTTCATCGCGGAGGATGGTGAAGAGTTGCTTAGATATGCTACCCAGAATTTCGGGGCTGCGGTTAAATGTGCGCTTTCTTCCCACTGTGGAATGTTTCGCTTCTCCACATTGACAGTATCGGGATCAGGTCAAGACCTTTTTCCTATCTCGATTTTTAAAGAGGAGACCGACGAAGACCGGGCCAGGGAGTGCATGTACGACGGGCAATTTGATCTTTCAATGCCTGATCATCTGCTGGATCCAACTCCACACCATTATTATTCGTGATTGTGATTTCTTTTTCAATCATTGCATTATTTCCTTGCAAGTGTAACACACTACATGTATTATGGAGAGTAGAGGGGGGCTAAACCAACCCCGAACGAGGAACAGAAAATGAACATTAAAACCAGAAAACAACAAC
>Ga0315327_10000777_pt1 | contig 16104 bp, 14 predicted proteins | sample M110032315metaG_FD_203460 | JGI IMG/M metagenome (GOLD analysis project Ga0315327, IMG submission 203460) | Ammonia-oxidizing marine archaeal communities from Monterey Bay, California, United States - M1 100m 32315 | ecosystem: Environmental > Aquatic > Marine > Coastal | place: USA: California... | reverse complement strand
TTCTTGCTACTAAATTTCGTGACGTTACGCCCAGGTGAAGCAATGTATGTTCCTCCAGGGGTAACACACGCATATTTACAAGGGCACGCTATTGAAATCACTTCGAATAGTGACAATGTTCTCCGGTGTGGTTTGACATCCAAACATATCGATCGAGAAGAATTTCTTTCTGTTGCAGAATTCATATCCCATATCCCAACTCTTCAAATCCCAGATTCCGCTATGTATACGTATGAATCACCAACTAAATTTACTCTTTCCCGCTTGGAAGTTCAGCAAACCTGGGAAACAACTGTTGACGGCGCAGAGATTCTGTTTTCTACAGAAGGACGTTTTTCTATCAGTAATGCTTTAGGAGAGACAATGGTTGCTGAACAGGGGGTTCCTGTATGGATTCCAGCCTCAGACCAGGTATATACGCTTTCAGGTCAAGCACTGATTTTCCGGTGTTCATTTACTAGCGGGTAATTAGATACCTAGTTGACGGCTCGCTAAGTCACGCATGATCTCTTCACTGCCGCCACCTATTGCTTGGACTCGAACTTCTCGATAGAGGCGTTCAGTGATTGATCCCTTTAAATAACTTGCTCCACCAAGGACTTGAGCTGCTTCCCTTGCGCAGAATTCGAATGTGGTTGTGGCTTGCACTTTAAGTTCAGCGATTTCTGCAACAGGGTTATCTCCTTGATTTAATCTCCAAGCAAGCAATTCACACCATGCTTGCGCCGCATTAATTTGCCTATCCATCTCAACGAACTTATGACGTATTACCTGATGGTCAGCTAAACGCTTTCCGAACGTTTCTCGTTCCCGTGACCATTCCAAAGCTTCTGTAAAGCAAGCACGTGAAAACGCTATTGACTGAGCTGCCATATCAATTCGTTCAGCATTGAAATTATTCACGATCGCAGAGAATCCGGTTCCTTCTTCCCCAATGAGATTCGAAACAGGGACACGAACATCATCAAAGTACAGGGTTGCTGTGTCCGAAGATAACCATCCCATTTTGTCTAGCCGTGTCCGTTCCAGTCCGCTTCTATCTCCTTCAATCAAAAGAAGAGAAATCCCTGAAGGTCCCTCTTGGCCAGTTCGTACAGCCACTGTGAAGAAATCTGCGTACATGCCAGAGGTTATAAAAGTTTTTTGACCATTTACGACGAAGTCTTCGCCATCACGGATGGCTTTTGTTTTGATCCGACTTACGTCCGAACCTCCACTTGGCTCAGTAATGGCTAAAGCTGCAACCCTATCTCCAGCTAGGCAAGAAGCAAGAACACGTTCCTTCATTTCTGTTGAACCAAACCGCTGAATCGGTGGTAAGCCAATGTAATTAGACAGAAGAGAAGCAACCACTCCACCAGATCCGGCAGCACTTAATTCTTGGAAGATTACCATGCGAAGAATTGCGTCTCTCTGGCCATGACCGCCGTATTCGGCATCAAAACCATCCCCGAAGATCCCTACCTCAGATGCTTTCTTATATAGCATTCGAGGCACTTCTCCCGCTTCTTCCCATTCAGCAATATGAGGAACGATCTCTTTTTCAGTGAACTGGCGAACCACTGAACGAAATGCTTCGTGATCTTCGGTATAAAAAGGTGAAGAATTCATATCGTCATTGTTCCTATACGCATTTATTCACCCAAACTTGAAAAATCGGGATCTCTTTTTTCAGCGAAAGCCGTTAAGGCTTCTATGTTTGCTGGTTTACCGAGCAACTCACTGAATGCTGCATCTTCTCTTTTCCTCGCAGATTGGATCTGTTCACGTAATGGGGCCATGACTACTTTCTTTGACGCGATAAGGGAACTAATTGGTTTCGATGCGAGAACCTGAGCATGTTCCATGGTGGTCTTCATTAAGTCTTCATCAGAACAGAGCTTGTAAGCTAATCCCATCTCAAAGCATTGTTCTGCTGTGATCCATTCAGAACTCAATAACATCCATGTAGCATTTTGCCTTCCCATAATTTGCGGGAATGTGAAACTACTAGCTGCTTCAGGAGCTAGAGCAAGGTCGGTGAATGGGCATTTCACTCGTGCACTTGTAGCCATAAAAACCATGTCTGATAAGCCCAGAATAGTGACCCCGATACCTAAACCAAGCCCATTTACTGCACACAATAAAGGTTTAGAAAAATCAACCAATTTATTTGCGAGACCGGGAAAGCCATGCTTCCCAGGAGAAAATGATGGGTCACTCATACGTTGACCAAGTTCAACCACATCCGTGCCAGAAGAGAAACTATCACCACTTCCCGTGATGACGACTACTGCAACCCCATTGTCATCGTCGGCTTCAATTAAAGCCTCGGTCAAAAGATCGTATAGAGCTTCATTGAAAGCATTCTTTGATTCCGGACGATCTAACCGAAGGACACGTACTCTTCCATCATTTACAACATCAATCATTTATTCCCACTTTTTTAGCTACTGGCGGTGGCCATTTTCCATGTCCCGGCCTCTCTTCATGAGGCACGAGAAAACAATGAGTTCCTTGATAGATGCTCGGCATACATTTATTGCAGTGAATACATTGTCCTTCTGCGGCAATTCCATCTTCCCATTTCTTCACAAGTTCTGGTTCTCGAAGTAATGCTCTCCCCATCGCAACAAAATCAAAACCCTCACGAAGAGCGAGTTCAATAGTTTCAACGTTGTTGATTCCTCCTAACAAAATTAACGGCATCGTAACGGCTTCACGGACCTCGCGAGCCTGTTCAAGGAAATACGCCTCTTCGAAAGGGTAATAAGGCATAAATTTTTTGGCAGTTAATTTGAAACCTGTTCTCATGATTCCTTTTGGGAAAATTTCTGCCATTTCATGAACAGGGACATCACCTCGGAAGAAATACATTGGATTTTCAAATGAACTCCCTCCAGTGAGTTCTAACGCATCTAAGGCTCCGTCGGATTCAAGCATGCGGGCGACTTCAACACATTCATCAACTTTGAAACCTTTCTTGACCCCATCGTCCAAGTTTATTTTTGCAATGAGTGCCATGGAGTCGGGAATAACTGCCTTCACGCGTTTTGCAATTGTTCGCGCTAAACGAGCCCGATTCTCCAATGAGCCACCCCAACGGTCTTTTCTCTTATTGAGTTTAGGGCTGAGGAAATTACTGATTAAATACCCATGCCCAAAATGCAATTCAAGGCAATCAAAACCTGACTTAGCAGCTAGTACAGCAGCATTCTCAAAGTCGTTTATAACTCGCAATAGTTCATCTTCAGTTGCTGGACTCGTGTTCTTAAAACGAGATTTTGAAAAAACTTTAGAAGCAGATATAGCTCTACCACCGATTCCCATTCCCACTGGGCCTGCATGCCCTAGTTGCATTGACGCAGCGACATCAAGGTTATGCATAGCATCAACAAAGTACCGCAATCCCGGAACAGCATCTTCTCGGACGACTATCTCATTTGGAGCTCCTTGCCCATCAGGGGAAACAGCACAGTAGGCGAGGGTCGTCATCCCTATTCGACCTTCAGCGAATGCTTTATGGAAATCAACCAGAGCATCTGTAACCATATTGTCAATAGCCATACCTTCAAATGTCGCAGCTTTGATGATCCGGTTGCGGAGCGTCAGTGGCCCAAGTTGCACCGGTGAGAATATGGATGTGTGGTCTGTGCTAGTCATTTTCCCTCTAAACACAATCTAGTCCAGACTTCTGGTTTACTCATCTTGATCGCGAGCATCATCTCAAGCAACAATAAGATAAGAACTATCTCCAAGAAGGAAAAGGATGAAAACCGAACCTAAAGAAGTCGACTTTCACTTTGATGTTATGTGCCCCTGGGCATACCAGACATCTAAATGGATCCGGAATGTTCGCGAGCAGAATGGACTCACCATTAATTGGAAATTTTTCAGTTTAGAAGAGGTGAATTTAAAAGAAGGGAAGAAACACCCTTGGGAACGTGACTGGTCTTACGGATGGTCAATGATGCGTATCGGTGCAATTTTACGCCGGCAATCCATGGATGATCTTGATAAATGGTATGAACGATCAGGGCGCGCCCTCCATGAAGAAGGGAAACGACCTCATGAACCAAATGTCGCTAAAGAACTCTTAAAAGATATAGGTATGGATCCCCAGATTGTTGATCAATCACTCGAAGACAAAACAACCCACGATGAAATCAAACAAGACCATCAGCGAGTTATAGATGCAGGCGGTTACGGGGTCCCAACACTTTTCTTTGCAGATCATGCACTATATGGACCTGTGCTCATTGAGCCTCCTGAAGGTGATGCTGCTATGAGATTATGGGAATCGGTTACATCATGGCTTGAATTTCCGTTCCTTTATGAAATGCAGAAACCAAAAACAAAACAAGATGAGCAACGAGTTTACGAAACATTCCGTCCATATCTCGAAGCACGAGATTGGGTGAGTATCAACCGTGGGGAAGTCATTGAATTTGATAAAAAAGGAGATAATTCATAACGTGGATCCTTCTCCTCCAAATGGCCGTTTACCTGGGATGGAACCAAAGTTCACATCGCAAATAGAAGAAGATGAGATCCCTTGGATACCGGTCCGGAGTCAACGCAATGCTGACGGGTCAGAATCCCATGTGTGGGAGAAATGGGTTGCCTTCTCAACTGACCCTATGTACCTAGCGCTCTTTGCGAAATGGGATCCAGGAATGATCGTTCGTAAACATGGCCACTTTAGTCCTCATGTTCTAATCGTTCTCAAAGGCGAATTTCAATGTGGTGATCGTTTATGTGGAGTTGGAACACATATTGAACTGCCTCTCGGAGCAGACTTCGGACCATTCATAGCCGGAAATGAAGGAGTGGAACTTTATGAAGTCATGATGGGCGATCCGCGGTCCTGGAGCGATGACCCCGAAGCTATGCAACGAGTTTTGAATGAGAATGGTGTAACGCCCTTACCTGACCCACCCATAAATCTTCCGGCTGGCTTAAAGGACTTACGAGATGTTTATACGAAAGCTGAGAAAGAAAACCCTCAGTCAAAATAATCAAGAATTTCAGAGCGCAGTTGTGGAATGCCGGCTCCACTTGACGCGCTAACCCACATAACATCATTTTTCTCAACACCTAACTTCTCAACAAGATCTTTTCTCCGGCCTCTACTTTTTGAAGGTCGGATCTTGTCAATCTTTGTAGCGACAAACCGGTAAGAAAGATTGATGTGCTCTAACCACTCAATTGTCTGAAGATCTAATGGGGTTGGCCCTACGACGCTATCTATTAAGACATATACACCGTCCAATGCTGGGCTTTCGATCAAGTATTCCTCGATCATCATTCTCCATCTCTCCATCTCTTGTTTTGGAGCTTTAGCGAATCCATAGCCAGGGAGATCTACTAACCAGTTACCAGAACCCTCAGGATTGAATTCATAAACATTAATGAGTTGTGTCGCCCCTGGAGTTTTGGAAATCTTCGCAAGTTTCTTTCTATTAGCCAACGCATTAATTAAAGAGGATTTCCCGACATTTGAGCGACCAATAAATGCTAATTCAAGTAAGCGGTCGGGTAGTTGGTTTAGGCGAGCCGCAGATTGCAGGAAATTGATTGGTAGAGGGGATGACATAAAGCTAAGCGTACCCTATTCGTTCTCTGACGCTTGGCCTGCCATTAAGACGACCTGTAAGCCATTAATCAAAGTCAATGCGGGGAAATAAATCACAATCTAAGAGATCACCATCTTTCAACCCTGAGTCTGTGGTTGGTATTGCTACTTCTCCTTCTCTTTGAAAAAAACGGGCATCATCTCCACACCATCTGGTAGTCAAAGCTCGACGAGGGAATTCGGAACTATAATTTCCATACGCCCCATGAACAATCATGCCTTGGAAAACTAAACAATCTCCTGGGTTGACACCCCAAGAGACGACTTCATAATGATCAAGATTATTTTCAATATCTGGAAGTTCAGGTAAGCCAGTTCCCTCATAAGGACTGTCGTCTCCAAAGTGATGAGGATTATGCGCAGACCATTGATGGCTTCCCAGAATAAAATTCAAAGAAGAATCTTTCGTAATCGGATCTAATGGTAACCAGACAGAACAGACTTCTTTCCCCACTACAGCCCAGTAAGGCTGGTCTTGATGCCAAGGAGTACTTTCTCTAGTTTGTTGATATTTAATAAACATTTGGTCATAAAAAAAATTAACTCGTTCCGAACCCATGATTTGTTTAGCGATCCTTGCTGCTGGTGATTCAAAAACAAACTCTCTGAAAGGATCCAATCGTTGCCACATATTGAGGTCAGTAAAAAAACGACCCGAGTTCCCTTCCGGCGTGTATTCCTCTGAATAAGGACCAGGTGTCTCCATTGCTAACTCGAACGCGTCCTTAAGCCGAATAATCCAATCCTCATTGAACATACCCCTCAAACAAACCACGCCATTCGTTTGATATTCATCACGTTCAGTTTTATTTACTTTCCGGAGAGGATTCCGATCATGGTTTTCAGAACTAGGCGCACTCACTGCAATCGCTTTCTGTTACTGAACTTCACAACATTAGTCTTTATTATTAGAAATTTTTGGTGGGTTAAATCGTTTCACTGGTAAACCCTGAAAATGCCAGTCATGGTTACATGATTCACAGTCATACCATTCAGGAATAAGTTTTGGTTTCTTTCCGAATCTGAGATTTTGTTCACTGTTAAACCAGTCAAGGATTGCCAGTTTCCCCTCGTTCCCCTCCCAATCGTCAAATGCTGACTTGAACCACTCCGGAGGATCAGTGATTGGGAACATTCTGGTTTCGTGACCGCAACTAGGGCAATACCATTTTCTTTGCTTAAACATCGAACCGCCAAGAAGTAGTAGATGAGTGGTTTTCACATCGTATTCCAGAAAGGGCCATCATTGTTCTCAGGTTTAAGAATGTTTACTGGGTTCCCAGCCTTGTGGCCCCAAAATGTCTGACGCAAAGTTTTTGGGATGATCTTCAAGTTTGGTTGCCATAGTGTCATTCCACCTGTTTAGATAACCGAATAGGGAGCATATGGAAATAATTGAAGTAATTTCTTGATCAGTAAAATATTTTCGCAACGTTTCCGTATCGAAATCTGTAACTGCATTTGGAGTTTGTCCACTATGAAAAGCGAACCGGAGTGCAGCCCGCTCTGAATCATTGAAATGTTCACTGGATTCAAAATTCCAAATAGCGGACAATTTTTCATCCGTCACTCCAGCACGGGCAGTTGTAGCTGATGTGTGGGCTTGGCAATAACGACACTCAGCTCCGGTGCTTGCCATAAGTGCAATCATTCCTCGCAATTCTGCAGGCAAAATGTCATTACCTAATATCACTGAACTTAAGTGAGTGAACGCACTAACTAATCCAGGGATTCGTGCCATTGTTTTAAGAGAATTAGGGATGAACCCCATGGTTTCTTCAATGAAGGAAAATTGTTTCTTCAACTCTTCAGAGAGTTCGGTTTCTTCAAGAGGGTCAACTCGCGCCATGTAATAGTGTCTCATGCATAAAAAAAAGACGCCAACGCACGATATGGAGTTAACTGCTTCACATGCACGCTGGCGCCTTAATCAAGTTTTGTTACTCATTCAAGGTGGCGTATACACGTGATAGTGCAAGGTAACCCCCCTTCCACCTATGTGTTATTAAAAACGAACCTAACAAAGATCTGGAACCAGTGGAGTCAATTCTTCATTTTTTTAAACATCATATTCGAACTATTGATTTTCAATGGCGTTCGCTAGTCTGTCTACATGGAAAAAGCTGAGCAGATTCTTCAGATAAAGAAACTGTTGCATAGGTTAGATACTGGAACGAATGTTGATGCTGGAGAGATGTATGAAAATCAAACCAGTAACTATACGGATAAAAATTTAGCTGGAAGAGAATGGAAAACATTTTTTTGTGACACTCCTCAAATAGTTGGATTGTCTGGGGACCTTTCTGAGAATTACTCTTTTCTGACCATTCAGGAATTAGGGACACCTATTCTCGCTGTGCGAGATGGGAAAGGAGAATTCCACGCATACGTTAATGCCTGTCGTCACCGCGGAGTGGTCGTTGAAGAAGAAGAACGTGGGGTAGCAAAACGGTTTACTTGCCAGTTTCACCGATGGACATATGATGCAAATGGGGTACTTGTCGGACTTCCTAAACAGGAGCACTTTGGAGAAATAGAAACGGAAAAGTTTGGTTTACTTGAGCTCCCCTCTGAGGAAAGACATGGCCTTTTATGGGTGCATCCGGATCCTAATGGGCAGATAGATCTTGAAAATCTTCTTACCCCACAATTGCTTTTAGAGCTTGAAACATGGAACCTTCAAGAACTGGATTTCTTAGGTAGTGACACATATGACGTCGCTTGCAGTTGGAAATTAGCAATGGATACATTTGGGGAAACATATCATTTCAGTTCCCTCCATGAAACAACTTTGTACAACGCTTTCCATGGGAATGTTCAGTGCTACGACACGTTTGGGAATAATCATAGGATGCTTTTATGTCGCAGAGATATTGATGAAATGCGTAGGCTTCCAGAAGCTGAATGGGAAATTACGACAGCTGCACTCCCCGTGTACTGGTTATTTCCAAATATTCAATTAATGCCCTCAAAGGAAGGCCTTTATCTGGTCAGAGCGTATCCCGACCCGGATAACCCTGGAAAGCACCGTTCACTTATAAGTTTCTATTTACGGACCGAATTCTCAGCAAATGCTGAAATGAGAGAAGTATTCCTGATGATTTCTGAAGGCTTTGCTGGAATTATTCGAGATGAGGATTACGCAGTCGGCGCGAGCCAGCAAATCACTGCGAATAGCCAAGCGCTTAAAACTGTCACCTTTGGAAGAAATGAACCAGCGTTACATCACTACCATTCAACCTATAAACGTGTTCTTGATTCAGTTAGGGATTAATGGAAATAGCTTCGCTACTAGCTGTAGTTTCAGGTGTTTGTTGGGCAGTCAATATAACAATAGTTAAATGGGCATTAAATCGCTCATCAGCATCTGCGCTTATGGGCGCAACTGTTGGAGTTACTATTGCAGCGATCGTCTCGCTAGTAGTTGCTATTTCATCTGGAGGTCCAACCCCAAATGTTGATGTCCTTTGGAAATTCGCAATAGTTGGTGTCATCGCCCCAGGTAGTTCACAAGGGCTATTCGTTTCATCAATAGGATCGATTGGTCCGTCGAGAACCTCGATACTCATTGGGACTTCACCAGTATTTTCGGTTCTGTTGGCTATCGCCTTTCTCGATGAATCTTGGAAAACAACGATAATGATCGGAACTCTATTGACTGTCCTAGGTGGCGTCATGATTAGTTGGGAGCGGGGAATAAATTTCCGTCATGTCGGGATCCTTTTTGCTCTTGCGACAGCGTTATCTTTTGCTATTCGAGATGTTGTAGCTCGACATTTTAATATTGGAACTGAAACCTCATCGTGGTGGTCGGGAGGGGTCGTACTCGTAGCTGCTGCTATCACTCTCTGGCTATTTGTCGGAATAAGATTCAGTACTACATGGCGGATGGAAGCTAGAAAAGCATTTCCGGAATTCATACCTTCCGGAGTGATGATAGGACTCGCATTGCCCGTGCTGCTTGAAGCCTTAAATGAGGGAGAAGTGAAACTGGTCGCACCATTAGCATTGGCAGCTCAGAATATAACGATCGTTCTCCTAGGGGGATGGTTCTTTGGGGCTAAGGAGCGTAGTTCCCGTGTTCTACTTGCGATGGCATTTATTTTGGTTGGCGGGATTGTGGTCACAATCGCTTGAAACAAGAGAGAGCGGGGTAGAGCACAATGGAACTTTCCTTAAAGCTCCTATAGTCTCAGTTTTCTAGAAGCATTCATCTTACTAATTAAGGCATACGTGAATTTTAGAGAGATTAAAAAACTGATTTCATTTCGGAGAAGATCAGGAGCTGGGATACAAACCGTTGACGAGTTTAGGGAAAGAGCAAAGAAAAAAATACCCCACGCTATTTGGGATTTCATCGATGGAGGTGCAGGAACAGAACAATCGGTTCACGCGAATCGTGAATCTTTAGAAGGGGTTCTATTCCAACCCAACTACCTTGTAGATGTTTCACAACGAGATACATCTGCACATGTCTTTGGGAAACCTCTTACAACACCCCTTATTCTTTCCCCAGCCGGTATAGCAACATTGGCTCACCCGCTTGGCGAACTTGCTGCTGCACGATCCGCAGATAAAGCTGGGGCAATTTTTTGCTTAAGCACAGGTTCAGGGCATTCAATTGAACAAGTAGCAGAAGTCTCCAACGGTCGGCTCTGGTTCCAACTGTATTTATGGAAAAACCAGGAAGTCATTGATTCCCTAATTTCCAGAGCAAAGAACTCCGGATATGAAGCATTGATCGTCACAGTTGACGTTCCCGTCGTCGGGAAAAGAGAACGCGACCTTCGAAATGGAATGTCTCTTCCAGTAACAATACGGCCAGGACAATACCTTCATTACCTGCGGAAACCTCGATGGGTTTCAGGGATTCTTACAAATCCAGCAATAACATTCGGCAACCTAACAAGCTTCACATCAGGCGATGATGCCAGTTCCATAGGGGAGTATGTGAATAAGGAATTAAATGACCCATCAAAGACCTGGGACGATTTAGAACGGATCCGATCAGTGTGGAAAGGACCGCTCATTATCAAAGGAATAATGAACCCGAATGATGCCCAAAGAGCTGAACAGGCAGGAGTGGATGGAATAATTGTCTCAAATCACGGCGGAAGACAATTCAGTAGCGTCCCCGGGGTAGCAACGATTTTCCCGGAAATACAAGCAGCTGTTTCAGAACACATAGAACTTTTCTTTGATGGTGGAATCCGAAGAGGAGAGGACATTGTCAAAGCACATGCACTCGGTGCCACCGCAGCGTGCTCAGGCCGTTCCTGGTTTTGGGCTTTAGCTGCTGATGGAGAACAAGGAGTTGACAGAGTCCTTCACATCCTTGAAAAAGAGGTAGAAGATACACTCGCGCTTGTAGGAGAAAAAACCCTTACACAGGTAGGGAAACATAACCTCTATAAACACCAAGCAACCTAGGGATCGGCAGAGAACCCATAGCATGCATCTATTCTCTTTTATAAAGATGGATACCTTTAGCAGCCTTCATAAGATTCGAGAACATTACATATTGATAGAAATAACAAATGTTTAAAATTACGAACCAGAAAAAAGCTGTCCGATCATGGATCCTCAGCGCAATCAGCATATCAGCGCTAGTAGTACTACTAATCGTGCAATATTGTGTCGTAGTTCAAGTTACAAAGTCGTGGTATACAACTGCTGTCGTTTCGCAAAACGATGAAGGTGTCACTACAACCTCAGTATCAGAAATAATCGACACAGATTTCTCTGCCGCAGATCAACGGGGGATCTGGAGAGAAATACCGGATTTGTTAGAAGTAGATAATGTTTTCTCACCCTACGCACCAGATGATTTAAGAATTTTGGATGATAGTGGGATCGCTGAATTTAAAGGAGGGTGCTCGCTTGGAACCCGAAACGCATGCTTGGTAATAGGGGACCCCGACAAGGATAATTATGGAATCCACCGGTACATCATCGATTACCAATTTGAACCAAATGCAATCTCAGGAGGTGACGATTCTCGTTGCGGGCTTACAAGAGAAAATGACAAAGGGGATATAGATGGGGCTACAGTCCCGTTCTGCTGGATAGCAGTCCCGGAACGCTGGGATTGGAAGATTGACACTGCCACTATTCAGATCGAACATAGCAAAAAGCTTATTGAACCCGAATGTGCTGTTGGGAGTTCAGACCCTGATAATTTCTCAAGTAATAGTGATGGCTGCCAGGTAACCCAAAATGGTTCAATAACTATCGTCACTGCTTCGAACTTAGATAGCTATACCGGTGTCTGGGTTCGAGCTAAAGTTTCAACATTGGACGCGGACAATACGGCAGATTTTCTTCCCCCGCCGAAAGCACCTTCGCAAAACGATGGGAAACATCCAGTTTCAAGAAACATAAAATATATTGGATTAGCTCTTCTTCTCATAATCCTCGGCAAGGTAGCAATGAATCGGATGATTTTATTTAGAGGAAGAGATATCGTTCGTAGCGGAGGGGCTACGGAAGCTGCTTTTGCAGATAATAGTGAAGGTCCGACAAAAACGTTAAGCAATGCGGCGATGAGAAAACTTGTAACCCTCAGTGTTGTGCCGCCTGAAGGTATCACTCCGTACCATGGAGCAATTCTCGTTAATGAAGAAGTTACTAAAGAAGCGAAACAGGCTTGGTTTCTATCACAAGTTCTTGACGGAAAAATTGAAATGGTTGGGAAAAGCGGAACTCAATTCAAATATGTTTCAAAAGAACCTCTCGAGAAGTACTCATCGTTGCGGTCTTTCTTTGGACATGAAGCACATTTAAAAAATCCTGTTCTAGACCTGAGAACAGAAACCGAAAACCTAACCGGAAGTGGTTTCTGGCTAGGTTGGAAAAAATTGGATAAGGAACTTACCCTTTGGGAAGAAGACTCTGATCTTTGGACCCATAAAAAACCGAATGGAAACGTATCTGCTATCCTTTTCCTTTCTTCCTTCTTTGCCTTCGCACCTTTGAGCTATTTTCTAGGCCCTCTCGCCTACCTACCGTTTTCATTTGTAATGGGTGGCTTGATAGCATCTCTATTTCGAGGCTGGGAACTAGCTGTTAGGTCGCCAAAGGGTTCAGGATTATGGATTCAGATACAGGGATTCAAAAAATTTATTCAAACATCTGAAGCCAGACATGTTGAAGAAGCAGCCCAAAATGGGACACTTCGCCAATACACTGCTTGGGCTGTTGCTCTAGGAGAAATAGACCACTGGAACAACATCATTAAAGACGTTTCAAGAGATCACCTTGGCGATCCCGCATACGACACTGCCTACACCTGGTGTATTCATGCTGCCGCCTTTGACTCCCACTCCACTTCGCTTGTTACCTCTATAGGGTCAGGATCTTCCGGTGGTGGCGGCGGTGGCGGCGGTGGCGGTGGCGGTGGCTGGTAACCAAAAAATTTCCAGTTTGACTCGAACCCACTACAGTACATATAGATAATTATGAGCATTACTGAAAAAAATATGTCAGCACAAGAATTACGAGAACGGTATAAATCAGAGCGGGACAAACGCGTACGTAACGATGGCCCCGAACAATATTTAGAACCAACGGGGCGGTTCGCACACCTTCTTGAAGACCCGTACACAGAGGTTAAACACAGAGAACCACGAAAAGATGAAGTAACCGTCGCAATCATCGGCGGAGGTTTCGCCGGACTTTGCGCAGGAGCACGACTCAAAGAAGCAGGAATAGAAGACGTCACCATTATTGAAAGCGGCGGCGACGTTGGCGGCGTCTGGTACTGGAACCGCTACCCAGGGGCAATGTGTGACACAGCCGCCATGGTGTACCTCCCATTACTAGAAGAAACCAATTACTTCCCATCAGCGAAATACGTGCAAGGCCATGAAATACACGCACACGCACAACGAATCGCGGAAACATTCAACCTCTATGAAGGGGCACTCTTCTCAACAGCTGTAGAAGAAGCACGGTGGGATGAAAACATAGAACGATGGGTTATCAAAACCAACCGAGGAGATGAACTCAAAGCCCAGTTCCTCGCCATGGGAACAGGTCCGATGAACAACCCGAAACTTCCCGGAATACCTGGAATAGAAGATTTTAAAGGACACATGTTCCACACAGCACGATGGGATTATGACTACACCGGAGGAGATAGAACCGGAAACCCCATGAAAAAACTATCTGACAAACGTGTTGGCATCATCGGAACCGGCGCTACTGCTGTGCAATGCATACCGCACCTATCGGCAACAACAGGAGACCTTTACGTTTTTCAACGAACACCATCATCAATTGATGAACGAAACAATCGGCCACTAACCGGAGAAGATTTCGATGACCTTCAACCCGGATGGCAACAAGAATGGCTTCAAAATTTCGCAACCTTACAATCTGGTGGCTTCGCAGATAAAGATCTAGTTAAAGATGGCTGGACTGATATAGCGATACGGATCCGAGACAGAATTATCAATATGATCCAAGACAATCCAGAATTAGGTCTTGAGGAAGTTTGGTTTGAGGCATTTGCAGAATCAGACGACGAAAAAATGAACGATATCCGAGCCAGAGTAAACACCATTGTCAGCGACGAACAGATAGCAGAATCATTAAAACCCTGGTATCGACAACTTTGCAAAAGACCCTGTTTCCACGACGAATACCTCCAATCATTTAATAACCCCGCCACACACCTCATAGACACTGATGGGAAAGGCGTTGAACAAATAGACGAAACCGGTCTGTGGGCAAACGGGCAACACTACGAACTGGACTGCATCGTCCTTGCGTCCGGCTTCGAAGTTCATATTATGCACTCTGCACACTATGAAACATATGGAAAAGAAGGACAAAGCTTAAAAGAACACTGGGATGATGGCATGAAAAGCCTGCACGGAATTAATATGCATGGATTCCCTAACCTATGCATCCTTGGACTCGCGCAAGGCGGGAACCTTGTCGCAAACGTCACCCACAATTTCAGCGAAGCATCAACGGCTATCGCCGCGATAATAAAAAAATGTGTCAATGAAGGACATACAACGTTTGAACCAACTAAAGAAGCAGAAACAAACTGGGTTAACCGTCTTGAAGCACAAGATAGAGGATTCCTCGCGAATTGCACGCCGGGGTATTACAACAACGAAGGACATACATCAACAGACCGAGATCTTTTCAGCAACGCTCGTTTCCCTGACGGGTCAGTAGCATTTTTCCAATACTTGTCTGATTGGATCAACAAAAATGACTTCGAAGGTATCTCGTTCTCTTAAATAGGATTACCTATCCCTTTTCGCATGAAGAAACTCATCATGCAATACTTAAGAAAGGAAAGGAGAAGTTGTGTTACGTTACGCTGACCCTCCTACCCTGCTTAAAAATGTTTTCCCCGATATCACCCAAGTTCATAAACTTTTAAAACAGGAAGCCCCCTATACCCCTCTTGGCGGATGGTACAACCCAGGAGCAGACCCTCATGCTCGCACTCGACCAATGTGGTTCCAAAATGATTGGGTTCACGACGTTTATACTGCTGATGGGTCCGAACTCTTTCTTCATAACCCCACGTATATAGAAGCAGCGAAAGATTTTTACGATGCTGAAGTAATCGAACCACACAGTGTCTATGTCAACATAATGGCAGCGATCGTTGATGGCGGGCCCGCCCACACAGACAATTCACGATTCCATGGAAGAGAACGAGCGAATACCCCCATGTGGTTACTTCGAGCAATGCTCTGGTCAGATCTCTTTGATGATTATGAAATCGTTCAAGCAACTGCAATCTGGTGGCTAGATGACGTTGAAGGGGGAGGCCTTTATTTCTGGCCGGACGGACCTGATAGGTCACCACAGCACCATGTTGGAAAAATGGCAAATACAGCTTTAATTGGAGACAATCATGGGATGTTTCACCAAGTAGGCCCTGTAGGCCCATTTGATAGAGGAACAATTCTTGTCACCCCTTCAGCTCAACTTGCCCCCTCTGAGAATGGGGAATGGGTAGTAACTGACCATGGAGAAGAAATTTATACAGCTCCATTAAACGAGTATCGAGTATCAGTACTTTGGAAAGCAAACGTCTACAAAAACCATGAAGAACGCGAACAAAAAAGCGCTAATCCTTTAACAATGACAAACGTTATTAATATATTCAACGCTGATTTAGAAGAAAAAAATACAGGCTTTCACTTAACGGAAGACAATCTTGAAGACACGAAAACTATTTCAAACATTTTAGCTACCTATGCAGAGGCGAAGCCCATTAATGCACTGAAGTCAGTATTTGAAACCATTAGGCAATAAAAGTTTAGCTCTCTCTTCCAGGTTGGGTAACCGGTGGATCCCCAGGCTCTAAACCTTTTGGAATGTATGGAAGGTCTGGGTTTTCAATAAATTCCATCGAACCATAATCAAAAATCCACACATCTATATATGTTTCAGTATTGGGAAACCATCGCCAACCACACGACTCTATAAGTGCCTCACAACGTATCCCCACATCTTCA
>Ga0315327_10000775_pt1 | contig 16144 bp, 11 predicted proteins | sample M110032315metaG_FD_203460 | JGI IMG/M metagenome (GOLD analysis project Ga0315327, IMG submission 203460) | Ammonia-oxidizing marine archaeal communities from Monterey Bay, California, United States - M1 100m 32315 | ecosystem: Environmental > Aquatic > Marine > Coastal | place: USA: California... | reverse complement strand
GCCTCGACGGCTAACGGCGCCGCCCCGGCGATCCGGTGGGCCAGCTCGCCGGCCGCATCGGCCAGTTCACCGGCCGGCACCACCCGGTTAACTAGCCCCCACCGCTCGGCTTCGGCGGCGTCTAACCTCCGCCCGCCGTAGAGCACCTCGTTGGCCACAGCCGGTGGGAGCTGGCGGGGCAGCCGTATGGCACCCGCGTCGGGGATGATCCCAAGTCCAGTCTCGGGCAGAAAGAACGTGGCATGGTCGGCGGCTACCACGAACTCGGCTGCCATGGCGATCTCGAAGCCACCGCCCACGGCCATGCCGTTGACCGCGCAGACCACCGGCTTATGCCGGTCGGGGAGCTCGCAGAACCCGCCGAAGCCACCCTCGCCGTAGTCGGCCTCGAAATCCTCACCGTCAGCTGCCGCCCCCAGGTCCCAGCCCGCGGAGAAAAACCGGTCGCCGACCCCCGTTAGCACCGCCACCCGCAGGTCCGGATCGTCTCGAAAGGCGACGAACACCCGACTCAACTCGCGACTGGTCGCTGCATCGATGGCGTTGGCCTTGGGTCGGTCCAGCACCACGTGCAGGACCGGACCGTCCGCGGTGGTTCGCACTGCACTCGATTCAGTCATGGTCGAGGCTCCTCTGGGAGTCAGATCCCGGCATCAGTAGCACGAAGGGCTCTCGTGATCAGGGCGTCCACCACAGTGGCACCGTCCGGAGCAGCCAGCAACGGGTTGACCTCCAGTTCGACCAGTCCGAACCGTTCATCGGTGACCATGGCAGCGAACACGATCCGCTGGACGGCGGCGACCACCGCATCCAGGTCGACCCCCGGCAGCCCTCGCACACCGGCCAGCAGCGGCCATATCGCTAGACCGCGGAGAGCGGACCGGACGTCGTCGTCGGTGACCGGCAGCAGCAAACTGCGTGTGTCGGCCAGCACCTCGACCAGCGTCCCGCCCGTTCCGATGACCAGCAGCCAGCCCACGGGGTCCTCACGGCGGACGGTGACCAGCAATTCTGCAGCCACCCCCGAACCACCCGCCTGTTCCTCGACCAGCACCCGGTCGGTCCCGGTCGTGGCCGCCATCCGCGTCGCCGCCGCCTCGACCGTCGCCCCGTCGTACAGGTCGAGGGCCACCCCGTCTACATCGCTCTTATGGTCCACGCCCACAACCTTGACGACAACCGGCCAGCCGATTCGCTCCGCTGTGGTGGCCGCATCGGCCACTGACACCAACTCGCCAGCGGGTACCGGGACGCCGTGCCCACCTAACCACGCCTTGGCCTCTGCCTCTGCCAGGACTACCTGGTTACTTGCGGCCCCGGCCAACGGTGTGGCTGGCGCCGGTGCCGGGGCGTCGACCCGGCGCCCCCACCATGCAGTGGCCTCGAGGGTAATCAGGGCCTCGTCAATGCCCCGCACCGGTACAAGGCCGAGGTCCACCGCGGCGGCTTCCACCACAGGTGGCAGGTTCTCGGCCATTGAAGCGGCCACGATCCCCGGCGTCCCGGTGGCGCAACTCGCCGCACCGAAGGCCTCCAAGGTCGGCCACCAACTGGCATCATCGAGCCCCAGTTCCGGATTAGAGGATGGGAAGTCCAGGACCAGCACCGCGGCGTCCGGGCCACCATCCAGAGCGCCTCCTGCGGACGAACCCGGCGCAATGGCTGCCGAGAAGGTGGCTGTCAGTCGCTTCCTGTCCCCCCAAATGAAGGTGTGATAGTCAAACGGATTCGACACCGACACCAGGTCGGTCTCGGCGCCATCACCGAGGGCACTCCTGATCCGCTCTACCCGACCATCGTCGAAGGCGGGCAGCACTAAGTCGAGACCCTCGCACCGGTCAGCCACGAGCGAGGCCTCCCCACCGGAACAGCTCAGGCTGACGATCCGATTCCCGGTCAGGCCCCCTAGCCGGTTCATCACGTGCAGGGTGTCGAGCAGCTCCGGGATGGACCGCACACCCCGCACCCCCACCCGCTCGAAGAGCGCACGGTAGGCCTCGTCGCTGCCCACAATCGACGCGGTGTGGGACACCGCGATCTCTGCCCCGCGGGTCGACAACCCCGTCCTGAGCGCTACCACCGGGATACCTCGGTCCGAGGCCCGGCGGCAGGCGTCGACGAAGCGGGGCACGTCGTGGAGCGCCTCGATGTGCAATCCCACCCCGGTGACTGCCGGGTCGCACACCAGCGCCTCGAGGCACTCCTCGATACCCACGTCGGCCTGATTACCCAGAGTCAGCACGTGGGCGATGGGCATGGGTCGGGTCTGCAGGGTCAGGTCCAGACCGATATTGCCGCTCTGGGTAACTAGCGCCACGCCCTGATCGACGTGCCTTAGGCCCTGCTGGTCGGGCCACAACGCGGCCCCCACGACAGCTGAGACCGTGCCGTAGCAGTTGGGACCCACTACCGGCATGCCATCGGCTGCCGCCAACAGAGCCTGCTGAAGCGCCACCCCGTCCGATCCGGCCTCGGCGAAGCCCGAGGCGTAGCAGACCGCCGCACCGGCGCCCATGGCGGCTAGCCGCCCCACCACCTCGACGGTGGCGTGCCGGTTCACGGCGACTAACGCCGCGTCGGGCGGACCGGGAAGGTCATCGACGGTGGACACACAGGGCACACCAGCCAGGTCGGAGCGGGTGGGATGCACGGCCCACAGGTCGCCTGCAAAACCGAGGCGTCGACACTGCTCAATGGCCATCTCCGCCGGGCGTCCACCGATCAGGGCTACCGACCGCGGGGCCAACAGCCGCGCCAACCGACCAGTCGACGGGCTGAACGACCGGTCGGCCCGGTCAACGCTGTTCCCTTCCACCAGAACCGTCGTCGACCCTGGATCAGGCACCGAGAGGCCGCAGCATCTCGCGGCTCACGATGTGGCGCTGGATCTCGCTCGTGCCATCCCAGATACGGTCCACCCGGGCATCACGCCAGATCCGTTCCAATGGCAACTCGTCCATGAGGCCCATGCCCCCCAGGACCTGGATTGCCTCGTCGGACACGAACTGGAGCATTTCGGTCGAGGAGATCTTGGCCATGGCCGCATCACCGTCGGCCATGTCGTCCCTATCCATCAACCACGCCGCCCGGTAGGTCATGAGCTCGGCCTCCACCATCTTCGTACGCATGTCAGCCAGCTTGAACGAGACGCCTTGGAACTTTCCGATCTTCTGGCCGAACTGCTCGCGAGACGCGGCCCAGTCCAGCGCCACCGACATCGCCCGGTCAGCCCGACCGAGGCACACGGCGGCCACCTGTAGGCGGGTAGCACCCAGCCACTCGTTGGCCACGTCGAAACCCCGGTGTTCGGTGCCCAACACCTTGGACGCCGGAACCCGGCATTCGTCGAAGTTCAGGATGCAGTTGTGGTAGCCGCGGTTGGAGACCGACCGGTATCCCTCGGCGACCTCCAAGCCCGGCGTGTCGTGGTCAACTAGGAACGACGTGATCAACTTCTTGGGGCCCCGGGGAGTGTCCTCCTCGCCGGTCGCTGCGAACAGGATCGTGTAGTCGGCCAGGTCGGCATGGCTGATGAAGTGCTTGGTCCCGTTGATGACGTAGTCGTCACCATCACGTACCGCCCGGCAATTCATGCCCCGCACGTCGGACCCGGCGTCGGGCTCACTCATGGCCAGGCAATCGACGCGCTCACCACGGATGGTGGGCAGCAGGTACTCCTCTATCTGGTCACCCACGCAGGCCAGAAGGATGTTCGACGGACGAGCCACGACGTAATGGAGGGCGTACTGGGTCCAGCCGAAAGCCCGGTCGACTAGAGCCATGGTCAGGTTGTCGAGGCCGCCGCCGCCCATCTCAGCAGGCATGTTGGCGGCGTAGATCCCCGCGGCCAGTGCACGGTCGCGGATCTGGGACACGAGGTCGGGTGGTACGTCGCCGAGATGCTCGACCTCGTTCTCATAGGGCACCAGCTCGCGATCGGTAAAGGCCCGGACGGTGTCAACCACCATCTCCTGTTCGTCGGTTAAAGCGAAGTCCATGGGTGGCTCCTTCCGGGTCAACCGGGGATCTGCATGACCCGCCCCACCTGGGGTGGAACAGGCAAGTCGGAATGGGCATCGGCGATAGCGGCTAGGGCGGCGGCCGGACCGTCAAGCATCGGAGCGGTTGACCCGGTATCAGTGTTGACGTGCAGCAGCATCTGCTCGGTGGTACACAGCAGCTCGCCGGTGACCCCACCTTCATCTACCCGATACATGGCGTGGAAGAAGTGCAGCCGCTTGGCATCCACTCCGAGCACGCGGGTGGTGAGTCGCAACGGTTCGCCGAGCGAGGCCTCTTGCGCGTAGTTGAGGTGGGTCTCCACAGTGAAGAAGGTGTGACCGGCCGCCCGATAGTCCTCGTCGATCCCGATGTACCGGAACAGCTTGTCGCTGGCCCAGCCGAAGGCCGTGAGGAACGCCCACTCCGACATGTGGCCGTTGTAATCCACCCAGTCGGGCTCCACGACCGTCTCGTACAACGCCAGCGGGGCTGCCACGACGTCACCCTCGGTCCACGGCGGAGTCGACCCCGCTTCGTGGATTCGGGCCTCGCGTTCAGCAACCAGACGGCCGGCGCCCAGATTTAGTGGCCGCAATGACCGCATCACCCCGATCACATAGTCGTCCCGAAGGCGGGCTAGTTCGGCGATGGAACGGCCCTCGGCCTGCTCCTCGCAACCGTCGGCCATCGCCTCGATCAGATCGTCGGTTAGCTCCGGCGCCTCAAGCTTCGTCCAGGGCAACTTCAGTGCCGGGCCGAACTGGCGAAGCATGTGGCGCATCCCCTGTTCGCCCCCAGCCAGGTGGAAGGTCAGATTGGTGCCCATGCCGGCCCACCGCAGCCCGGGACCATAGTTGACGGCGTCGTCCAACTCTCGGGTAGTTGCCACCCCGTCGTTGACCAGGTGGAGGACCTCCCGCCACAGGGCCTCCTGGAGCCGGTCCGACAGGTAGCCCTCGATTTCGTTGCGCACCACCAGCGGGTACATCACCAGGTCGTCGTAGTGGGCCGTAGCGGCGTCCATGGCGGCCGTCGACGTCTGTTCACCAGCCACGATCTCGACGAGCGGCAGCAGGTACACCGGGTTGAACGGGTGCCCAATCAGCACCCGCTCCGGATGGTCGCAACCGGCCTGAAGGTTAGTGGGGAGCAGCCCCGAGGAACTCGAGGCGATGATCACCCCGGGGCCTGAGTGGGCGGCCAAGGCCTGCAGGAGCGGCCGCTTCACGGCCTCGTTTTCTGGGGCGCTTTCCTGAATCCAGTCGACCCGGCCAGCCAGGTCCTCGGCACTGTCAGCCCACATCAGGCGCGATGGGTCAGCCCCCGGGAACAGCCCCAGCTTCACCGCCGAGGGCCAGTCACGCTCGACGGCCACTCGTAGGCGGTCCTCGGCATCAGAGGCCGGGTCCCAGGCCACCACGTCATAACCGCGGGCCAGTACCCGGACTGCCCAGCCGGCACCGATAACCCCGGTGCCCACCACACCGACCGTTCGCACGGGATCGGTCACCCTGTGATCCTCAGCTGATCTGCAGGGTTTGACGAGTGTCAGCGGGCGACTGGATCCGGGCACCTATCAACTCGACGATGCGGACTGCCTTCTCAACCAACTGGGCGTTGGTGGCCAGCACTCCCCGCTCCAAGTAGAGGTTGTCCTCGAGCCCGACCCTCACGTGTCCGCCCAACATCACCGACTGGGCCACCATGGGCATCTGCATAGCCCCCAACCCGAACGAGGTGAACTCGGCCTCGTCGGGCAGCCGGTTCACCATGGCCTGCAGGATCCCCACGTCCAGCGGCGTGCCGTAGGGAATCGAGAGGCAGAGTTGGATCCAGTACGGGGCGTCGATCAGGCCCTCAGCGATCATCGTCTCGGCGAACCACAGGTTGCCGGTGTCGAACACCTCCAGCTCGGGCCGTACGCCCAACTCCCGGACCCGCTCGGCCATGATCCTCAGCATCGCCGGCGTGGACACGTAGACCTCATTGTGGTCGCCGAAGTTCAGCGACCCACAGTCCATGGAGCAGATGTCGGGGCGGATGGCCTCCACGTGGGCCAGGCGATCCAAACCGCCGACCAGGTCGGTGCCGGGCTGCCAGTCCATCGGCGCATCGTCGGGGCCGACGTTGAGATCGCCGCCCATGCCGGCTGTCAAATTGACCACCACGTCGGTGTTCTTCTCGCGGATCCGGTCGACCACCTCACGGTAGAGATCCACGGTCCGCGTGCCCTTCCCTGTGTTCAGGTCGCGCACGTGACAGTGGACGATGGCCGCCCCAGCCGACGCGGCGTCCAACGCCGAGGAGGCGATCTGTTCCGGTGTGACCGGTACGTGCTCACTGCGGCCGGTTGTGTCGCCCGCTCCGGTCACGGCGCACGAGATGATGACGTCACGGTTCATAGATCGGGTCACTAGGCCCCCTGCTTCCCGTCTCCCTCCTGACCGGGAGGGTGACTGTCCCACTGTTGTATTACCTGTCCCATTGTCCCGAGAACGGGCCTTGCGTAGGCTTACCCTCGGCCCGGATCACCGTCCCGATAAGGGCGTGGCGACCCGGTCCGTCCCAGAATCCGCGCAGGCTACCCCGCCGTCCGTACTACATGTGCCGGCGTCGGCGTGCCGAAGGAGCAACCATGAAGATCCTGTTCGCAGACGCCCTGCCCGAGGCGTACGTCGACCTCTTGGCCCAGCGGGGCGACGAGTGCACCGTCTCACCCGAATTGGGTGCCGACGACATCCCCGACGCCATCGAGGGCTACGACGTGCTGGTCGTCCGTAGCACCAAGGTCACCGCCGAGACCATCGGCCGCTCCAACCGCCTCGGCCTGATCGTTCGGTCGGGCGCTGGGACCAACACCATCGACTGCCAGGCGGCCGCCGATGCCGGGATCTACGTGTGCAACGTGCCAGGCACCAATTCGATCGCGGTGGCCGAACTCACCCTCGGCCTGCTGCTGGCCGTCGACCGCCATATCCCGGCAGCCACCAGTGACCTCAAGAACGGCATGTGGGACAAGAAGGGCTACTCGAAGGCCGATGGCCTCATGGGTAAGACCTTTGGCGTGGTCGGCGTGGGCGAAATCGGACTGGCCGTTGCCGAACGGGCCCGCTCGTTCGGGATGACGGTGGTCGCCGAACGCAAGACTGACCGGCGACACGACGTGGAAGCCCGGATTCGGTCCATCGGCATCCGCCTCGTCGAGAACCTCGATGAGTTGGTAGCCGAGTCCGACATCATCTCGATCCACGTGCCTGGTGGGGAGTCGACCGAGAACCTGATCGACGAGCGCCTCCTGGGCCTGACGAAGCCCGGTGCCATTCTGATCAACACCAGCCGCGGCGAGGTCGTCGACGAGGAGGCCCTCATTGCCGCCATGGACGACAAGGGCATCCGGGCCGGCTTGGACGTATTTCGCGATGAGCCGGACAGCGGTGCGGGGGAGTTCACCTCGGCACTGGCCTCCCACCCCAACGTGATCGGCACCCACCACATCGGGGCGTCGACTCAGCAGGCTCAGGACGCCACCTCGGCCGGCACCGTAGACGTGATCGAGGCCTACCGGGCCGGTGATCCGACGAATTGCGTGAACGTGGTTCGGACCCGGGTGGGTTCGGCCACCATCACCATTCGGCACTTCGATCGGGTGGGCGTGCTGGCCGCCGCCCTCCAGGTGCTGCGACGGGGCGACATCAACGTCCAGACCATGGCCAACAAGGTCTTCCATGGGTCGAACGCCGCCATGGCCATCATTGACGTGGTGGGTGACGTCAGCGATGACGTCACCAGTGAGTTGGCCGGCCTAGACAACGTGATCCAAGTCCAGATCACTGCCCGTGACGAGTAGGACCGGCCGATGAGCGTCCTGCGCCCCTTCCCGGGGCTGGTCGTCGATCCGAAGTGGGCCGACCGGGTCACCACCGGACCCTACGACGCCTATACCGCAGCCGAGCGGGTGGCCATCGCCGAGTCGAACCCGTACAGCTTCCTGAACGTCACCCGGTCACAGGAGGACGTACCGGCCGAGTGGCACAACGACGTGGACTGGCTGATCGGCCAATGCGCCGAGTCGATGCAGCGGATCTACGACGCGGGTGCCTACAGATCCCACGACGAGCCGTCGCTGTTCCTGTACCGGTTGGAGGTCGACGACCACGTCCAAACGGGGGTCATGGGCCTGGTCCCGGTGACCGAACCGGGCGACCGGCGGGTGCTGCGCCACGAGGCGGTCCGTCCCGGCCGGGCCGACCTGCTGACCCGGCACCTGCTCGAGGTCGGCATGTCGTCCAGCCCCATTTCGTTGACCTACCGGACTGACGACGTCCTGGATGCCGCCATCGCCACCGGCTGTGCCGACGAACCGGTCCTAGAGGCCGACGGGGACGGCATCCACCAGACCGTATGGGCACTTTCCGGTGAAGCCGCTGACGCCCTGATAGTCGCTATGGGTGACCGCTCCCTATACGTCACCGACGGACATCACCGGCTGGCCGCAGCGGTCGAGGCCCTGCACCGGAACCCGGGAATCGACGGGAGCCATCCGCTGCAGTGGACCCAGGCCGTATTGTTCCCCGACGCTGAGATGCAGGTCCTCGCCGCCCACCGACGGGTGGGCGACCGCACAGGTCGATCGGTCGAGGACCTGATCGCCGCCCTCTCGACGGTCGGTCACCTCATGCCGTGTACCGGCGTCGCCGAGGCTCGACCGGACGGCCCCGGCGCGGTCGGTATCTACGTCGCCGGCCGATGGTTCTCCATGGACCTGCCGGCAGCGTCTGGGGACCGGGCCGTTGACCGGCTTGACGTGTCCCGCCTCCAGGACTCGATCCTGGCCCCGGTGCTGGCCATCACCGACCCGGGTTCGGATCCGATGATCGACTACGTACCCGAGCCGGTGGGAATCGATTCGCTCGTCGAACGCTGCGACGCCGACCAGTGGATCGGCTTCGTTCTCCACCCCACTTCGGTGGCCGAGATGATGGCTGTGGCCGACGAGAACGGACTCATGCCCCCCAAGTCGTCGTACTTCGAGCCCAAGCCCCGGTCCGGGGTGTTCGTGCGCCGCCTCGACCGTGAGGGTCTGGGCGCCTGACCGGGCCCGTTGCACCGTGCAACGGGAAGACGACCGGGGCAGCCGCCCAACAGACAGTGGCGCCGTTCCCGATGGACGACGGAACCGCGGTCAACTCCGCCGGCGACGAACCTCTTCGGTGATGGCCGGGATGACCTGGTGCAGGTCCCCAATCACTGCGTGGCCAGCCCGAATGACCATGTTGGCCTCCTGGTCGGTATTGATCGCCAGGATGTTCTTGGCCGCCATGGCTCCCACCCAGTGCTGGATGGCGCCAGAGATGCCGCTGGCAATGTAGATCTCCGGTGCGATCCGGGTCCCGGTCTGGCCGACCTGGTCGCTGTGGGGTCGCCAACCGTTGTTGGTCACCGCACGGGAGCACCCGACCACGCCACCTAGTTCGGCAGCTAACTCCTCCAGGGGAGCGAATGCTTCGCCTGATCCGACGCCGCGGCCACCACCTACCACCACCGGCGCGGTGGACAGGGTGATGCCCTTGGTCAGTACCACCCTGTCGGCCACCACGGTGCGAGCCAAGGAGTCATCCAGGTCCGGGCTGAACGCCGACAGGATGCCGGCCGCAGACTCATCGGCGACCACCACCTCAACGGCATGGTGGGCCACCGTCACCAGATGGACATCGGCGGTAAGCGTGGTGTCTTCGAGCAGCGAGCCTCCCCACTGGACACGGGTCATGGTCCAATTCCCGGAGCCGTCCCCCATCGGGTCCACGCTGCGGCAGTTGGCCACGAACGGTTGGTCAAGGCGGGCGGCCACCTGAGCCACCACCTCGTTGCCACGGTCCGTGCCGCAGGCCAGTACGGCGGTCGCCCCGATACTGTGCACCAACTGCACCACCGTCTCGCCCCACGCCTCGGGACCGAAGTCGGTCAGCACCGGGTGCGAAGCCACGTGCACGACCTCCGCGCCGTGGGCCCCCAGATCGACAGCGGCAGCCTCAGCACCCTCGCCGATGACGACCGCGGCCAACTCGAGACCGGCGGCCGTAGCCAACGGTCGCGCGAAGGTGAGCGCCTCCAGCGAGGCCTCCGAGAGGCTGCCCCGGTCGTGATCGCAGACGACGAGCAGACTCATGGCAGCACCCCCAGTTCCTCGAGCAGGTCCACGACCGCCGGAGCGGCCTCCGGTCCGGTGCCCAAGATCACCGTCTCGCTGATCTGCTCTACCGGTCGGTGCAGCCGCACCCGCGCCTGGCCGCCGACATCGGCGATCCGTTCGTCGGTGGCTACCACGGCCTTCTTGGAGGCCAGTCGGCCCTTCATGGTCGGGTACCGCGGGAGGTTGAGGCCCTCCTTCACACCGAGCACTGCCGGCATGGGCAACTCGTAGACCTCGAAGCCACCGTCGATCTCCCGGCGGGCCGAAACGACGCCTGTGGACACGTCTTTGGACGCGTTGCCGCCCACCTCAATCCCCTTGATGCCGTTGACCACTGGTCGGTCCAAACGATTGGCCACCCGGACCCCGACCTGGAAGCCTCCGGCGTCGGCCGACTCGTTCCCGAACAGGATCAGGTCGAACGCACCGTCAGTGGTCTCGACCTGGGCAATCGCTTCGGAGAGAGCCGCCGCGGTGCGTTGCGGGTCCCAGTCCACCTCGTCGATGGGGATCAGCACGAAGTGGTGGGCTCCCACGCTGGCCGCGTAACGGAGCTGCTCCTCGGCCTCGGTCGGGCCGAGGGTCATGACGGTGACCTCACCACCGTGGGTCTCGGTCAGTTGGACGGCTTCCTCCACCGCGCACTCCTCGTGCGGACTGGTGGTGAACCCCAGGTGGGCAGCGTCGACGGCCTGGCCGTCGACGGTGACATTTATGCGGGCGCCGGGCGCGGGGACGCGCTTGACGCAGACGAGGATCCTCATACGCGCCGGATCAGGCCTTCATCCGCGTGTCGCCCGGATCGAAGACGGCACCGGTGGACGCCACCTTCACTGGGTACAGCTCATTCATGTACATCACCTGTAGATCGGTCCCGGGCACGGCCAGCTCTCGCGGGAGGTAGGACATCAGCAGGTGCTTTGCCACCGACGGGCCGTGGCCCGCCGAGGTAACCCTGCTGCACCGACCGTGGCTGTCCACGATGCGATGGCCGTCGGCGTCCAGGATCGGCTCGTTGCCGCCCATCATGTGGCGATCCCGGCCCTGGCCGTCGGTCTGGTCCTCGACGGTGAGGGTGCACATCAGCACCTCCGGGTCACCGGCCTCTCGAGCCGCTTGGTATGCCTCCCGTCCAATGAAGTCCGCTGCCTTTAGCTTCGGCCGGGCCAGGCCGGCCTCCAGTGGGTTGTACTCGCTCTCCAGCTCGGCGCCCATCAGGCGGTACCCCTTCTCGAGGCGACCCGACGAGCCGTATACGCCACCACCGGTCGCGCGGATGCCTAGGTCGGCGCCAGCCTCCATGAGGGCGTCCCAGAGGACGGGGCCGTTGTCCCAAGCCGTGTAGATCTCCCAGCCGGTGTCGCCCACGTACGAGATGCGGAACAGTTGTACGGGCAGGCCGGCCACCTCGGCGTCGATGATCGAGCCGTAGGGGGAACCGTCCTGACTCAGGTCCTGGCCGGTTAGTTGGGACAACACCTCCGGGGCATTGGGTCCCCAAAGGCCGAGCGTGGTCAACTGCCTGGTGATATTGGCAAAGGTCACCGAACCGTCGGTCGGCATGTGGCGTCGGGTCCAGAACTCATCCCGACCTCCGTCGAACACGCCGGTCACGATGCGCATGCTGTCTTCGCCGAGACGCATCATGGTGAGGTCTGAGTGGAAGCCGCCGTCAGGTGTCAGCCACGGGGTGTAGACCGACCGACCGACGGCCACGTCCACCTTGTTGACGGCTAGGCGCTCGGCGTACTCGATGGCCCCCGGCCCGGTGAGTTCATAGATCTGAAAGGCGCTCAAGTCGACTACACCACAGTGCTCGCGCATGTTGAGGTGTTCACCGGTGGTGATGGGGCTCCACCAGCGGTTGTCCCACTCCACCTCGCGCTCGGAGAGGTCGTACCGCTCCACGAGGTCGGCGTTGCTGCCATACCACTGCGGACGCTCCCAGGTCCGAGCCTGGAAAAACGTCGCCTCGAGGTCCTGTTGGCGGGAGAAGTAGGGACCGACGGCAAGGTTGCGGCGCCCCTCCCACTGCTCGGCCGGGTGAACTATGCCGTAGGTCTTGTTGAAGCTCTCGTCGGCGCGGGACCAGATGTGCTCGTCGGTCCGCTCCTCGTCGTAGAAGCGGGAGATGTCAGCACCGTGGACGTCAATCACCCGGGGGTAGCCGTGGGTCATCCACTCGGCGACCACCTGGGCCATGCCCGGACCCTCCTTGACCCACACCGCTGCTGCCGACCAGAGGTTTCGCACCTCGATGGTCTCGCCGAGGCACGGCATGGTGTCGGGGGTGAGCGAGAGCAAGCCGTTGATGGCGTACTTGATCTCGGCATCTCCGAGCATGTCCATCAGCTCAATGGCCGACTCCATCTGGTCGTCGAAGTCGTCCGGGGTAAACGGCATCTCCGTCGGCGATAGCGCGGCCTCAGCGTTGGATGGGATCTCGTCCGGGTGGTGAAGAATCGGCCGGTGGCCGTACGACCCGACCTCCATGGAGCCCGAGGACTGCCGCTCATAACAGAAGGTGTCCATGTCGCGGACGATCGGATAGCCGATCTCGTTGTTGGTCTCGGCGAGGACGTCCATGGGGCCCACGTCGGCCATCTGGTGGACGGTGGGAACCAGCGGAATGGTGGCACCGGCCATGTTGGCGATGCGGTTGGACCAGACGCCACAGGCCACGACCACGTAGTCGGCCTCGACGGTACCTTTGTCGGTCACCACGGCCTTGACGGTGGTGATGCCACCCTCGGCCTCGGCGGTCTCGATGTCGAGCACTTCGGTGTTGGCGAAAACTTGACAGCCGACCGTCTCGATGGCCTCACGGCGCATGATGGTGCCCGTCTCGAGCGAGTCCACCACCGACACCGTCGGACAATAGAAGCCACCGAGAATGACGTCAGCATTGATGAACGGCACCAGTTCCTTGACCTCGGCGGGGGTCAGCATGTGGGCCTCGATGCCCCATGCCTTGGCTGATGTCATGCGGCGGGTGAGCTCGTGCATCCGCTCAGGGGTGCGGGCTACCTCGATACCGCCAGAATCCACCGACATGTTCATGTCGCGAAACTGGTTGGCGCTCTGTTCACCAAGCAGGGCCATCTCCTTGTTGTGATCCACCGGGAAAATGAAATTCGAGGCATGGCCGGTCGAACCTCCGGGGTTGGGCAACGGGCCCTTGTCCAGCAGGACCAGGTCGGACCACCCCAGACGGGCCAGGTGGCCGACGATGCAGTTGCCGACAATGCCGGCACCGATCACGACGACGTTGGCGCGAGTCGGGAAATCACTCATTCGATTGTTCTCCTACGACACGGCCCGGGACGATCCGACCATGGAGGTGGGATCGACCGGGGACGGTTGGGTGTTGCCCGACGGCAGACGCCGAGAGGCGTGGGGAGCGTACCCATCCCCTCCCGAAGATGCTGGCGGAGGGGTAACTTTCGCGTCACACGGTGGCGCTTGGACTCCGGTTCGCCGCACCGTGGATCTCAACCAGTGGAGGACCCCGATGACGGAACCACAGAGGGTGCTAATCACCGGAGGTGCCTCGGGCATCGGGCGGGCCATGGCTGAGGCGTTCGGCGAGGCGGGCGCCCGCGTCCACGTCGCCGACCTGGCCGACGCCCGAGGTGGCGAACCCGACGGCTGTGGCTTCACCGGTGTAGACGTCTCCGATCCTGCCGGCGTCGATGACCTGTTCGACGAGTTGCTAGCCCCGACCGATGCCGGAGGTCTCGGGGGTCTGGACGTGCTGTGTGCGAACGTCGGCATCGCTGGTCCGACCGGCCCCGTCGAGGACCTCGACGTTGAAGGCTGGGACCGAACCATGGCCGTCAACGTCCGCAGCGCCTTTCTCTGCTGCCGCCGGGCTGTTCCCACCATGCGGGCCGCCGGGGGCGGTTCGATCCTGTTGACCTCGTCTACCGCCGGAATTACCGGGTTTCCGATGCGTTCTCCGTACGCGGCTTCCAAATACGCCATCGTCGGGCTGGGGGACACCCTGGCCATGGAGGTGGGCGAGTTCGGGATCCGGGTGAACGTGCTCTGTCCCGGGTCGGTGGACGGCGACCGCATGGTCCGGGTGATCGATGCCGAGGCGGCGACCACAGGTGAATCGGCGGCCGACCTGCGGGCGACCTACGAGAAGCAGGTATCGATGCGGACGTTCGTGGAGGGCCGAGACATCGCGGCCATGGCCGTGTTCTTGGCCTCTCCGGCCGCCCGGTTCGTCAACGGTCAGACGATCTCTGTCGACGGGGGGCTCGAGACGCTCCGAACGACCTGGAGGACCTGAGCAGGGTCCCCGTCCGGCCCGCGGGACCAGGTATCACGCCACGTGGCCTAGGGCGGCTGAGATCTCGGCGGCCGACGAGCGTGCCCGGTCGCTGACGATGTCCCGCAGTGTCGGATCGGGGAACCGATAGCTCGGACCGTGACTGTGCAGGGCCCCTACCACGGCTCCGGACTGGTTGAACAGAGGGGCGGCCACCGAGTTAATCCCAACGGCGAACTCCTCTTCCATCCAGATATACCCGACCTCTCGGATCTCGGCGAGACGGCTTCGGATCTGCTCCGGATGGGTGACCGAGCTCGCCGTGTACCGATCCAACTTTCGGTCGAGGTACCGGTCGACGGCCCCCTCGGGCCAGTGGGCCAGGATGACCATGCCTGAAGGCACGATATGCATGGGCAGGCTGACCCCGGTCCAGTCACGGACCTGGACGGGGTTTGCACAGTCCAGTTGGCTGATGTAGTGAACGTCGTATCCGGCCGGAATAGACAGACCCACCGCCTCCGCCACCAGGTCGACCAGTTCCTGCATGGTCTTCTGGGCCACGGCTAGCAAGCTCTGGGTCGGATCCACGCTGGCTGCCAAGGTCACTAGTGTCGGCCCGACCAAGTAGCCGTTTTCGTCGGGCATCCGCTCGACGGCGCCCAACTGCTCGAGAGTGCCCAGGAGCCGAGCCACCGTGCTGGTGGGGAGGTCGAGCCGCCGTGACAACTCGCTGATACCGGCTGGCTCGTCCGCTACTTCAGTCAATATCTGGAACGCCCGGTCGATGCTCTGGACACTCTCCACCTCTGTCCCCTCCCACCTGTCGGGTTCCCCGTCTGGAAGCCGTCTTGCTCCCAACCGGAGTGGACAACCTCCGGCCGGGACGGATATTATTTCCCACAATACAGGATCTTCCCGCTTAGCGGGAAGCCGGTTTCCGGTATTCCGGCTACCGTGACAACCATTCGACCAGCACATACGGCTGACCACCGGACGTGAAAGCGTCCCCCGATACGCAACGGAGCGCATCAATGGCCGAAGACACCGGTATTGAAGAAGAAATCATCCTGGCGGACCTCAGCGACGAGGACCTCACCGCCCAGATGCACGACGATCTCTACGACGGCCTCGCGGACGAGATCACCGAGGGGACCAACATCCTCCTGGGTCGAGGTTGGGATGCCGGACGGGTCCTGAACGACGCCTTGGTTGCGGGCATGCGGATCGTGGGCATCGACTTCCGCGATGGCATCCTCTTCGTGCCCGAGGTGCTGCTGGCCGCCAACGCCATGAAGGCTGGCATGGCCATCCTCCGGCCGCTGCTGGCCGAGACCGGTGCTGAGCCCATTGGCAAGGTGGTCATAGGAACCGTCAAGGGCGACATCCACGACATCGGCAAGAACTTGGTCGGGATGATGCTCGAAGGCGCCGGCTTCGAGGTCATCGATCTCGGGATCAACACCGACGTCGAAGAGTTCCTCGGGGCACTCGACGAACACAAGCCCGACATCCTCGGCATGTCGGCCCTGCTGACCACGACCATGCCGTACATGAAGGTCGTAATCGACACTCTCGAGGAGAAGAGCCTCCGCGAGGAGTACTCGGTGATCGTGGGCGGTGCCCCGCTAAACGAGGAGTTCGGCGAGGCCATTGGCGCGGACGCCTACTGTCGG
>Ga0315327_10000772_pt1 | contig 16177 bp, 17 predicted proteins | sample M110032315metaG_FD_203460 | JGI IMG/M metagenome (GOLD analysis project Ga0315327, IMG submission 203460) | Ammonia-oxidizing marine archaeal communities from Monterey Bay, California, United States - M1 100m 32315 | ecosystem: Environmental > Aquatic > Marine > Coastal | place: USA: California... | reverse complement strand
AGCCGAAGAAGCAGCAGCTCCAGTAGCTGAAGAAAGTAAAAAGGAATAATAAATAATTTTAAATGTATAAAGATGATTTAATAGTTATAGGAGTTATTACTGGAAAACATGGCATAAAAGGCCTTATAAAAGTTAAATGGTACACAGAAAATGCTGATGGATTAGAAAAATATAATCCTATTCTTCTAAAAGATGGAAGTAACCATACTTTAAAAATTAGGTTTAAAAATAAAAACCAAGCTATTTGCTATATGGATAGCCTTAATAATCCTGAAGATGCAGATTTCTTAAAAGGACAACTAATTTATGCCAAAAGGTCTGTTTTTCCCGAACTTGATAATAATGAATACTATCAGAGTGATTTAATTGGGTGTAGAGTGGAAAATAATAAAGGTAAATTCATAGGAATGGTATCGGCGGTACTTGATTACGGTTCTTCTCCTTTATTAGAGATAGGCCAAGATTTAGTGGCATTTAATAATGATAATTTTCCTTTGGTTAATATTAAACAGAAAATAATTGTTAGCAAATTTGATTTTTTTGGAGATAAAAATAATGAATAGTAAATGCTTTGAAGCAAGAGTGCTTACACTTTTTCCTGAAATGTTTCCAGGACCTCTAGCTTATTCTTTGGCTGGTAAAGCTATAGAGAAAAATATTTGGAAGTTAAATGCTATCAATATTAGGGATTATGCAGAGGATAGACATGGATCTGTTGATGATGAACCTTATGGTGGAGGACCTGGTATGATAATGAGACCAGATATATTAGGCAAAGCCTTTGATAAAAATAGTGCTGATAGTGATTGGGAAAAGATTATATTAACACCAAGAGGTAAACCACTTACACAGAAAAAAGTTAAGGATATTTCTACTAGACCTGGGGTAATTATAGTATGTGGAAGATATGAAGGTATAGATGAAAGGTTTATTTCTTCAAGATCTCTAGATGAAATATGTATAGGAGATTATGTTTTATCTGGAGGAGAGCCTGCAGCATTAATATTAATAGATGCTATAGTTCGCTTATTAAGTGGCACTATGGGAAGTAAAAATAGTTTGATAGAAGAAAGTTTTGAAAATAATTTATTGGAGCATCCCCAGTATACTAGACCATATGAGTGGGAAGGAATGAAGCCTCCAGAGGTATTATTATCTGGAAATCATAATGAAATAGAAAAATGGAGAAAACATATAGCTTTAGAAGATACAAAAAAACGTAGACCAGAAATTTTAATTAGTGAAAAAAAGTAATTTTAGTGATAAATATATTTTATTAGAGAGAGGATAGAACAATGAATATAATTGATGAAATTGAACGCGAACAAATGAAGGAAATTCGTGAAAAAAGAGATGTTCCTGAATTTAATGCAGGTGATACAATGAAAGTGCATTTAAAAGTAGTTGAAGGTACTCGGGAAAGAATACAAATTTTTGAGGGTTTATGTATTGCGAGATCCAATAGATCTCTAAATTCTACTTTTACAGTTAGAAAAATATCTAATGGTGAAGGTGTAGAAAGAGTTTTTCCAGTTTATTCTCCATTAATTAGTAAATTAGAGGTTGTAAGAAGAGGTGATGTAAGAAGAGCAAAACTCTATTATCTTAGAGGTAGATCAGGTAAGAAAGCAAGAATAGCAGAAAAAAGGATGGATACTAAAGTTATTAATAGTTCCAAAGATGTAGTGAAGGAAGCACCTGCTAAGGAAGACTTAGATAAAGATAATAGTGAATAAAGCTAAATATAGTTAGTAAAATATAGAGGTGCTATTAATTTGAAAAAGACTTTATTCGATAAAATATGGAAACAACATGTAGTTGATGAAAGGGAGGATGGAAGTTCTCTTATATATATAGATAGACATCTTGTTCATGAAGTTACAAGTCCCCAAGCTTTTGAGGGTTTGCGAACTTCAGGAAGAGCTTTAAGAAGACCTGATTTAACTTTAGCCGTAGCAGATCATAATGTACCTACTGAAAATAGAGTTGAGGGTATAAAAGATGATATTGCTAGAATACAAGTAGAAACGCTCGAAAAAAATGTTAAAGAATATCAAGTTCCTTACATACCTTTAATGGATGCAAGGCAAGGAATAGTTCATGTAATTGGACCTGAACAAGGATTTACTCTACCTGGATGCACCTTAGTTTGTGGAGATAGTCACACTTCTACACATGGGGCATTTGGTGCACTTGCATTTGGGATAGGAACAAGCGAGGTAGAACACGTATTTGCAACTCAAACATTAGTTCAAAAGAAACCAAATACTATGTTAATAAATGTTTCTGGAAAATTATCAATTGGAGTAACGGCAAAAGATATTGCATTAGGTATAATTAAAAAATTAGGTACTTCAGGTGGTACAGGATATGTTTTAGAGTATGCAGGCGAGGCAATTTCTAATTTAAGTATTGAAGGTAGAATGACCTTATGTAATATGTCTATAGAAGCAGGAGCAAGAGCAGGATTAGTTGCTCCCGATAGCAAAACATATGAATATATTAAAAATAGACCTATGTCTCCTAAAGGAGATTTATTTGAAAAATCTATGGATGAATGGAAACTATTGCCTAGTGATGAAGGAGCTATTTTTGATAAATTAGTTAATATAGATGCTAGTTCTCTTGAACCTCATTTGACTTGGGGAACTAGTCCTGAAGATGTTCTTCCAATAAACAGTAATGTGCCTGACCCGCAAAAAGTTGAAAAGGAAAATTTAAAAAGTGCTATGAAAGATTCTCTAGATTATATGGGATTAAAACCTGGTATCCCTTTAACTAATATAAAAATAGATAAAGTATTTATTGGCTCTTGCACAAATAGTAGAATTGAAGATCTTAGAGAAGCAGCATTGATTGCAAAAGGAAAAAAGGTAAATGATTCTGTACATGCAATGGTTGTACCAGGATCTGGATTAATTAAAGAACAAGCAGAAAAAGAAGGTATTGCAGATATTTTGATTGAAGCAGGTTTTGATTGGAGAGAACCAGGATGCTCCATGTGTCTAGGTATGAACCCTGATCAATTAAAACCTAAAGAAAGATGTGCATCAACATCAAATAGAAATTTTAGAGGCAGACAAGGAAGAGATGGAAGAACACATTTAGTTAGTCCTGGTATGGCAGCTGCTGCTGCCATAGCTGGACATTTTGTTGATGTAAGAAATTTTAATTAAAAATAGGTATTATTAGGCATGAAATCTTTTAATAAATTAAGTGGAATAGTTGCTTCCTTACCTCAGTTAAATATTGATACAGATGCAATAATACCTAAGCAATTTTTAAAAACAATTGATAGAACAGGTTTAGGAAAACATTTGTTTCATGAAAAAAGATATAATAAGGAAAATAATTTAAATGAGAATTTTGTGTTAAATAAAGAACCGTGGAATAAGTCTAAATTTATTGTCGCTGGCGATAACTTTGGCTGCGGTTCAAGCAGAGAACATGCGCCTTGGGCATTACTAGATTTTGGTATAAGTTGTATTATTTCAACTTCTTTTGCAGATATATTTTATAATAATTGTTTTAAAAATGGTGTTTTACCTGTTATTTTAGATGAAAAAAATGTGATTGAAATCAATAAGCTGGCACTTGAAGGAATTGAAATTTCTATAAATTTAGAAGAGCAACAAATAATAGCTCAAAATAAAATTTATAAATTTGATATAGATCCATATAGAAAGCATTGTTTGTTAAATGGACTTGATGACATAGGAATTACTCTAGAAAACGAAAATAAAATTAACTTTTATGAGGGTAAATTAAGCAATAAAAAATGGCATATTCCTGAGAAAATTTGATAAAAAAATAGGTGGTTTATATGAAAAGTAATAGAAAAATTTTAATGCTTCCTGGTGATGGAATTGGTCCCGAAGTAATGAATGAAACAAAAAAGGTTATTGGTTGGTTTGATAAACGAAGAGAAGTAGGTTTTGATTTAGATGAAGGTTTAGTTGGTGGAGCTTCATATGATAAACATAAAACACCTTTAACTGATGAAGTAATGGACAAAGCATTTAATTCTGATGGAGTTTTATTTGGAGCAGTAGGTGGGCCTATGTATGATAATTTACCTTTTTCAGAAAAACCAGAAAGAGGATTATTAAGATTAAGAAAAGAGCTTGGCTTATTTGCTAATTTAAGACCTGCAATAGTATTTGATGCATTAGCAGATGCCTCTAGCTTGAAAAAGGAAATTGTATCAGGATTAGATATAATGATCCTTAGAGAGTTAACAGGTGGGATATATTTTGGAGAGCCTAGAGGTATTAACGAGTTGCCAGATGGTTCAAAAGTGGGAATAAATACAGAAGTTTATTCAACTAATGAAATTAGAAGAGCAGGAGATGTAGCTTTTGAATTGGCATCCAAGAGAAGAGGACTAGTTCATTCCGTTGAAAAAGCAAATGTAATGGAAAGTGGATTATTATGGCGTCAAGAAATACAAAAATTGTATGAAGAAAAATATAAAGATTTAAAATTAGAACATATGTATGCTGATAATTGTGCTATGCAGTTAGTTAGAGACCCTCATCAATTTGATGTAATAGTTACAACAAATCTTTTTGGAGATTTATTATCAGATATTTCTGCTCAACTTACTGGTTCTTTAGGGATGCTTCCTTCTGCCTCTTTGGGTGAAGTAAATGAATATGGTATTAGAAAATCTTTATTTGAACCAGTTCATGGAAGTGCACCAGATATAGCTGGACAAGGTAAAGCAAATCCGATTGCAATGATATTATCTTTTTCAATGATGTTGCGATATTCTTTAGATAGAATTGAAGATGCTAATTTAGTAGAGAAAGCTGTCACTAAAACATTAGAAGACGGTTTAAGAACTGCTGATATTATGCAGCCAGGTAAAACTTTAATTTCTACTGAACAAATGGGTGCTGAAATATGCAACCGATTAGATCAATTATCCGTATAAAATATAGGAGTTTATAATGAGTTATAATGTTGCTGTTTTGGGGGCTACCGGTGCTGTTGGGCATGAAATGCTTACTATATTGCAAGAAAGAAATTTCCCTATACAGAATATTTATGCTTTAGCCTCAAAAAGATCAGTGGGTAAAGAAGTAAGTTTTGGTGATAAAGTTTTAAAAGTACAAGATGTTGAAAAGTTTGATTTTTCTATTGCAGATATTGCTCTATTCTCAGCCGGGTCAAGTGTATCAAAAATATGGGCACCAATTGCTGGTGAAAAAGGTTGTATAGTAATTGATAATACATCTTTCTTTAGGATGGATCCAGAAGTACCGTTAGTTATTCCAGAAGTTAATCCTGAAGCATTAGAAGCTTACAGAAATAAAAATATTATAGCCAACCCTAATTGTTCTACTATACAAATGCTAGTTCCATTAAAACCATTACATGATTTATCTATAATTAAAAGGGTAGTTGTATCAACCTATCAATCTGTTTCGGGAGCAGGTAAATCTGCTATGGATGAACTTTGGGATCAAACTAGAAAAATGTTTTTTAATGAAACAATAAAAACTCAGAATTTTTCTAAGAGAATCGCTTTTAATGTAATTCCTCATATAGACAAATTTTTAGATGATGGAACTACTAAAGAAGAGCAAAAAATGGTTGATGAAACAAAGAAAATTTTAGACAGTTCTATTGAAGTATCTGCCACATGTGTAAGAGTTCCAGTTTTTATTGGACATGCTGAATCTGTGAATATTGAATTTGAATCAAACATAAGCATTGAAGAAATAAGAAATATATTGTCAGATGCACCTGGTGTTTCGCTAATCGATGATGTTAAAACAGATACTTATATTACACCTATTGAGTGTGTTTCAGATTTTTCTGTTTTCGTATCACGTTTAAGAATTGACCACACTTTGCCTAATGGTATTAATATGTGGGTTGTTTCAGATAATTTAAGAAAAGGCGCTGCCTTAAATTCAGTGCAAATAGCTGAAGAATTAATTAATAGAAAGTTTATTTGATGAGTGATAAGCAGACTTTAGAATCTAGACCATTATCTCCACATTTGCAGGTTTATAAAGCTCAAATAACGTCTGTTTTATCAATATCTCATAGAATATCAGGAGTATTTTTATCTTTAGGATTATTAACCATGTCTTTCTTTATTTTACTTCTAGCTTTAGGTAAAGATAGTTTTTTTCTATGGATATTATTTTCAACCTCTTTTGTAGGTGAAGTAATTCTTTTCGCTTGGGTTTTTGCTCTGTCTTTTCATATGTTTAATGGGATAAGACATTTATTTTGGGATTATGGTATAGGATTATCTATAACTATTTCTAAATGGACAGGAATAATTGTATGTTTTGCTAGTGTAATAACAAGTATTATATTCGGAATTATTTTATTGGAATTGATATTATGAGAAGTGTAGTTAAACATTGGAAAATTCAGAGATATTCAGCAATAGGGAATTTGGTTTTAGCACTTTGGCTAGCTCTTTCACTTATGTGTATACAAGGTAATTCATTTGAAGAAACTATTAAATGGTTAAAATATCCTGTTAATTCAATTTTAATATCCCTTTTTTTTATTACTAGCTTTCTTCATATGAGGTTGGGTTTACAAGTTGTAATAGAAGACTACATATCTAAAGTTTTGTTAAGAAAAAGATTAATTATAGGTATAAATAGCCTTAGCTGGATACTAACAATAATGTCAATTGTTTCGGTTTTAAAAATTGTTATTTTTAATTAGGAGTAAAAAATGTCTAATGCCTATAATATTGTAGATCATAAATACGATGTAATAGTAGTAGGAGCTGGAGGGGCAGGATTAAGGGCTACTTTAGGTTTAGCTGAGAAAGGATTAAAGACGGCTTGTTTAACAAAGGTTTTTCCTACCCGCTCTCATACTGTAGCTGCGCAAGGAGGTATAAGTGCTGCACTAGGTAATATGGGAGAGGATGATTGGCGTTGGCATATGTATGATACAGTTAAGGGAAGTGATTGGCTTGGAGATCAAGATGCAATTGAATACATGTGTAAAGAGGCTAATTCAGCCGTAATAGAATTAGAGAAGTATGGTGTACCTTTTTCTAGAACAGAGGAAGGTAAGATTTATCAAAGACCATTTGGTGGAATGACTACGGAGTTTGGTGATGGACCCCAAGCACATAGAACATGTTCAGCGGCAGATAGGACTGGCCACGCAATATTACATACTTTATATCAACAAGCTTTAAAAAATAATGCAGAATTCTTTATAGAATATTTTGCTTTAGATTTAATTATGGAAGATGGGGTTTGTAGAGGTGTGATGGCTTGGTGTTTAGAAGATGGAACTATTCATAGGTTTTTAGCTCAAAGTGTTGTTTTAGCAACAGGTGGTTATGGTAGAGTTTATTTTTCTGCTACTTCTGCTCATACATGTACTGGTGATGGGAATGCAATGGCATTAAGAGCAGGCCTTCCCCTTCAAGATATGGAATTTGTTCAATTTCATCCAACAGGAATTTATGGGGCTGGTTGCTTGATTACAGAAGGAACTCGCGGAGAAGGAGGATATTTAACTAATAGTTCTGGAGAGAGGTTTATGGAGAGATATGCTCCTCATGCGAAGGATCTTGCTTCTAGAGATGTTGTTGCTAGAGCAATGACTGTAGAAATTCATGAAGGAAGGGGTGTAGGAAAAAATGCGGATCATATATTTCTCCATCTAGAGCATTTAGACTCAGAAGTTATTAACGAAAAACTGCCAGGTATAAAAGAAACTGCTAAAATTTTTGCAGGTGTTGATGTGGGTCGTGAACCAATTCCTGTATTACCTACTTGCCATTATAATATGGGAGGCATTCCAGCAAAATATACTGGGGAAGTTTTGACTGGAAAAGGAAATGATAATAAAGAAATTATGCCAGGCTTATGTGCAGTTGGAGAAGCAGCCTGTGTTTCTGTTCATGGAGCAAATCGATTAGGTTCTAATTCCTTACTTGATTTAGTTGTTTTTGGAAGAGCTGCAGGTATTCATTTAGGAGATTCTTTAAAACCTGGCGCAACTCAAAAACCTGTGAGTAAAAACCTAGGAGATGATGCAATAGAAAGATTAAATAATATAAGGTATTCTAAGGGTTCTTCTCAAACTTCCAGTATTCGTTTGGAAATGCAAAGGGCTATGCAAGAAAACTGTGCAGTTTTTAGAACAGGTGATATTTTAGATAAAGGGATGAAAAGAATAAATAATGTATGGGAAGAGTTTAAAGATATTTCTCTTACTGATAAATCTATGATTTGGAATACAGATTTGCTTGAAACTTTAGAGCTAAAAAATTTATTAGAACAAGCAATGGTTACTATGGCTTCTGCTAGAAATAGAAAAGAAAGTAGAGGCGCACATGCTAGAGAAGATTTTCCTAATCGTGATGATGATAATTGGTTATTCCATTCTTTAGCTTGGGAAAAAGATGGAGAAGTAAAACTTGGTAATAGTAAAGTTACCTTAAATTCTTTAACTAACGATGTACAAAGTTTTCCTCCTAAAGCAAGAGTTTATTAAAATGGTACAATTAACACTTCCAAAAAATTCTAAAATTATAAAGGGAAATTTTTTTTCTTTGGAAACAGATGTTACCGAAAAAAAAATATTTAAAATATATCGATATGATCCTGAAAAAAAAGAAAACCCAAGGTTGGATTCTTATGAGATTGATTTAAAGAAATGTGGCCCCATGGTTTTAGATGCATTGATTTATATTAAAAATGAAATAGACCCAAGTTTAACATTCAGAAGGTCTTGTCGAGAGGGAGTATGTGGTTCATGTTCAATGAATATTGATGGCACAAATACTTTAGCTTGTACCAAAAATATTAATGATGTTAGAGGAGATTTAAAAATTTATCCTCTACCTCATATGAAAGTTATAAAAGATCTGGTTCCTGATTTATCGAATGCATATAGGCAGTATGCTTCTATTGATCCTTGGCTAAAAAGTACAACCGAAACTGAAGATGGATTAGAAAAAAGGCAATCCCCTGAGGAACGAAAGAAATTGGATGGTGCTTATGAATGTATACTATGTTTTTGCTGTTCTACTAGTTGTCCATCTTATTGGTGGAACGGAGATGAATATTTAGGCCCAGCCACTTTGCTGCAAGCTTATCGATGGATTTCTGATTCAAGAGATGAAGCACGAGAAGAACGTTTAGACTATCTAGAAGATTCTTTTAAGTTATATAGATGTCATACTATTATGAATTGTACTAAAACTTGTCCGAAGGGCTTAAATCCAGCTAAGGCAATATCAAAAATTAAAAAAGCAATTTCTGAAAGAGCTTAACATTAACTTTCTTTTGTAGTAGTTCTTTAATTAATGATGTGGTTGTTTATAATTTTAGGTTTACTAATACTAGTTTCTTCTGGGGATTTTTTAGTACGTGGCTCGGTTGCTCTGGCAAATATATTTAAAATATCTCCTTATATCATAGCAGCTACATTTGTAGCTTTCGGAACATCTGCTCCAGAATTATTTGTTTCAGGAATAGCTAGTTATTCAGGTCATCCAGCGGCAGCTATTGGAAATATATTAGGGTCTAATTTCGCTAATGTTTTCTTAGCATTAGGAATGACTGCATTAATTGTATCTATTTCAAGTCCTAAAAATAAGTTTCCTTTAGAAATTAAAGTATTATTATTCAGTACAGTAATATTTGTATTAATATTATATAATGTATCTATAATTAGATGGTGGGTGGGAGTGCTATTATTGGTGTCTCTTATCTTTTATATTATATATATTATCAAATATGATACTAGAAAAGATTCTGAGGAGATTATAGAAGAGAGTTCATCTTTATCAAAATCTATATTTATATTTTTATCAGGTTTAATAGGTGTTTCCTTAGGAGCTAATTTATTAATTGAAGGTTCTATAGATTTAGCAAAGTATTATGGAATTAGAGAGACTGTTATAGGTTTAGGAGTATTAGCATTTGGAACTTCTTTACCTGAAGTAGCCACTTCAATTATTGCAGCAATAAAAAAAGAGAATAACATTGCTATAGGTAATATCGTTGGTTCAAATATTTTTAATATTTTAGGCATTGGTGGAGTAACTATATTAGTTTCTGGTAATGACTTTTTAAATTTAAATAATATTATAACTATTTATGATATTATACCTTTTTTATTATCAACTATTATATTGGTTTATTTTTATAAATTTAATTCTAACATTAATAAAATATATGGAATTATATTTGTTATATTTTATTTAATATGGATATTTTATATTTTTCTAAATTAGTATTAGTAAATATTAATTCTTTAGTATATTTATAAAAAACGGTTAAAAAATTTAATTTATTTTTTTATATGGAGTAAAAATTATGACAATTGTTGGTCACAGAATTAATGGAAAATTAGAAGTTGAAGAAAACTCGAGATTAGGAGATGTGTATAATCCTGCTACTGGAGAAGTTGAGCGCCAGGTAGCACTTGCTTCCGTTACCCAAGTTGATAGTGCAGTAAAAGCAGCAAAAGATGCTTTAGAAGCTTGGAGTCAAACACCACCAATTCAAAGAGCTAGAGTAATGTTTAAATATAAACAACTTATTGAAGAGAATATTAATGAATTAGCTGATCTTGTAGGAAGAGAACATGGAAAAACTTTAGTAGATGCAAAAGGTTCGGTTATAAGAGGATTAGAGGTAGTAGAGTTTGCTTGTGGTATCCCACATCTTCTTAAGGGAGAATATACAGAGCAAGTAGGTACTGGAGTAGATAGTTTTTCTATTAGACAACCTGTCGGAATTGCTGCCGGTATAACGCCATTTAATTTTCCCGCAATGGTTCCATTATGGATGTTTCCAATTGCAATTGCATGTGGAAATACATTTATTTTAAAACCTAGTGAAAGAGATCCTTCATGTCCAATGAGGTTAGCAGAATTATTAGAAGAAGCTGGTGCTCCAGCTGGTGTTTTAAATGTTGTAAATGGTGATAAAAAAGCCGTAGATGCAATATTGGACCATCCAGATATAGATGCTGTTTCATTCGTTGGTTCTACACCAGTTGCAAAACATGTTTATTCTAGGGGTTCTCTGGCTGGTAAACGGGTTCAGGCATTAGGAGGAGCAAAAAATCACATGGTTGTTATGCCAGATGCAGATTTAGATCAAACAGTGGATGCACTAATGGGTGCAGCGTATGGATCTGCAGGCGAGCGCTGTATGGCAATAAGCGTTGCTGTAGCTGTGGGAGATATTGGGGATAAACTAATTGAAAAAATGGCACCAAAAGTAAGTGGTCTAAAAATTGGACCTTGGGATGACCCGGAAGCTGAAATGGGCCCTATAGTTACAAGACAATCTTTTGATAAAATTACTAATTTAATAAACGAAGGTGAGAAAGATGGAGCTGATATCATAGTTGATGGAAGAAATCTTACGTTACAAGGATATGAAAAAGGTAATTTTATGGGAGGAACTTTATTTGATAATGTTGCGCCTGGTATGTCAATATATGACCAAGAAATATTTGGTCCAGTTCTTTCAACAGTAAGGGCAAAGACTTATTCAGAGGCATTAGATTTAGTTAAGTCTAATCCTTATGGAAATGGAGTTTCTATTTTTACAAGAGATGGAGATACTGCCAGAGACTTTGCTTCAAAAACAAATATTGGAATGGTAGGTATAAATATTCCAATTCCAGTTCCAGTAGCCTATCATAGCTTTGGCGGTTGGAAAGATTCTTTATTTGGTTCCAATAATGCGCATGGAATGGATGGAGTAAGATTTTATACAAGAATTAAAACAGTCTCTTCTCGTTGGCCTTCAGGCATTAAAGATGGAGCTTTATTCACAATGCCTATAATGAAGTAATAATAAAGGATGATTTTTTGAGTAATTCAAATGCTGTATCTGCTTTATATAAAAAATTAGTAGAAGCAGGTACAGTAATTGAAGATTATGGACAATTAAACACAATTAAAGCTTTAGATGATTTATATAATCAAATTAAATCAAATATTTATTTTAAAAATTTTTTCTCAAATAAAAAATATATGGGAGTGTATATATTCGGACGAGTAGGAAGAGGTAAATCCTATCTTATGGATATATTCTATAAACTAGTTCAAGACGAAAGATGCATGAGAGTGCATCATCACGATTTTATGAAAAATATTTATGTGTATATGAAAGAAAGTAGATCATCAAATAATAAAAATCCTTTAAAATTTGCAATAGATAAATTAACTAAAGGTATAAGCTTATTATGTGTTGATGAATTTGAAGTATTAGATGTTGCTGACGCAATGATATTAGAAAAAATATATAGAGCACTAATTAAAAAAAATATAAAAGTAGTTTTAACATCTAATACTTCTCCATCAAATTTATATAATAATGGTCTACAAAGAGAACGTTTTTTTCCTTTCATTACTTTAGTAGAAAAATATTTTTCTGTTCAAGAGGTTTTAGAAGGAAAGGATTATAGGATAAAAATTTCTGACCAAATAGGTATTCATGAATTTCAGGATTTTTATTATTTACCTTCAAATACAAAATCACACGAAAAATTATTTAATATTTTAAGAAATAGTAATCAGGTCGAATCTATAGATATAGAATATAATAGAAGAAAAATGAAGATTGAAAAAATTGCTAATCGTGTGTCAATTTTTTCTTTTGAAAAATTATGTGAATCAAATTTGTCAGCTATTGATTATTTCCAAATAGTCAATATATGTGATTGGATTATTATTACTGATGTTCCAGAACTAACGTCAAAAGATCGAAATAAAGCCAAAAGATTTCAACTACTTTTAGATATTTTATATGATAAAAAAATAGGATTAGCTTTATCATCAAATATTAAGCCTGAAGATATTTATATAGCCGGTGATGGTTACATAGAATTTAGAAGAACTATTTCTAGAATCTATGAAATGACTAATAAGGATTGGCTAAACAAATTAAAAAATAAAGATTTTAAAAAACTACTAAGTTTATGATACTTATTATAAATTACATTCTTAATTATATGTGGAGGTATTGTGTCTAATCAAATAATTATTCCAAGTATTATGCAAATAGGTTCTGGTGCAAGCCAAGAATTAGGAAAAATAATGAATAGTATGGGATATAAAAACCCATTGATTATAACGGATTCTATGATGATAGAATTAGGATATATATCAAGGATAGAAGAAAATTTGAAAGATAATAATATCATTGCAGATGTTTTTAAAGATACTATTCCTGAGCCGACAGTTGCATCTATTCAGGCAGGTGTTAACAAAGTTAAAAATGGAAATTATGATTCGATTATTGCTTTAGGAGGAGGAAGTCCAATTGATAGTGCTAAAGCAATTGCTATTTTAGGAAAATTTGGCGGAGTAATGAGAGATTATAAATTTCCTCGCATAGTTTCAGAAGTTGGAATTCCTGTTATTGCTATACCAACTACTGCAGGCACAGGTTCAGAAGTTACACGTTTTACAATTATATCTGATGAAAATACAGATGAAAAAATGTTGTGTGTTGGAAAAGGATTTATGCCATCTGTTGCATTAATAGATTATGAGTTAACAATTAGCTTACCAAAAAGAGCAACAGCTGATACAGGTATAGACGCATTAACGCATGCTATGGAAGCATATGTAAGTAAAAAGGCCAATCCTTATAGTGATATGCAGGCTTTAGCGGCTATGAAATTAATAGCGCCTAATTTGAGAAAAGTATTTCATGATGGAAGTAATAGAGAGGCAAGAGAAAAAATGATGCTTGGTGCTACATTAGCGGGCGTAGCATTTTCAAATGCTTCGGTGGCTTTGGTACATGGAATGAGTAGACCAATCGGAGCATTTTATCATGTTCCACATGGTTTATCTAATGCAATGTTATTGCCATCAGTTACAGAATATTCAATTCCTGCAGCAACTCAAAGATATGCTGATTGTTCTAGGGCTATGGGAGTTGCCTTACCTAGTGACAATGATGAAGTTGCAAATAATAAACTATTGGTAGAGCTTTCAGCAATTAATGAAGAGCTGGATGTTCCCACACCAAAGGAGTTTGGAATAGATAAAGATGATTTTATGAATAATATGGAAATAATGGCAAAACAAGCAATAGCTTCTGGTTCTCCAGGAAATAATCCTAGAGTTCCAGAGGTTAATGAAATTATAGGTATATATAAACTTCTGTGGTAGAAATAATGATTATTTTTAATAAATAAGATATATTTATTAGGAGAAGTTGATGTTTAGAGATGAAGTACTATCTTACCCAGCAAACAAAATTACTGAAGAACAAAGAAAATTTTATTTTAAAAATGGATATTTAGAGCTTCAAAATTTTGTTCCGAAAAGTACATTAAAAGAACTAAATAAAGTTACTAATCAATTTATTAATAAAAGTAAAAAAATAAAAAACTCTGATCGTTTATTTGATCTGGCTCCAGAACATTCTAATAAAAAACCTCTAGTAAGAAGGATAAAGAGGCCAGATGAACAACATTCAGTTTATTGGAATTTTGCTTCTGGGTTAATAGCTGATTTAGCCTGCGATTTGGCAGGGCCAGATGTAGTTTTTCATCATTCAAAACTAAATTTTAAATGGTTTGATGATAGTGATAAAGTAAATTGGCATCAGGATATTCAATTTTTTCCTCACACTAATTATAATGTTTTTACTATAGGGTGTTATTTAGAAGATACAGATATGGATAATGGGCCATTAGGAGTTTTACCTGCAAGTCATGAAGGAAAATTGTATAATCAATATGATTCAGCGGGAAATTGGAAAGGAGCATTAAGTAAAGAGGATGTAAAAAATATAGATCTCTCAAAAGTGCAATATCTGATGGGAGCTGCTGGATCAATAACTATTCATAATTGTAGAACTTTACATTCTTCTCCTCCAAGTAAATCACAAAACCCTAGACCTTTATTATTAAATTGTTACTCATCTGCAGATGCTAAGGCATATACTCCACATCCTGATAAATCTAAAAATGCATATAGAGTAGTAAGAGGAAGACAATCACTTTGGGCTAAACATGATCCTCGACCATGTTTGATTCCTCCAGATTGGTCTGGTGGATATACGTCAATATATGCGGCACAATCTGGAGAAGATAAATAATATAAATACTTTAATAATTTATTTATTCGATATATACACGAATAATAATTACATCAATAAGGAATAAAAATATGTCTAAATCAAAAATAGCACTTGTAGGTTCTGGAGCAATTGGTGGAACGCTTGCCCATTTAGTAGGATTAAAAGAATTAGGAGATGTAGTACTTTTAGATATAGCTAAAGGTATTCCAGAGGGAAAAAGTTTAGATATAGCACAATCATCTCCTGTTGAAGGTTTTGACATAGGTGTGCATGGCGGAAGTAATTATAGTTTATTGAAAGATTCAGATGTAGTAATAGTTACAGCAGGAATTCCAAGAAAACCTGGAATGAGTAGAGATGATCTTCTTGGAATTAATTTAGGGGTAATGAAAACTGTTGGAGAAGGAATCAAAAAATATTCTCCAAATGCTTTTGTAATATGTATTACAAATCCATTAGATGCTATGGTATGGGCGCTAAGAGCATTTAGTGGCTTAAAACCTAGTAAGGTTGTAGGTATGGCTGGAGTATTAGATAGTGCTAGGTTTAGATATTTTTTGGCTCAAGAAATGAAAGTTTCTATATCTGATATCACAGCATTTGTTATGGGAGGGCATGGAGATACTATGGTTCCTCTTATTAGATATTCTTCTGTTGCGGGTATTCCTTTATTAGAATTAATAAAAATGGGATGGATTACAAAAAAGAAATTAGATGAAATAGTTCAGAGGACTAGAGATGGAGGAGCTGAAATAGTTTCACTACTTAAAACAGGATCAGCATTTTATGCTCCTGCTACATCTGCAATACAAATGGTAGAAAGCTATTTAAAAGATAAGAAAAAAGTTTTACCATGTGCTGCAATGCTTAATGGAGAGTATGGAATAAAAGGTATGTACGTAGGAGTTCCTGTCATTATTGGAAAAAAAGGAATAGAGCGAGTAATAGAAGTTAGTTTGGATAGAGATGAGAAATCTATGTTCAAAAAATCAGTTAAAGCTGTAAATGACTTGGCGATCGCTTGTAAAAATATAGATAAATCTTTAAGCACGCATTTTAGAAAAATAAAATTATAAAAATAATTTTGTTTCTTATGTCTTTTGTAGTTT
>Ga0315327_10000771_pt1 | contig 16179 bp, 19 predicted proteins | sample M110032315metaG_FD_203460 | JGI IMG/M metagenome (GOLD analysis project Ga0315327, IMG submission 203460) | Ammonia-oxidizing marine archaeal communities from Monterey Bay, California, United States - M1 100m 32315 | ecosystem: Environmental > Aquatic > Marine > Coastal | place: USA: California... | reverse complement strand
TTGCGCCTGTTTATCCTGTATTGCCCGTTAGACCTGTGTTTCCTGTGAGTCCTTGAGTTCCTTGACCTCCCGTTGCTCCTGTTCCACCTGCCGTTCCTATGCCGCCTGTCGTTCCTATCCCACCTGTCGTTCCATCTCCACCTGCCGCACCTGCACCGCCTGTTGAACCCGTTAAACCTGTGTTCCCCGTTAATCCTGTATTTCCTGTGAGTCCTTGAGTTCCAATACTGCCTGTCGTTCCATCTCCACCTGCCGCACCTGCACCACCTGTCGAACCTGTTAATCCTGTGTTGCCTGTAAGACCTGTGTTTCCTGTGAGTCCTTGAGTCCCAATACCACCTATCGTTCCATCTCCACCTGTTACGCCTGTTAGACCTGTATTGCCTGTTAGACCTGTATTCCCTGTGAGTCCTTGAGTTCCCGCACCACCTGTTACACCTGTTAGACCTGTATTACCTGTAAGACCTGTGTTTCCTGTGAGTCCTTGAGTGCCTTGTCCACCTATCGCTCCTGTTCCACCTATTGAACCTGTGAGTCCTGTATTGCCTGTTAGCCCTGTGTTTCCTGTGAGTCCTTGAGTGCCGATACCACCTATTGAACCTGTTAATCCTGTATTGCCTGTTAGCCCTGTGTTTCCTGTGAGTCCTTGAGTGCCGATACCACCTGTCGAACCCGTTAATCCTGTATTGCCTGTTAGCCCTGTGTTTCCTGTGAGTCCTTGCGTCCCTCCACCACCTGTTGTCCCTGTTCCACCTGTTACACCTGTTAACCCTGTGTTTCCTGTAAGTCCTTGAGTTCCAATACCACCTGCTACTCCATTTCCACCTGTTACACCTGTTAAGCCTGTAAGACCTGTTAGACCAACATCTCCTGTTAAACCTGTATTTCCCACCCCACCTGCAACTCCCGTTAAGCCCGTATTACCTGTGAGTCCTGTATTACCTGTAAGACCTGTGTTACCTGTAAGACCTATATCTCCTGTCGCACCTTTTACGCCAACCAGACCTGTATCGCCTATGCCGCCGACATCCCCTATTCCACCGATTGCCCCTGTTAGACCTGTGTTTCCTGTTAGACCTGTGTTACCTGTGAGTCCTTGAGTGCCAATACCTCCTGTCGCACCTGTTAATCCTGTGTTGCCTGTAAGACCTGTGTTTCCTGTGAGTCCTGTTATGCCTGTGAGTCCTTGAGTTCCAATGCCTCCTATTGCCCCTGTTAATCCTGTGTTTCCCGTTAATCCCCTAAAACCTGTGTCCCCTGTATTACCTGTTAGACCTGTGTTTCCTGTTAAACCTGTTATACCTGTTAATCCCGTATTACCCGTTAGACCTGTATTGCCCGTTAGCCCTGTATTACCTGTTAGACCTGTTAATCCTATCACACCCGTATTACCTGTTAATCCCGTATTACCTGTTAGACCTATATTGCCCGTCAACCCTGTGTTTCCTGTTAATCCCGTATTACCTGTTAGACCTGTATTGCCTGTTAGTCCGTCAGTTCCGATGCCTCCCAACCCCCCTGTGAGTCCCGTATTGCCCGTTAATCCTGCGTTCCCTGTTAGACCTGTGTTACCTGTGAGTCCTTTATCCCCTGTTGCACCTGTTAAACCTGTATTGCCTGTTAAACCTTTATCTCCCGTAACACCTGTGGGATTTGTAACATTCCAAGTGATGCTTACAGGCGAAGTTCCACTATCAGTAGTCATAGTCATATTCGTTCCAGCCACGAACTCAATAGGCTGTTCTCCCGTAGGAGTGAGAGAAGTTTGACCTGTAACAGAAATAACATACCAAAAGGAGTTCATTCCCACCGTAACTGAACCTCCACCATCATTAGTAACGGTAAATCCATCTGTAACATCGAAAGACATGGTGTTCACATTGGCTACACTCACCGAACTATCAGAGAGTTTAACGGTAATGTTGGCCGCCGCCCCACCACCTGTGGTGATAGTAACTTCTCCATGTCCATTATCCACTAAAGTTCCGTTGGAAACATTAATGTGGGTAACATCAGAAACATCCGTAGCAAGGTCTATGGTGCTTACCCTCAGTAATCCTGAACCTCTGTCTGTTCCTGTAAGTGGATAAGTCATAGAAATACCTCGATAGATTACTCTATCTTATATGCAACAGTCAGACTATAAGAAACCTCTCGTTGAGGAACAGCCGCTTAAAATCAGGCGGGCATTGTTATATCGGTGTGGTCAGTATCGGAAGAAGCCACATATTGTTCAGTCCAACCTGCGAAAATTCCATCAACCGCGTTTCCTGCGGCAGAAAAATCATAAGTTCCCCCACTATTATTTATCACACGGAAAATAATGGATTGTTTTACTACTATTGGATTCTCAAACTCCCATAATTGATTGTAAGGGGAAGATGGGGATAACTGAAAATCATCCCATGCTAAAGCAATATTGCCGTCAATTAAAATCTGATAAGTAATTCCTGTTACGCCATTTAACTCTGCGTGACCAAATTTCTTTAATCTCCAAAATTCCAAGTCAGGAGTTCCTGCGAGAACCGATGTTGCCCCTGTTTGAGAAGCACCCGAATCTGTAAGATAAACTGCGAAAATATCGCTCGATGCCCCATCAAGCACCGTTCCTGTGTTCTTCTTCTGCCTCTCTATGATATTTGCAGAATCAGCCTTTGGATAAAGATGCCAGGGAGTTATTAGGTTGTTATAGCGCATTAAGGCTGACCTATCACCGAAACGGGAACGGACAGGTCGCTGTTGCACAGGACTTGTTAAACCCTCACGATGGGCTGAAGTCGCTACATGAGTAGTAGTGGAATAACTGCTTGGAGGTGGAGGATTCGGGTCAACCGCATCTCCCGCCAGACTGTAAGGTATCTGAAAACCCTTATTGCGATAAGGCTGTTTGAGATTGCGCTGTCCTCTTGTTGGTTCGCCCATTTTTCTTCACCTTCATTCGCTTAAGCGGAACGACCACCTTAGCGAGAGCGTGGGAAGTCGCTGTCCGTATATGTTCCCGCAACCTTCTGGAGAGCCAATTCGCTTATCATGTTAATGATAAGAGTTCGCCCGTTGTTTGCACCAGCCGCCAATGCGTTAACGCAAGTGACGGTAACAGACATTGGGTATTGATACAATACCAGAATTGGGGAGGGTAATGTTAGCATCTTGCTTTCGGAAAGCAGAGCAGGGGTAAGAGAGAAAGTCTGAGATGGAACATTGTTTGCTCCCACAGTAATTTTAACATCGAACTCGATGTCCGTAGCAGTTGCCGAAATACCTGTGCCTAACTCGTCTAAGAGAGCCACTTGGAGTGCATAAACACGCACTTCCTCGTTGTTGGCTTGTGAAGTGGTAATGTTAGTAACGCTCGTAGTTCCTGCGGTTGTCGCTGGTGCGAATGCCGCATTGACGCGGTAAATCTCTGGCTGTGGGTCTTGATTTGCCATTTTTTCATCTCCTAATGTATCTTTAATTGGTTGCCCTACTATTTATGCTTGTGGTTCGTGGGTGTGATACCTAACTATATCTCACAGGGCGACTATAAGAATCTATGCTTGTATTTAAGCGTTCACTCAAATAAATCATCATCCTGTTCTTTAGCCATTGGAGCAAGCGAAGGAAGTTTCTCTTTCACATCTAAGTTGGCGCGTATTAGACTCCACATCTTCGGAGCAATATCCTTTATTTCATCGTCCAAATTACGCCCTTCTTTTATCGCTTCCGCTTCAAAATACTCTTGAAACTTAGAAAACAAATTAACGGTTTTGTAAAAAGAAGGAGTAAAAACAGTCTTATACGCATTACCAATATCATTGGCTGACCTCTGGGCTAAAACGGCTAAGACCACCGCCCCTAAGTTAGTAGCCGTAATGAAACTTAAAAGTTGCCAAGTCCACCACTCCGTAGGCTGAATCATCAAAGCCACACTCTGAAGAACAAGAGCAATACCAACCACAATCAGAATCAAAGTCCGAGCCGAAATAATAGTAGGGTCTGAAAACCTCTCCCAATCAATGTCCTCCATCATAATTCCCCCATCGGATTGCGACTTACCTCAATAAGCCATCGCCCCTCCACCTGCACTTTACGCGCATAGGGAAAACCATGTTCCGAAAGAGTCAACATCGTTTTCTTTAACCATCCCCTGCCCTTATCACAGTAAAACCTATCTTCACGAAAAATTCCTTGATTGCTCTCTAAAACGAATTGTTGGAGAGAAACCAACCTTAAACCCCCAACCCTTTCCCAATGAAAAACAGGAGTTTCCAATCCACTTAAATCGGCTTCACTTACGATAGCACCTGTGGAAAGAGCCTCTTGCTCCATCCGCAACCTCTCTTTAATTATCTCAAAATCTCTGCTAAACTGCGTCGCCCAAAACTCAGGGTCTAACTTATACTCAGCATCCCCAATAGCCAAGCGAGAAGATTCGTAAAATCGGTATTCCATCGCTATCGAATCTGCCGCGCCCCTTTCAGTTACCGACTCGACAGTTTCCTCCAACACCTCGACAGGGAGCGTGTCTAAAGGTTCATCATCAGCATCCACTAACATAGGTAAAACCACCCTTATTCATCGCGCCTTACTCTTAAACCTACTCCTTCGGGTAAGAGTGCAGTTATTCTATACCATTCAACTGCTGGTTTAGATTTCTGTAAGAACGATAAGTGTTCCATAGGGATAAAGAAAAACCAATGGTGATACCCAAGAAAGAGAGGGCTTCAATAGTGAAGCGTGTCTTAATGGCTTTGGCCTTCTCAGAGTTGTGATTAGAGATTGCCTTCTTTTCACTCATTTACATCACCATTACTCATCTTTAGAATACATCATTCCCGCGATTAAAGCAATAGCCCCCACAGCCGCGATGGTGTGAGTAGGGTGGCGACCGCCTTTGAAGTCAGGCATCTGCAATAATCGCTGGAAGTAATCACTCCATCCTTCAGCCTCCTCTGCCTTGTATTCGTCAGGCATAGGTTGTTTTCGGAGTCCGAAAACATCATAATACCAGGGAACAGTAGTAGTAGCGGCTCGTATGCGGGCTTGTGCGCCAGGAAGGGTTAGCAATCGAGTAATCCATTGTGGGTCTGCACCTGACGAAAGCCTCCACTTACCTGCTACATTGGAAATGGCCCCTGCATCATTAAGTGTATAGGGCATTCCATCTGGGTAGGGCGAATAGGCGTTGCCGCTTGAATCTAAGGCGGTTAAATAGGTCTTCCCTGTCTTGTCGTCAAAACCAATCGGCTGACCCTTTGAAGTGTAAGCAATAATTTCATGTCCATCTTTATCGTAACAACGGCGAGTGTATAAATCTCCCGCATCACAATGTCCACCATATCCAGCCACCATAGTAATCAAAATTATGTGGTAGTCCGACTATTTCAACCCTTACATTGAGTTTTCTCAGAAAGAGTCATTTAACCCCACTATTTCAAACCCCAAAAAGCGAGGAGAATGTTACAAATGAACCACAAAAGGGTAGGTTCACTTATTATTTATTCCGTATCATCAAATCGAGTTGAGTCTTAATCTCGGCGAGTTGGACTTTAACATCTTGCATATCTTCTTTAGCCTTGCGGTGATGTGCGCCAAACTCATTCTTCACTTCGTAAAGAGCGAATACCATAAAGCGGTAAAGAGCGTAAATCGCTCCTAAAAGCAAGACTAATGGAAGTCCATAATCTTCAACCATAGATAAAGCGGAAAGTGCATCAGCCATTAACACTCACCTACACAAACATCATACCAATCCGTAGCGCGAGAGTATCTATCTTCTCCGTTTTGGGTAATCGAAAAGGTGGCGAAAATATCATACCGCCCATCAGTTAGATTCGTTAAAGTCAGATTCACATAATCCCAATCTTGGTAATAAGTTTCATAAGTCAAAACTTCTTGTAATCCTGTCCAATTGCCTGTTTCATTCTCATAGATAGTCCAATACACGGTTAAGTTGTGTGACCTATCCGAACAAGACAAATCGGCATCCCACTCGACATAAATAATGTCGTAAGATTCATTGTATAGCCACCAAGCATCATACATCTCAGGAATACACTCTTGCTCCATAGGTTCTTCGTATTCACAAGAGCCATTATCCACTTCTGCTTCCTCATCGTAATTCTCAGCATCAGGGTCGGTGCAACCCTCTATCGGTTCATAATATTCACATGAACCATCATCCGCTTCCGCTTCCTCATCATAATTCTCAGCATCAGGGTCGGTGCAACCCTTGATTACTTCTTCCTCATACTCACACGAACCATCTTCGGTATCTGCTTCCTCATCGTAATTCTCCGCATCAGGGTCGGTGCAACCATAAGCGGGATAAGAACAAGAGTCGTCATCATCAGTAGCCTCATCATCATAGTTTAAGGCCGCTTCATCGGTGCAACCATAAATAGTGGGATTCGTCACATCAGGATTAGAAGGTAAAGACTCGTCTTCATCAGAACCGTCCCGACAATTCTTATAACCATCATTGACCATCGAGGCTTCTATCCGCGTGTTATCACCTACACAATAGAAATCATCACCCCATTCCCAATCATCATCTCCAATCCATTCATCATCACCTTCTCCATAAGGAGTAAAGTCAATAATACCAATCATCTCAACGGCGGGCATTAAGAGTGCTAAAATAGAGCCAATAGTGATTATCAATGACCTTACTTCAGTCGCTCGTTCATTTATTGTATCAATAATGGAGTCGGCTTCTTCTTGCATCAATATCTTCACCTCTTTTTCTTGGACTTAAGAGGCACAGGGTCAAAGTGGTGAGAATCTAATTCTGAAGGAAGGCTATCCTTCTGCATTTCACGCAAGAAAGCAATAGAATCTTCAGCCTCTAAAGCCAACTTAAGTTTCTCTATCTCCATAATATGTCTGCGTTCTTCTCCATCCAATCGAATACTGTGCGTCAATCGCTCAGGAATAACATCAACTTCTTTCATTTGTTCCGTTTTCCATAATTCCAACATGGAAGTCACGATTAAAGTGGCTAAAGTGCCGATGATAGCCAATAGAGCAACAAAACCTTCTAACATAGGCATAACCATATCAGGTGCGCTAATTCCCATAAAAATAATCGTCATAGCCGACAGTAGCCAACACCATACGATAGGAATCCCTACATACCTCATCATGCTATCATTGAAGGAAGGAACTTTACGGCTACCACTACCTTTAACCTTCAAACTCCCTTGCATGGGTTTCTTAGACTTTTTGGATGGGTCAACCATACCTTTAAGTTGGTAATACGACTATTTCAAGTCTTGTCCTCATCGGCAGTTTCTTCATCCACCAATTTTTCAATACGAATTTTATCATCCAAGTCTTTTTCTAATTTTTTAGCCTCCATATCTTCAGCCACTTCATCATTGTAAGGAGCATCATCCAAAGGACTTTCCTCTCGGTGGAAATCCATTTCTTTGAGTATTTCTTCACGATTATTGTAATCGTCAAAGAACTCTTGTCTTACTTGTCGCTTTTGTGGGCGGAATGCCCCATAAAACTCTGCTAACCTTTCTCGCTTCTCATTTTCTTTAGTCTGTGAAGTCGCCCATTCGCGGAAGAAGTCAGCATCTAAATCCAATCCTTGTTTAAGGACATCTTGTTTATACCACTCTAAGTTCGTAATAGTAACTCTAACGCCCAATTGTTGAAGTTTCTTAGCGATAAGAGCATCAATCCCATCATAGAGGATATACTCAAAGTAGGCTTCTGCTTTATGATTCGTAATAGGTGTTACGGTGGAAAGGTCGGTCATATTGCCTGATGTGGGCGAAGAAAAGAATAATCCATTGATACGAGAGTTCAGAATGTAAAATCTATCAACTTCACTATTAGGAATGTAATAAGATTTCAGGAATGAAGCCGTATTTTGAGGAAGTTCCCCATTATCCTGAACATCGGTATTGAAATCCACCGCACCCCGACTCATCGAAATCAGGAAACCTGTGCCTGATGGCCCTGATAGTGGAAATATAGCCCCATCATCAACCATACCTCCAGATAGAACTTTGGTTTTCCTATTGGTTAAACCCACACAACTGTATGCAGATTTATCTGCATCAGGAGTGTAACCCGAAGGAAGGTTGGCTTGCAGAGTCGGCCCAAACCAATCTATCTCAGGGAATTTAACATCGGTATTCCCTGAAGTGGCGATAGTGTTATCATACACAGTAGGTGTTGCTGTTGCACCCGTTTGAATTGGAGCATCAGAAATCAACATAGTTGGCCCATCATTGGAAGTTCCCATGATAACATACAAATCCTCACCATCAGTAGTCACACGCTCAATGGAAATCACGGAATTGAAATAATCGTCCGATGTTCCACCTTTAACTCCGTTAATATAATCAACCCACATCCCTCCTACGGCATAAATTCCTGCGGCCAGAGTTCCGACCCTCTTGGTAAGACCCCATGAGAGAGAAAAATTAGGTTGATAAACTCCAAAAATTCCCGTTCCACCTCCAATACCCCCGTTATAGTTACTTCCACCCCCATACAAACACAGAGTATTAGTTGCACTCGGATTTCCCGAAACATCAGTTTCTTGAATGGTGCAAGTTCGGATAAGACAAGGGCTTGATGGAGTTCCGACACCATTATTTTCTTTGCTCATAAATTCAAAGGTATCAAAGGCCCCTCCAAAATCCGTTTCAACTAACATCCCAAATGACCTCGCATTCCCATCTGCTGAACAACTCCCCACCATAAATAATTGGTCGTTTTGCTCAGAATAAACAATATCCCCTAACAAACTCGGATTGATACCTGTTACAACTTGATTAGGTAATCCTGTCCACGCCCATGAAGGTCGAGAACCTGCATTAACTGAACTTTCAAAAGTAGTAGTGCCATCTGTCCGAATACTCACTATAAGAGGGGTCATATTGCTATTCGGAGCGATTTGAGCCGAAAATCCACCTCCCATAGCGGTGAAATCAGTATTGGCGTGGCCTACGGCCAACCAAGTTTCATTAACCCAATTAGTTGACTTTCCAGCAGGTAAAGCAATTACTGAAACCAACCCTGATTGCTCTGTTTGAGGGGCTTGAAGTGTAATATCCACCGAATCGTATTGAGGAACAAGTGTCCAAGTAGTAGTAGCAGGAGTTGTAGCACCTGCGGTTGCTAAAGCCACTAAAGGAATATTTTGTGTAGCAATTGTATCACCACCTGTATTCGTGGCTGTCCCATCAGAAAAGTAATTACCTACGGCGCACATCATGGAACTGTTTTCATCATACGCCACATCTTGAATGTTAACTGTGCCAACTGTATAATCCGAAATTTGTGCGCGACACGCGACCTCTAAACTGCCGTCAGGATATGTCGCAAAAGTATCAATATCTGTTATTTTCTTAAACAATGATGCTACCATATTATCCTCTCCACATCACGATGCCGCAACCTGCACATATTCCACAGCCACAAAATTATCAGGCTCTCCAATAATAGAATTACCCATGTAATAAGTTACATCGTAGTTAGTATTTTCATCGAAATAAACTCTCGGAAACGCATTATAGGAACGCTGGCGTTGAACTGATACAGGATAAGGAGATGCTGTCCCTGTTAAACCCTCACTCCAAGTCCCATCAGGTTGATTGTAAAAATAGGTATTCTCTATCAGAAGATTCAATGCTCCTCTGGGATTCCATGCAGAAGCAGATGCGTTACGGAAACCTGGTGTCGAACCCATAGCCTCAACGGTGATGAACTGATTTATGGAAGTGCTGGCGCGTGGGTAATTCTTATCCTTAGTGCTTCCCACATCATTAGAAGTGAAGATACTCTTGGGCTTGTTAGCGAAAGCCTCTAAGTCAGCAACAGAGTCCGAACCGTTATCCGCGATGGTAAAAACATACGCTTGTCGTCTTACACCCATTACAACACCATACAAAGGTAACAGCACAACATCATAAATCTATGGGCTGTCGCTATTGTTAACTTGACTCGCAAACCAAGCGGCTAAAATACCAATTCCTGCAATTCCCGCAATAGTCCGAGCATCCATTTGACTTTCTTCCGCCTTATTTTCAGCAACCTCTTTAGCCCCTCCAGCCAAGTATGCGGCTTCAAAATACTCAAAATGTTCAGTTGGAATCTTTGATTTGTTCCAATTCGCTCTCAGATACTTAACATATTCCTCCCCAACAGCGTTAAACATACTTCGACCCATGAATTCCCCAACTTTTCTTGCCCTATCTATTTCTGCGGCATCAGGAATCTTGGAGGGTGATTCTTCAACCCTTTGCCGTTCAGGAATATATGGTGAGCGAATAATCCTTCGGGGGCGAGAAGTAGGTCGTCTAACCCGCATCGGGCGTGGAGGGATAGAGGGTGTTACCACCGCCCCACCTTCATCTTCCCAATCCATTTCCGCAACAGAATCTTCGGGAGAATCCTCCAACTTAGGAGGTATTGGAATATCAAAACTTTCTATCTCTGAAGGCATCATAGGTTGTGGAATCCGCACAGGTTCTTCAACCACAGGTTCTTCAACCACAGGTTCTTCAACCACAGGTTCTTCCACCACAGGTTCTTCAACCACAGGTTCTTCAACCACAGGTTCTTCAACCACAGGTTCTTCAACCACAGGTTCTTCAACCACAGGTTCTTCAACCACAGGTTCTTCAACCACAGATTCTTTCTCACCAGCAATCGCCACGCCCTTTTCAAACACACTCATTGAATCACCCGCCTCGTTAGGGGTCGAATCTAAGTAGTCAACAGGGATTTCTTCTTGTTTCAAAATCTTACACCATGTTTTCCCATTTTCACAAACTCCTTTGCCTTGATAACGGGTCGAACCTCTCACCGACATTTCAATTACTTCATTAATTTCCACTTCGGGATGACGCATTTTGCACCCCAAACAATAGACATTAGATAACTTACTCATAAGACTACCACTAAAATTAGGGTGTAATGCTACTTAAATGCACTTACAGGGCGTGATTAGTAACGAATCTGTGCAAAAGGGTCTTGCCCATGTGCGCGAGTGGTGTAAGCGTTGCTACTGTTAGTTAAACTCGGCCCCATCGTATTGTGGAAAGAGTTCAGAATTCCCCCTCCAACATCGAAGAAGTTTCTTCTTTCGTGTGTTCGCGCTTCCTCCTCTTTTTCCTCTTGTTCGTGTTCCATCATATCCAAGACTTGTTCCATCTGCATCCTTTCCATCGCGAATGACTCCGACATGGATTTAACATCTGAATTACGACTTAAACGACCTAAAGCAAAAGAACCCATTACGAGAGATGACATTTTTAATCCTGACTTAGTGCTTGCTTGTAGCACATCATCTTTAACTGAGAACCCTGCGAGGGCGGAAGTGGCTGAAAGGCATAGGAGTCCTAATGTAAAAGGGTCGTTTCTAACGCTTTGGAGAGCGTCTTTGAAAGGAATATTCATTTTACTCTCTTTATGGACTTCTTCACCATCACCCGATTCCACAGAGAAAGACTCTGCGTTCCATAAACCTTGTTCTGCACCTTTTTCCATGAATCTCTTACGCATGGTGATACCTCATTCAGAGTATGTCGTCAGACTATAAGAAGGCTTGGCTTCTTATCTTATCCCTTTAATCTTCGCAACCTGTTGCATTTTCTTCGTTACAGGGATGGTTTTCTTCCATTACTGAACGCCGATAGCCGAACCTGAATAGTTAGAACCGAAAGAGGAAACTGTGTATTTCAAAGCACCGTCTGTGAATTTTCCTTCCCACAGAGTTGTGTCCATGTTAGGGTCGTGAACATTTGCCATAGGAACGGGACTGTCGGTTATAGCCAATGCAGGATTAGTAGCAATACTCTGACCGACAGCACGACTTCTGTTGGTCATCTTCAACGGGCCATCTCTTTCGGTGCGGATTTGACCTGCGGTGCGACCACTCCAGACCTCATCTAAAGGTTTGGGGCGGAAAACTAACTCTGCGGCCTTACTATCACTTATTGAATCTCTGAACTTGGTAGCCATTTCGGATAGTTGACTACGGAAAATAAAACCAATAGCCACTCCTCCGAGTATAGTCCATTTGTGGTCGCCAACGAAAGAAAACGCATCACTCATACAGAAGCCTCACCTTAACTATGCTGAAGGACTATAAGAAGGCTTGTCTTTCGGGAGATGAAACTAAAGAACATTCATCCCTGTGAGTATAGTTAATCCCACACCCGCGATTATCATCATTCCCTTACGAAGAATGTTAATTTCTTCTTCGATGTGGGTTAAGTGGTTAGTTTCAATGACTTCCACTCTTTTGTCTATATCGTTAACGGTGGAAACCAACCATGTAACTTTACCATCGGTATCTCTTTGTAAGACATCATCTAAGTCGCGACTCATACTATCCCTAAGCAGAAGTGTAACCTCAACTATATGAGGATTCGCTTTACTGAGGAGAAAAACTTAAAAGTCAAACCCTTCTGCAACATGAATCTCATGTAGGGTATCAAAGACTTCATCGGCATGGCCTGAGTCATACAACCATAAACCATTGTCGAGTTCTGTTCCCTCTCCTTTCGCGATTGTGACTTTCATATCCACGATAAGTGTATCTTCAATCCCATTTTGGGGGGAATACTTAGTCTGACTTACAGGTTGTTTTTTTCGCATCTCAGCAAACCGATTTCCTCTTGCAGTATTAGTGAAAGTATGAATACGGAGTTGTATCGGGGCGGTTACAGAAGTGATTAGAAAGTCTGTTTTATTCTTCATATCTAATTCCACATTGGATAATACTTCTGCTACTCCATGCAATCGTTCTGCAAGCACTAATTGAAAATGGGCTTCCCTAACAAAAGAGGGATGCGCTCTCCTTGCTCTCGCTTTCACATCTTCCTCTAATGTGGGTTTAACTTTAGTGCAACCATTCCACACCGCTTGTGCAAAGACTTCGGGGCTTGGGGGTATTCCGTGAGTCTGAAATAGGTTTTCAAACTCTCCTCTCATGGAAGGAAGCCCCTTTATTCTTTCTGCCCCATATTTACGAGGGAACTTTAATGTCCATTTAGACGCTTCTGATTCAAAGTCGGATAAACTACACATGATATGGCCTCAGTAATAAGATGTTTCCAATTCTTCTTCTTGCGAATACAGGGTATTCGCCTTATTTCTCGATTCTGTAACTAAAGTGTATGCGTGGTTCATCTGAACATCAGTTAGGACAATTTCATTATTAGCCTTTCGGTTCTGAACCGCCAGAGAAAAAGCGGTGGTAACTAACTCTCTTAACCACGCCCCAGAGAAATTATCTGTCTTTTTTGCCCATTTGTCCCATTTTATTCCTTTTATCTTGAAAGGCTCGGCGTATTTCAATAGAATCTTTTCCCTTCCTTTGGTATTAGGCATAGGAAACTCTATCCGACTATCAAACCTACCCGGTCTATCTCTTAAAGCAATATCTAACGCTTGAGGATAATTGGATGAACCCAAAGTGATTACACCCTTATTGGATTCCACACTATTCAATGAGGATAATAATTGAGAAACATAAATATTGCGGTCTTGATGCCCTTCGGCTTGCCCTAAAGTGTCTATATCCTCAATGATAACAATAGTGGGACTTAACCTACGCGCCAATTGATAGCACTCGTTAATCGCACCAGGTTGAGAAAGAGTTTCAGCAGGAGCATAAATCCGAGTTATATCAGGAAACTCGTTCAAGATAACTTCCATTGTCAGAGTTTTTCCCGTTCCTGGTGGCCCAACTAATAAGACACCTCTGGAAGTAGGAAGTCCATGTTCTTCATATAAGTCTAAATTTTTAACAAAGTTCACCACATTCAAATCCAAAGAATCTTTTATCTCAGAAGGTAAGATGATTTTCGACCAATCACTTTCTTCGATGTTCACCCACTTCCATTGAGGTGTGAAACACCCTCCTTTTAACGGCCCTTCAGTTTCAAAGTATTTATCAATAGATTCTATGACTTCTTTCACTTCTTTATGATGACCTTCAGTAAAGAGTTCAAATTCACACATTTCGTCATCCCAAGTGTTAAAATGAAATACCCATTTGGAGTCGTCTTTTTTTCTCCGACAGAAAAAGGTCACTCGGCGAGGGATGGGAACTTTAGTTTCTGTCAGTTTGAAAGAATCGCGCACTACACAATTCCCAAAAAGAGGTGGTAACTTTTTTGCCGTCCGACTGAAGTTTCCTTCCTTGATATACCAACACTCCTCAATAGTGTAATCTCGTTTGATTACTTGATAAGCACAAAGACGCATAATCGCAGACTCAAAATCTTCATAATGAGTCGTAGTGTGAGCATAATTAGCCTCATCGAAATAATTTTCAATCACGCTATCAACCGAATCTTCTTCAGACTTATCTTTATTGTGTGCATTTATCACATCCAACAGATTTTCTATGTTCTTGGCTGTAATCGAAGAACCCATTATCTCAAGAATTTCTTCATCAGAATCAATGGAATTTTTTGGAAGGCTCATCTCTATCACCTTTAATTATCTCATCCACTATATTAGTGAGTGCAGATTTGGTTATCTAAATAAGGGAACAACTAAATAGGAACTTCTCATAATGGAGGATGAAGTTTATGTTTGATGTTATTATTCCTACTTACAATTCTGTCCCTGAATTTTTGAAAGAAGCCATTGATTCTGTATTGAATCAAACTTATCAGGACTTCCAGATTTACATTTGTGACGGCACACCCCACGATTCTCCCATTCAAATTGAGCAAACTTTGGCCCACTATGATGATGAGAGGATTCATCTTCTTAAACAAACAGGGGTTGGGCCATCTAATGCACGAAATGAAGCCGTAAGAGTAGGTAATAATCCTTATGTGGCTCTCCTCGATTCTGATGATGTATGGGTTGAAAGAAAATTAGAGTATGTGGCGTGGTTTATTCAAGAAAACAATCCTGTGATGATGTGGTCGGCGGTCAAATTAAGGTGGACGGGTGATATAACCGATTATCGAACAGGTTTTCTGGAAGATTGGAATACTATTGCTCTGGAACACCGATGGTTTCGGATTTATTGGTTGCCTCTTGCTACATCCTCTATTGTCTTTCGGAGAGGTGAATTAGAAAAAATTGGATTATGGAATGAAAATTTGTTTCTGGGTGAAGATACAGAGTTGAATGTAAGAATGATAAAATCCTACTCAGAGTCCTGTTTTCAAATCAATCGCTATATGGGTTATTATCGTAAGCATGAAAACCAAACCACACTCAATGAATCTCATTTCAATGAAAATCTAAGAAACGGTCTAAACCCGAATGACCGACCACAGTTGTTTAAGACCACATTTGAAAAGTTAAAACAAGAATCCACTACATCCTATCCTGCGAATTATTGGTTACACTTAGAAAAAATAGTTCAAGAACATCGCATCGCAAGTGATAATCCCAATGAAAGGGATTGGGAAAACTATATCTTGCTTAGAGTTGATGGAACAGAGAATGGGTCAAAGTTTAAGGAACATCCCTTAGAATTAGGAGTGGGGGATTTTAATGTTTGATGTGATTATACCAACTTTCAAATCTAATCCTATTTATCTAAGATTAGCAATTCAGTCAGTCTTAAACCAAACCTGTCAAGAGTTTCAAATTTACATCTCAGAAGGTGCGTCACCTGACCACGCTCGCCACAGCCAGAAAATACTTGAAGATATAGATGATAAGCGGATTCATATTCTGCAACAAGTTGGCATTGGAATTTCCGATGCTCGGAATCAAGCATTCAAAGCAGGTTCTAATCCGTATGTCTGCACTTTAGATTCGGATGATGCGTGGGACATAAGGAAATTAGAGTATCTTAAACTTAGAATAGAAAATTCAGATGAGCCGCCTAAAATGCTATGGGGTGCGGCAGAATATGAAATGGACACGGATGAACCGACATATCGTGCAGGGTATTTTGAAGAATGGGAAACGACTAAACCCGAACATAGGTGGTTAAGACTTTATTGGAATCCCCTAATGACTTCGACCATAGTGTATGAGAGAAAATCCTTAGAAAAATTTGGAGGGTGGAATCCCTTTATGACGATGGGGGAGGACATGGAGGTTAATTGGAAGTTTATGTGGTATCATCCCAATCAATGTATTCAATGTCCTGTGTATCTGGGAAGTTACCGACATAATAGTGAATCCACGATGCAAGGGGGAGAGTCGGGACATACACGATTCAACACATCTGTTATACCCAATAAT
>Ga0315327_10000768_pt1 | contig 16182 bp, 17 predicted proteins | sample M110032315metaG_FD_203460 | JGI IMG/M metagenome (GOLD analysis project Ga0315327, IMG submission 203460) | Ammonia-oxidizing marine archaeal communities from Monterey Bay, California, United States - M1 100m 32315 | ecosystem: Environmental > Aquatic > Marine > Coastal | place: USA: California... | reverse complement strand
AAACCCATGTCGCATCTGGGATCTCCCATATTCGTCAAGTCGAACCTTCGCTACTAAAAGTCGATAGTCTCCTCCTAAATGTGCAGCTGAACCAAGTTCTCGCCTCTCCTCCTCTTTTCGCGTTCTGTCGGGCAGCGAAATTACTTCCATAGAAGCCGCGTAATCGAATTCGCGATCATTCGCATTGCGAACAGCGATAACCGCCGGATAGAAACAATCGAACCCGATTGGAGCAATCAGCGGGATAGGAGCAATTAAGGTTCGATAACGCTCGGGCGACACGATATTACGAAGGACCATACTCGGTAACTCTATTTCAGGAAATTTTATATCATACCAATATTCACCTTCTTGGACATAGTTAAATTGGATGAGAATGCTCTCTCGGTCAGAGCCAATACCCATTTCTTCAAACGCGTAAACCTTATCAAACGCGATTCGCCATTCACCGGAATCCGTATTTTCGAACGCTACGCGCGGCAGGTTTCGAACGAGTAACTCGCCATCTAAACCATAACACTGCATCGCCAACCTAGCCCCGCTTTCCAACTCTTGACTGGTTAAATAGCTGACTCGAAACCGGATCCTTTTATTCTCTCGATCAATCTCGACTTCGCCCTCCAGCGAAACGGAGTCTCCCTCATGACGAAATGAAGCTCCGAGCACTAAATCGCTTAATCGATAATACTCATCGAGGATTTGAAATGGCTTACTCGGCGCTCGATGCGGGTTCTTATTTCTCCCACAAGAACAAGCAAAAACGGCCACAATCGCCAATAATACGCAACGGACAAACATCATCGAACATCCTCCAAGTAATCCGGTCGCCATATTGCCAGCTTGGATAGAATACCTACATCGATTCGTGTATTCTCGCTTATCGGTTCTCCATTCTCGATCCGCATTTGCAAAGAGGCAGGCGTTATCGATTCGCCAATCGAATCGATCGAGTTTCCGACAAATGTACTTGGAGGCTGAATACCCAGACTATGCAAAATCATTACTGGTAAATCCTGCAAGCTGCTCAATCTCTCTATTCGCTGATTACCTTTGCCCAGTCCCGTTACGACCAAAGGGACAGTATCCAAAAAAGGCGGATTCTCTATATCTAGCAAATGCATCAATCGGTCAGCAATCCCACTGTCATGATCGCTGAATACTGCGACAATGGTGTTCTCCATCTCTCCAGAAGCTATTAACGAATCATAGAAACGTCCTATCTGAGTATCTACATAGCGCAACGATACTAAAAAATCTTCTTCGATACTCGATTTACGGTCTCCCGAAATATCGCCTATATGATTATATGGATGGTGATGCGTTAACAGAATAATATGCCCGAACACTGGTTGCTCGATCCTAAGAATTGTTTCTAACGCGACCTCCAAGACAACTTCGTCCGACACTCCCCAACCAATTTTTTCGGGGGATTCGAAATCAGACAAAAAGAAGTCTCGGTCAAACCCCAGCGATCGGTGGGCATCGGAGCGATTCCAAAACTCGCCGTTAAACCCATGCATCGAAAAGGAATAATAGCCATTGTCTTTCAATACTCGCGGCAGGGAAGGAATCTTGTTCAGATCGAAATTAACGAAAACGGGGTCGCCCTTGATCGGTGGTACCGATGTTAGAACCATAAACTCAGCATCCGATGTTCGTCCCGCATCTGTAGCATCGTAGGTATTTGCAAACGAGACGTTCTCATCAGCAATTCGCCTTAAATTCGGCATGATCGATTCTCCCTCATGAACGCCATACAAACAAATTCCGTCAACCGATTCCATCTGGATGAAAACAACGTTCTTCTTGCGTGCCGGCTCTAGGTGGAAATCACCTCGATCGCTTCTGCGCTTCTCTAAGAAACTTCGATACGGATCCGGATCTAATTTATCGATCCGAGCTTTTTCAAAAGCGGAAAGTGCAATCTTCTGAAGATCGTATACAGCATATCCGATAATCCCCAATTGCCTCGCCAGGTATCGGTTTTCATGACGGCCGGCAATCGATACCCAATCGCGTGATACGAGGCAGACGCAGATCATCAAACAACAAATCCCTAACCACGCAAAAACGAGCCTTCTATATCTATTTAAATTCAACTGACGATATTTCATGCTCAAGCGACAATTCCTAATTCCGCATAAACGAAATCAGTTCAAACTACCTGAAAGACAAAACCTCTGCAAAGGCCATAACAATTTACCGATGCGAATCTTCCGCTTCTCTACCCGGAACCGGATCGTAACCAGATCCACCCCACGGGTGACAACTGAGTATTCTTTTTACTGAATAATAAATAGCCTTACCAAGCGATAGAGTTTGGAAGCATTCAATCGAATAACTCGAGCAAGTCGGACGATAGCGACAGCCGGAATTCGGTCCGAACAACGCGTACTTCATCGGTGAAAGAACCAACTGATAAAAGCGGATCAATTTTATCGCGACCCACGCGACAGCCTTCCGAATCCACCTCAGCCCCTTCATGTCTCGCGGCCCGCGAACCCTGGATTTATGGCTTCGCACTCCGAAACCAAAACGTTCGGATCAACTGAAACTCCAGCCTCCTGAAGCGCTACCAAACCAGCTCCGCGGTGAACCGACGTAGGATCGAGCGCCCCGACAACCACTTTCGAAATTCCCGATTCGACGATAGCCTGAGAACACGCCCCCGTTCGTCCATGAGTCGAACACGGCTCAAGCGTGACGTACAATGTTGCCCCCCGCAAAGGGGCTCGGCCCAAATCCGCCAGAGCCACGCGCTCCGCGTGCGGGCCGCCATCCGACTCGAAAAAACCGCGCCCCACAATGACTCCCGATTCGACGATTACCGACCCGACACGAGGGTTCGGGCTCGTCTTCGCGACGTCGCCCTTAAGCGCCTCGGAGATAGCCTCTCTCATAAACCATTCGTGTTTCGTCTGCTTCTTCATTTCGATCTTTCGAAACCTAGCAATGAATGGATTCCCTGCAAGCCCTCCATGAAAGGTCCCTCCGTGAAAGGCTTTTTTTATGGCCATCGCCAAAACGCTTGCTAGCAAAAGAGCCATGAATCGCAGTCCAGAGACCATCAACCTTCTCCTAACACGGCGTTCCCTCCTAGCCGCGAAACTCGTCGAACCAGGACCGACCCAAGAAGAACTCCAAACGATTCTCCGCTGCGGTGCCCGCGTTCCCGACCATAAAGGCGTCAATCCATGGCGTATCCAAGTTGCGGATCGCGCCACTCAAGACACCTTCCATTCTCAATTGCCATCGCTCCACTCCGGAAACCCCGCCAGTCTAGAGAAAACGCTTTCCAAAGAAGCGAAAACCGCCCCTTTGCTTCTTATCGTTTCCTCTCAAACGACTTCCGATCGGGCTCCTCGAATCGAGCAACTCCTCTCCGGCGCTGCCGTTTGCCAAAACATTATCATCGCAGCAGCAGCGTTTGGCTACCGCAGTCAGTGGCTTACCGAATGGTTCGCCTACAGCGATAAAGTGAAAACCCTCCTCGGAATCCCAACGACCGAAGATATCATCGGCTTTCTCTACATCGGCAGCGAAAGCGAAATCCCCAAAGAACGCCCCCGACCCGACCTGTCTCAAATCGTCTCCAAGCTCCAGCTGCCATAAACGCCAAACGTCCAAAAAGGAACCCTGCAAGCGCAGGCTCAAAGATGTGCCCCAAGACGAGCGTCCCTAACTGGTACGATTTGCCAAACAGAGCTCAGCGTAGGCTTTGATCTTCTTGCGCACATTCGTCAGGCCATTGCGGCGATTAGGCGAAAGATGCTGGGTAATGCCCACTTCCGCTAGAAAATCAGGCTCGAGAGCGATGATATCCTCGGGCGTCTCGCCACTGTACAATTCGCAAAGCAAGGCCGCTGTTCCCTTCGTTATCGCGGCATCCGAATCCGTATGGAAATCGCATTCCCCGTCCTTGAATTCCGGAAAAACCCATAGCTGTGACAAACAACCTTCGATTAAAAAGGTCTTGATTTTATAGGCCTCATCCAAGGAAGGATGGCTCTTCGCCCGATCTATAATATAGGCAAATCGCTCGAAATGATCCTCGAACGGCATCAGCTCCTCAACGATTTGATCGCGTTTCTCTTCAATACTCATGGCACGTAAAGTTCCTACAAGAGCGCGAACTCGGAAGATGGCAAGTATCTTGATTTGCCCAAGTCGGGATTGACTTCATCTCCGACCTCTCCTTTTTGGGACGCTCATGAGCGAGAGCGGACCAACAGAGATTCAAATTCCCAAAGGCTTCCGCCCGGAACCCTTCGCCTACCATGAGGAAATCGAATTGAAGATCGATACGTTGACCAATATGGGCCAAGGCCTCGGTCGTCACGACGGCTGGGTTATCATGGTCCGGTTCGCTCTGCCGGGCGAACGCATCCGAGCCCGCATTTATCGCAACGACAAGAATTTCTCGGAAGCCGACCTGGTCGAAGTCCTCGAAGTATCGCCAGACCGAATCGAAGCCCCCTGCCACGTCTTCGGCCAATGCGGGGGCTGCCAGTACCAGCATTTTGACTACGAATCCCAACTTGCCTGGAAAACGCGCCAAGTTGAGGAGTTGCTCCACCACATGGTCGGCATCGAAGCCGAAGTTCTACCAGCAATCCCATCGCCCAAACAATACGGATACCGCTCGAAGCTCACTCCTCATTTTCCGAAACCCAAGCAAGACAACCTCGTAAAGATCGGCTTTCTCCGTCAAGGCTCCCGATCAAGCTACGTCGAGATCGAGCAATGCCCGCTCATATCCGACGCGATGAATGAACGTCTCACGGAACTGCGCGAGCGTACCAAACAAGCTCAGGTCCAGAAGCCTTTTAAGAAAGGCGGCACCTTGCTCATCCGCGAGCACGCCGACGGCGTCACCGACAATCCCAAAGCGATCATTCGCGAACAAGTAGGCGACGTTTCTTTTTCCTTTCCCGCAGGCGAATTCTTTCAAAACAACCCTAGTATCCTCGAATCATTCACCGCGTATGTAGGCGAAAAAGCATCCGAAGGCGGCGCCCGGTACCTGGTCGACGCCTATTGCGGCAGCGGCCTTTTCTGCCTAACTTCCGCTCACTGCTTCGAGCAGGCAGTCGGAATCGAGGTATCCGAATTATCTATTCAATACGCCATTAAAAACGCCGAAGCGAACAAGCTCGAAAACGCCCGATTCGTATTGGGCGATGCCGCTTCTATCTTCGAGCAAATCGAGTTTCCGGGCTCCCAGTCCTCCGTTATCATCGATCCGCCAAGAAAAGGCTCGAACGAGGAATTTCTCAATCAGCTGATCCTCTTCTCTCCGCGAAAAATCGTTTACGTTTCCTGTAATCCGGCAACCCAAATGCGCGATCTACGTATGTTGATCGACGGCGGTTACGGGATCGCAGAAGTCCAGCCCTTCGATCTTTTCCCGCAAACAAAGCACCTCGAGTGCATCGTTACCCTATCGCGGGACTAGGCGTTCAATCGCCGGCCAAAAGCCGATCAACGGCTTTTAACAACGACTTATCCTCAACCGGTTTCTGCGGATTTCAACTATGAGTCGGCCAAATGTTAAAGATCGAAACGAACTGTTCGCCGAATTATAGTAATTGGCCAAGATTCCTCGAACTTCAGTGAGTCGATCCTAACTTACAGTAGATTTTAAAGCCTTAAAATCGTAATTCTACTATACGTTCCCCTGTTTGCCGATTTCGCTAGCTAATACGTGCTTCCAGCTCCTCGATTTTGTCCCTGATTTCCGCCGCTCCTTCGTAGTTTTCATTGTCCACGCATTGCTGCATTTCTCGCTTCAATACTTCCAGCTGCTCCGACGAAACCGGCACCCCTCGAGGGCGTTTGCCTTTGTGTTTCACTCCGAGATGCGCCTTCTGGAAAACCGATTCAAGATCTTGAGCAAACGCATCGTAACACGTCGGGCAGCCTAATCGTCCGAATTGCTTGAGAGAACTTTGCGAAAAGCCGCACTTCGGACAACACAGCCCATTTTCAATCGACCGCATTGCATGAACTATCGGTTTCGTCTTTGGTTTCGGGCCGCTTACAAGATCGATGAATTCAGCCTTGCCGATCTTCGCTGCGTGCGGACATTGCTCGCACATATCCTGCTTCTCTATCTCGCCATCGACAATCTGAGTAAGATGTATCGTTGCTGGATTTGTGCATTTCGAGCAATTGCTTGGACGCTGATCAGGCATAGGAATTCAATTGCGGCAAGTTCACTTCCCTTAAGTCGGCGCACCCTAACGAAACGATAGAAAAATATTCGGCGCATCTCATTAATAATTCCCCCTATCGCATCAACGCCAGCCGCCTATCCACACGATTGCCTTGCCAAGCTCGCCTACCATTGAAAAAAAGAGCCTATGTCCGAACACACAGCAAAACTCTCTTGGAGTGGCGCGGGTCTCGATTTTGGGTACAAAGCCTATTCCCGTAACCACACCTGGACCTTCGAAAACGGTAAAACCTTAGAAGCGTCCGCCGCCACGCAATATCTGGGCGATCCCAATTGCGTCGACCCCGAGCAAGCATTCGTGGCCTCCCTTTCGAGCTGCCATATGCTCACTTTTCTGGCCCTCGATTATTTTCAAAAACTCACCGTGGAAAGCTACCATGACACTGCCGTCGGCCACATGACCAAAAACGACGCCGGCAAAATGGTGATCAGTCGCGTTGACCTATATCCTAAAATCGTTTTCGCAGAGGGGGTCGAGCCCACCCGCGAACAACTCGAAACCCTCCATCGCAAAGCCCATCAAGAGTGCTTCCTCGCCAATTCGGTCACCTGCGAAATCATCACCCACATCGACTGAAAGCAAATCGGCGAAAGCTTGGTTACAACATCTTGCCAGGCTTCACCTTTACCGATTCCGGAAAACGCTTCACCCACTTCGCCGTTTCGCGCTTGAACTGGTCGACCTGCTTCGGGGCTGCCCCAACGAAACGATTCGACTGAGCGACAATACCTTCAAGCTGCTTTAGCGTCAGAGGAATCCGATCATCCACGCCCAATCGCTTGAGCAATTGCGCATCGCCGGGCCGGCCTTCGCGAATTTCCTTACTGGCTGCCAAGGCGTTTTCCTTGATCGCCAAATGGGCGCCTTCGCGACCAGCCCCCGCCTTGACCGCCTCCATCAAAATCGTCGTCGTTGCGAGAAACGGCAACTGAACCGCATTCTCCGCCTCAATCGCTTTCTCGAAAACGTTCATCTGTCCCAGAAGCGTCAAGAACCCTTCTAGCAATCCGTCGATAGCGAAAAACGCATCCGGGAGCATCACGCGGCGCACCACCGAACACGATACATCGCCTTCGTTCCATTGTCCGCCAGTTAAACCAGAAGCCATCGCCGCATAGCCTTTCAAAATTACGCCGAACCCATGGATACGTTCGCTTGTACGGCAATTCACTTTATGCGGCATAACCGATGAACCGACTTGTCCTTTAGCGAATCCTTCAGTCATCAAACCTTGCCCCGCCATCAAGCGGACAGTAGTCGTCATATTCACCGCTCCCGAAGCCAATTGCTCCAACGCAGTAACCGTATCCAAATCTAGGCTACGCGGATAGACTTGACCAACATTAGTCATAACCTTTCCGAAGCCCAAGTGCTTCACTATGTTCCTCTCGAGTGTCGCGACCTTGCCAACATCGCCGTCGAACAACGTTTGCTGATCGAGTTGCGTTCCGACCGCGCCCTTCAGTCCACGGGCTGGGTAACGCTCCGTCAAATCATGCAGGCGATCGAGCCCAATCAAAAGCTCTTGCCCGGCCATCACCAAACGCTTTCCCATGGTCGATGCCTGAGCGGGCACGTTGTGCGTGCGAGCAGTGATCATCAAATCCCGGTACTCGCTAGCCCGTTCAGACAAGCGATTCAAACAAGCTACCGCTTTGGTCCGAACCAGCGCAAGCGAACGGATCACCTGAAGCTGCTCCACATTCTCGGTCAAATCCCTACTGGTCATGCCCAAGTGAGCGAATTCGTATCCCGCCAAATCGGAAAATTCCTCGATTCGCGCTTTCACATCGTGCAGCACCTTGCGCTCACGCCGGTCGATCGATTCCAGATCGATCTGACCCTTCACCTTCTCGTAAGCCTTGATCGCTTTAAGCGGAATCTTCAAACCCAATTCTCGCTGTGCTTTCAGAACGGCGATCCAATAATCGCGTTCGATGATTACGCGGCCCTCGCCGGACCAGATCGACTTCATCGCATCCGAAGCGTATCGCTCGGCGAGAACATTTTGTATGACTGTCTTGGACTTTGACATGAGACCCATACCGTGATGAGGACCGAAGGAATTTAAAGCCTTTTCCGCGCCCGAGTTTCTCTAAGAGACTGTTTAATAAGTCCTGCCCGAGCAGTTGAAATGAGTTCTTTGAATCAAATTGCAGCTTTCGACGGATTGAAACGGAGATTGCGTAGCATTCGAGTAAGACCCAGAGGGTATTGCGATATGAGGAAATTCGATTTGAACGAAAAAGACGCGAAGATGCGGTTTGGCTGCCTTATTAACAGTCTCTAAAACCACCAAACACTCTACCTTTAAAACTCAAACGTTGTAAATCCAAAGGTCTGCCCATTCAAAATCCAGTAAGGGCAACGAAAAATATTGGGGCATTTTCTTGTTGTGGCCATGGGTGACTCTTCCTTGCATGCCTCCCAGACCATGACGACTCCAATAATCGAGCCATCAGAGAAAACCATCGCTCTCGAATTGAGCACCATGCGCTCGGGCTCGACGCTTCTGAAAGCGCTGATGGCCGCCGCACCGGATATTTCCAGTCTGCCCGAAACGGACTTCCAAAAGTTCCAGGCGCCTGACGCAGCATCGAAAATCGCCGCTCTTTGCGACGAACGAATCGTCGTTTTAAAACGCCCCGCATGGTTCAACGAAACCAAGAGTTATCCAAAACTGCCCAACGCCAGCGAAGTCAAACAGGTCATTCTTGCCCGCGATGTCCATACCTCGACCGCCTCTCTCCGCAAAATGGCCTTCCGCAAAGTCGAACCCATCATCCCTCAGTTCGTCGACAACTGGCTCGCTAATGGCTATTGGGCCGCCGTCTACGCGAATCTGTTCGCTCGTTTCCCAGACAACGGAAGCACCAATTTCTGGATACGCTACGAAGATCTCGTTCAAGACCCGGTTCAATGGACCGGCAAGCTCTTCCAATTTCTCGGGTCTGACCGAACCGAAGGCATCGATTCCTACCCGCCACCGAGCGGCTACGATTGGAAATGGGGCAGCGACGATGGAGGCGACAAAATCAAGAGCCTCAAAGTCCAGGCCCCAAAAATCCCTCAAAGCAGTCTCGACATCCTCGAACGCGTCAAAGACTTGCCACGAGTCTCCGAGGTTCGGGCCCAGCTCGGGTACGCCTAGTTTTTCTTCGAATTGATCGCCGCTTGGTAGATCTCTTCGAGCTGTTTGCCGATTTTATCGATCCGATGCTCGTTTGCGTTGCGAATCGCTGCCGCGCTCAACTCTCGGCACAGCGTTTCGTTTTCCATCAAACGCGTCATCGCCTCAGCCAATTCTCCAACGTCATCCGGCTCGAAAATAACCCCATCCACGCCATCTTCGACCAACTCAGGAATGCCTTTGGCCCGCGGTCCAATCATCGGCAACCCAAAGGCCATCGCCTCTAACAGGCTCACCGGTTGGTTCTCCGTCTTGCTCGCCGTGACGAATACATCACCGAGCAAAGGCACATTGTCCTTCATCAATTGATCCCGCTCGATACGCCCCGTACGGATCACGCTATCCTTCAAGCCGAGTTCCGGAATCCACTGGTCAAGGGGTCCGTCGGAAGGGCCATTGCCAACGATCACCAACTTGGCCCTAGGATTAACCTTCAACGTTTCGCGAAACGCTTTCAAAACGATATCCAGCGATTTCTCCATCGAAACCCGTCCTACGTAAATAAAAGCAAAATCAGCGATTCCCAACGAACGCCGATACGCATCCATTTCCTCCCGCGGACGAAAGTTTATTCGGTCGATTCCGTTAGACATCAAGGTCGCCGGACGCGTTAACCCACGCGTGACCAAATGCTCCCGCACCGATTTCGAAGGGCTGACGATATGGCAGCATCGATTGTAAAACGTTACCGAATACTTCCACATGGCCTTCCGAGTGATCTCGAAATTCGGTATGCGAAACTGCTTCAAATACTCCGGCTCCGCAAAAAACGTATGAAACGTTCCGATGACCGGAACTCGCTTCCACCGTCCCAACAACATCCCTTCCAAACCGCAGCCAAATTCCGAATGCACATGTATCACGTCCGGATCCGCCCGCTTGAGTCGCATGTAAGTATAGAGAAACAAAGGAACCGAAAAACGGAGCATGGGCACATTCGACACGGCCACCGACAAGGGAAGGCCGTATGTCTGAATGCTCGGATCCAATCCAGGCACGCTTTCCAAGCGGTCGCCGCGTTTCGCTCGCGGGTGGAAAACACTCACTTCGTGCCCCCGAGCTGCAAGCTCGTTCGCTTGATTAAAAACGGCCGTGCTAACCCCAGATATATAAGGAAGAAAACTATCGGTGAAGAGACAAATTCGCATCTAACAAATTCTCGCGATCCTAAGTCAAACAGCGAATCGCCATGTTTCGCAAAGCCTCTTCTTGTTCGTTCGGACGCTCGACAATTTCTTCGAAGGCTCGTATAAATTCCTGTTGGTGGTCGATAAGTCGCTTCAATGGCGGCATCTTCCCCTCCCCAATTAACTTACCCATATACCAGAGATTCTGTGTAAAAACATTATAGCCGCTTTTATTGGAAAGCCCGTTGTAGCGGTCCGAATACTTGGAAGCCGCTCGCTCGAAACCTGGCTTGGCGATCCCACGACCACCCAGCTGAATCTCACCTCCATCGCTCAACGCCTTCAGCTGAATCAATAACCGATTGCGATTCTGCAGCGAGGCAATCACCGGCCGTGCATCGTGTCCGGCGAAGAAATGCCGTCTCAACGCATCCAGCGTCCATCGCAGATTTCGCGAAAAGAACGCCTCCGTCGATTCGAAGAAATCCCCCTCGCCAAAATTCGGCACAAGTTCCTCGATCAATTTCGACGTAATCTCGCGTCCCTCATCACCAAGATAAGTCGCGAGCTTTCGCGTTTCCTCCAACAGCAGACGCGAGTTCGAATTCACTTTGTTAATCAAAATCTCCAAAGCCTGATTCCCGATAGTCACACCCAAAGCCTCGCACTCGTCCATCACGATGGCAACCAATGTCTCGATACCCTTGCCCTTCGAATCAACTCCGCCCGCGACAACACACTCGCCTTGCTTCTCTAGCCACTTAGGAAATCGCTTCCGACGATCCACTGGTGACGCGGAAATCAATACGCCAACCTCCTCGGGGAGCACCTTTTCCAAAATCTCCCGCAGATCTTCGCAGGCTTGCTGAGTGCCTTCCGCACGACCCGTTTGATTGTCCGCCAAAAACGTGCAGCCCTTCAGCCAAACCACGCGACGCCCGCCAAACAAGCCCAATGTCTGAGTTGCCTCGCGAAAACGATTCACCAATTGCTCCACGTCCTCGACCTTCCCCGCATGGCCGCTGATGACTTCCTTCGAGAAGTCATCCTCCACATCCGCGCTCATCTCCTTCCAGACCTGCTTCGCAAGGCGAAATGCCAGATAGTCATCCGGACCGGAAACATATGTGAAACGAGCAGTAGGCATGTGGCAATGAAGCATGCTAGCCCACAACCGTTTGAAAAGGCTTTTCCGCAAACAAATCATCCTGACTTGCCTCCCTCCGCAGCATCCCTAATCAATAATCGCGTGATTACCGTTGAAGAAGCCGAGCAATTAATAGCCGACAGCCTCGAAACGCTGCCCTCCGAAACCGTTTCCATTGAAGACGCTCTCGGCCGCGTATTGAGAGAAACGCTACGAGCCGATCGGAACGCCCCGCCATTTAACCGTTCGACATTCGACGGTATCGCCCTCTCCTACGCAGCGATCGAACAAGGACGCAGCGCTTTCCCAATCACAGGAACCGCCTTCGCCGGATCTCCCAGATTAAGCCTCGATGACTCCAATGCATGCGTCGAAATCATGACCGGAGCCCCACTGCCCGATCAGGCAGATTGCGTAGTCAAAGTCGAGGATCTAGACATCGTCGACGGAACTGCTCGCATTCGCGAAGGCACCCCACTTGACCGTGGGCATGGCGTCCACCCGGAAGCCTCCGACTGCCAAGCAGGCCAAGTGCTTCTCGAACCTGGCTGCCAGCTCACCGCCAAAGAACTCTCCATCGCCGCATCGATCGGTAAAGCCGAACTCCTCGTTTCCCAAATCCCCCGTATCTCAATCTTCACTACCGGCGACGAACTCGTACCGATCGCCGCTCAACCTCTGCCGCACCAAATCCGACGCTCCAACGACCTCGCCCTGGATTCCGCCCTCGCCAGCACCGGGTACGTTCAAACCCGCCGCTTTCACATCCTAGACGATCTTAAAGAAACCGAAAGCGTCATCGCCTCGATCCTCGAACAATCCGACATCATCATCCTAGCCGGCGGGATTTCGAAGGGAAAACGCGACTTTCTTCCCGAAGCCCTGGAAACCGCAGGCGTCAGCAAATCTTTTCAATGGGTTGCGCAACGCCCTGGTAAGCCGCTCTGGTTCGGCGACTACACGATCAACGACCGAAAATCCTATGTCTTCGCTCTTCCCGGCAACCCCGTTTCCTGCTTCACCTGCCTGCACCGCTACGTCCTGCCGGCCCTAGACCAGCTCTGCGGATTGCCCGCCCGAGCCCCGCAATACGCCAAATTGAAATCCGAATTTCAATTCAAGCCCCCCATCACTCTTTTCATACCCGTATTGATCGAATACGACGCCAACGGACAAACCTGGGCCGAACCGCTCCCGTTCAATACCTCCGGCGACTACATCTCCGTCGCCCGAACCCAAGGATTCATCGAACTGCCTCAAAACGAAACCCAGTTCGTCTCCGGTAGCGCCCACCGATTCCGCCCCTGGCAAACCTGAAACCCGATCGACTCGACAAGCAGTCCGCGTTCCCTATATCAAACTCACATATACCTATGTCAGACTTCACTCATTTAGACGAAAACCAGCAGCCGCAAATGGTCGACGTAGCCGAGAAACCCGTCACTCGCCGAACGGCCCGCGCCGAGGCCACGGTCAACCTGACTCCGGAGGTCATGAAACGCTTCGAGCGTGGCGACATTCAAAGCAAAAAAGGTCCCGTATTCCACACCGCCATCATCGCCGGAATCCAAGCGGCTAAGAAAACCAGCGACCTAATTCCCCTATGTCATCCTTTGCCAATCGCAAAATGCAGCACGACTGTAGAACCCATCGACGATTCCCGTGTGATCGTCCGGACCGAAGTGGTCACCGACGCCAAAACCGGCGTTGAAATGGAAGCCCTATCCGCTGCCAGCGTCGCAGCTCTAACGCTCTATGACATGTGCAAGGCCATCACCAAAGGCATCGTTATCGAAAACATCCGTCTCGTTGAAAAAACCGGCGGCAAAAGCGACTTCCAAACAAACACTCGTTAACCGCTTAAGCGATTGAATATAAGGATGATGTCAGATTTTTTACTTAACAACGCGTTCTCGCAAATTAGGCCTTTTACCTCGGCCACGAATAGCTAGCCTAATTCAAATGAAACTCAGTATCGAATATTTCGCGCTCTTGAAAGACCAACGGGGCTGCTCAAGCGAAACGCTCGAAACCAATGCCGCCACGCCTCGAGACCTATACACTCAGCTCGCCGAACAACACGCATTTTCTCTCCCTCCCGAATCTCTCAAAGTCGCCATCAACGAAGAATTCGCCGATTGGAGCCACTCCCTGAGTGAAGGCGACACCGTCGTCTTCATTCCGCCCGTAGCCGGAGGTTAAGCAATATGTCTTTTTCCATCTCCAAAAATCCCATCGAAATGCAAACCCTGCGAACCGACCTTCTCCATGACGCCTCCGGCGCCTACGTATCCTTCGAAGGCTGGGTTCGCAACCACAACGAAGGCCAAGCTGTCGAGGCTCTCGAATACTCCGCCTACAAACCGCTCGCGGAAAAAGAAGGCCAACGCATAATCGCCGAAGCGATCGAACGATTCGGCATCGAATCCGCAGCATGTGTCCATCGAATCGGTCCACTCGCCATCGGCGACATCGCCGTTTGGGTCGGAGTCAGCTCTCCCCATCGCGGCCCAACCTTCGACGCCTGCCGCTACATAATCGATGAAACCAAGGCTCGAGTCCCAATTTGGAAACGCGAACATTACCAAAACGGCAAGACCGAGTGGGTCAACTGCCAAACCAAGATAGTTCGCTAAGCGCCCTCGCCCCATTCGCGAATCGAATAACGACCGGTCATTCCCCTATCCCCGTCGGATAAACGCTCTCCTCGCTAAAGTCACCCCATTCGCAAGTCGTTATCCCCTTTGAAAAACTCGCATTAACGACGATGCTATACGTGGAACAGCTATTCAAATCTCTACAGCCCCTGTACGATCAACCCTGGTTTCCATACGCCCTCGGATGCATCGGACTCCTCTTCGCGTACTCAATTTTCAAGACCCTCAACTCTCTCCCCAAACTAGTCATGTACCCGATCATCGGCGCAACAAGCGTTATCGTTTGCATGAACTGGGTCTACAACCGCAACGAACCGGAACTCATCACCCCGATCGTCGACGCAATCGCCCCCTTTCTTCCCACCAAGATGTGAAGCCAATCCCTGGTTCTGAAAATCGGCTCATTCACTCAGAACCACACACGTGTGTGAAATAATCGGCTCAAATGCCCTTTCGGGCTTGATGGCGAATAGGCGGGGGCCTTATATCACCGATTCACAACGATACTATAGATGTCCAATCAACAATCAGACATAGGACTCGTCGGCCTCGCCGTCATGGGTCAAAACCTCGCCCTCAACATAGCCGACCACGGTTTCCGCGTTTCGGTCTACAACCGAACGACGTCGAAGACTGACGCCTTCGTAGCCAAAAATCCGGACACGCCTGGAGGACTCTGCGGAGCCCAAACGCTCGAAGATTTCGTTCAATCGCTCAAGCGCCCACGCAAGATGATCATTCTCGTGCAAGCAGGCCGAGCCACCGACGCCGTCATCAATGGCCTCCTTCCTCTGCTCGATCCCGACGATATCATCATCGACGGCGGCAACGCTCTCTGGACCGACACAATCCGCCGCGAAAAAGAGCTCAACGAAAAAGGCTTTCGCTTTATAGGCTCCGGCGTTTCCGGCGGCGAAGAAGGCGCCCGCTTCGGTCCTTCTCTCATGCCCGGCGGCAAAGAATCCGCCTGGAACGAACTCAAGCCAATCTGGGAAGCCATCGCCGCCAAGGTCGACGCCGAAACCGGAAAACCAATCGATGGAGCCACTCCCGGCAATCCGGTAGAAGGTGGCGTGACTTGCACCACCTACATCGGCGAAAACGGAGCCGGCCACTACGTGAAGATGGTCCACAACGGCATCGAGTACGGCGACATGCAGATGATCTGCGAAGCCTACGCCCTCATGTCCAACCTGCTGGGCATGGACCCAAAAGCGATGAGCGAGGTTTTCGGGAAATGGAATGACGGTCTCCTCGACTCCTTCCTCATCGAAATCACTACCGACATTCTCCAGCAAACCGATCCCGCGACCGGCAAACCATTCGTCGATATCGTCCTCGATACGGCCGGCCAAAAAGGCACCGGCAAATGGACCTCGGTCAACGCGCTCGACATGGGCATCCCTGCTCCATCGATCGCAGAAGCGGTCTTCGCCCGCTGCCTCAGTGCAGTTAAAGAAGAACGCGTTGCCGCTTCCAAGATCATCAACCCGATCTTCGATGCCTTCGACGGCGACAAGGAAGCATTCATCCAAGCCATCCACGACGCGCTCTACTGCTCGAAGATTTGTTCCTACGCTCAAGGCTTCCAGCTCATGCGTGCTGCTCAAGACGAGTACGATTGGAAACTCGACTTCGGAGCAATCTCCATGATCTTCCGCGGCGGTTGCATCATCCGCGCAGCCTTCCTCCAAAAGATCTACGAAGCCTACCAACGCGATCCCAACCTGGCCAACCTGCTGCTCGATCCTTACTTCAAAGGCGAGATCGATCGTTGCCAAACGAATTGGCGTAAGGTGGTTGCAGCCGCCGCTACCAGCGGCGT
>Ga0315327_10000766_pt1 | contig 16199 bp, 32 predicted proteins | sample M110032315metaG_FD_203460 | JGI IMG/M metagenome (GOLD analysis project Ga0315327, IMG submission 203460) | Ammonia-oxidizing marine archaeal communities from Monterey Bay, California, United States - M1 100m 32315 | ecosystem: Environmental > Aquatic > Marine > Coastal | place: USA: California... | reverse complement strand
CCGAGATGATTTAACCGAGAGCGGGAAGCCCAAGCAATCAACCCTTCCCATACAGGATTTTGGGTGCTTTAAAGGGGTCGCTGGTACTTTTAGTTACTTGAGAATGGACAATAGAGGCAAGATTAGTCAAGAATATGATGGGCAATGGCGTTGGGATGGATGGGAAGTAGAAGGAATTGAGGAGCTAGAAAATCATGGATAAACATACAATACATCCCAGCGCAAAAGAGGTAGCTAAAATGGTGCTGGATAGATATAAGAATACTCAATTTAATATATCTTCTGATGGCGGTCGAGATATGATCGCAGAGGAGATTGGGGATGAGGTGAACCATTGGATTCGCAACCTCTGGAAAGAGGATGTCGGCGGCAAATATCAGCCAAAAAATAGTGGAAAAAAATACCCCAATATAACATAATATGTTAGCTTTATTACGGAATACAAGCCAAGGGAGAACCTTGGATGGGCTAGGCAGCTACGAGTCCCTCCCTCGAAATGCCAAAGTTGTGTCGAACACCGTAATCAGAGTCATGGTAGATGGAATAGTGGGCAGAGAGAACCTGTCACACCCTTCTTACTGTAAAGTCTTTGCTTGTTGTGGCTTTGCGGATTCTGGGGTTCATTGAACACCATCTATCATGCCTCATTCCCTTTTACACCCCCTTCTGCGCCTGAGAACTCCTATTATTTACATATAAACAGCAACTTATTCATATATAAACCTGACCATAAGATGAAAGAAACCAGACAAAGTGAAACTATTTTTATTAACTTATTTTGGCGCACCAATTATTGCTAGTAGTAGGGACTATGGCACAATAGAGAGTCTATTATGTTTATTATTCTTTGGTTTATTGATGTTATTCTGGCATATTAAGGCAGAAGAAGAAGATGAATAGCAAGTGTATTGAAGTGGGTTATAGTGTGTTAGAGTGTGGAACATTTATTTATATTTAAATATAAGCACTTTCTCATCTTATTTATTTATATATGTCAAGCAGTAAAAGCATATATAGCACACAAAAAACAAGTAAATTTACTACTATTTTCTAGTATATATTATTGTTACTATAATTGCAAATGAAATAGAGCCAAATATAATCAGAGCCGCCGATTTATTAAAGTTTAAATATAATATATATTAAAATTTTTTTATGCGGCCCAGCCTCCACCATTTTCGGCCCCAAATATAACCTTGTCCAGCCTGACGGCCAAATATATTGGCCTTGTCCATTTAAAAAGCGAAAATAATTACAAATAAATATAGCTCAAATAATGCAGCCTCGGCCCCCTAATAAAGAATATAAGTAGCAATAAAATAGAGCCAAAAAGAATGTTACTTTTAAATATATTTAAGTTTTTTTAAATTGTTTTAGCCCTCATAAAGAATATAACAATCATTCGCGCTTATATTAAAGTTTTTTTATATGCTTGACTGTCCCGTAATTTTTTGCGATAATTAGGAATGGCTAGAAAGAAAGGAAGTGGACGAACAAAAGGAGCGACATCATGTGTGCGTGTCTCTCTTAAAGACCTATGTAACGTCCTACAATCAGAGGAGGCAACAGTCGTGGTGAGTCGCCGCTGGGCCTTGCAAGTGGGTATCAATGCTCGTTATGAGATTACTGATATGGATTGCAAGCCTATGTATGCAGACACCAAGACAATCGAGGCACTCGGTTCAGCAGTAGATATGAACATTGAGGGTGAGGTAGAACTCAAGGTATCAAGCCTTGAGCCACAAGAAGAAGAAGTTCTTGACTGGTAAGTAAAATTATTGTATTATTAAGAAACAACCTATGAAATCAGAATACTTTGAGGGAATTATTGGACAGGATCGCGCAAAAAAGAAACTAAAGTTCTTATGTGACGGTCAACGGGATTCGGGTATATGCCCGACCATGATGTTTGTTGCGCCGAAAGGGTGCGGCAAAACCACGCTTGCAAAAGCAGTAGGCACGAAGCTGATTAACCGCATCGAGAATGTCGGTAAGTCCAAGACGTTCCTTGAGATCAACTGCTCGACGCTCAAGAGTCTCAAGCAATTCTTTAATCAGATTGTCATTCCGCATATCCATGATAAAGAATGTACTGTTCTTTTCGATGAGGCATCTGAACTGCCCAAGGATTTGACGATGGCACTACTTACCATTCTCAACCCCAACCCAGAGAACCGCACCACGTTCTCGTATGAAGATTATACTGTCGATTTTGATTTTAGTCGGCAGTCCTTCATGTTCGCCACTACCGAGGCTCAACAGATTTTCCATGCTCTCATGGATCGTTGTGAACGTATTGACCTAGAGGAATATACATACGGTGAGTTGGCAGAGATTGTGTCTCGCAACTTGCAGGGCGCGAAGTGGGAGAAGGGTGTGTTGGAGCAAATCTCCACGGTGCTGCGAGGCAATGCCCGTGCTGCTCAGAAGATTGCTACTCACATTAAAGTATATCTCAAGCGCGAAAAGCGTAAGAACTTCACCAAGAAGGATTGGGAGGTTCTCAAGGATGCTCTCGGCATCCTTCCTCTCGGCCTATCCCCTATTGAGGTGCAAGTCCTCAACATCCTGCAACAGCAGAAGGAGTGCAGTCTGACTCGCCTCTCTGCCAAGACGGGCCTCACCAAGTCCTGCATCCAGCGAGACTTTGAGTTGTACCTTCAGAAGCATGACCTCATGGAGATTTCTACCTCTGGTCGCGCACTTACCAAGAAGGGTCAAGACTACCTCAAGGCTCTTGATGAAAACGCTTGATTCAATAGCTAAACTTGAGTATGACAAGCTAGAAATAGAGTGCATTACCCAAGTAAGCAAAGGCGAGTGGCATGGAGAGACTAAATGCGGCCTTTATATAGCTGTTTCAAATAAAGGTAAAATAATAACAATATCATCATCTGAAACACTATACGAGTTAGGGTATTATCAACAAATAGTAGCTAAATCAAAAGAAGAAATAAATATACATCAAATAATAGATTATTTTAATTGGGAAATTGATAAAGATTATATATTAAATAATTGGCTTTAATAAGGGGGCGCAAATAAGAAATAAATAAATGACAAATAATATGTTGACAAATAAACAAATATCTGCTCGCCGCCAACGCCGTAACCATAGGAGAATGCTGACGATGTTCCTATTGAGATTCTGTCGCAGTAAGAAAGGATTGCTAGAAAAGGCTGAAAACTGAGGGTTGGCACGAAATCTGCAGCCGCCGCGAAAGTCAAGCCTATTTTTGTGGGGTCAAACGATTTTCTTTTTTAGGTAGGACTGTATTTGTCCCACCCCGTGTGTTATAGTATGTGCATGATTGTAAGTATCAAACCAACAACGAGCGCAAGTCAGAGAACTAAAAACCGCATCAAAGAGCGCGGCCCTAGGTTTGTGGTGGAGCGTATGCATGACACTAAATCTCTTGGGCTAACCGGAGGAGGCGTTACGGGGTTAGAGAGTTGGCTTTTGCGTGAGGTAGGCGGGCCAGACGGAGACACTTGGATTGGATGGATCCCCTTGGATGAATTTGAGATTGTTAAAGAAAATGATTGACATGACCGTAAGATTTTGATAAACTTAAAGAACATTAGAGATTAACAACTAACCAAGAAAGAAAAAACCTACTATGGCTATTGCAGCATCCCAAAAAATCGACACCGGCTACGACTTCACCGCTCGCCAAGTGTCAGTACCTCACCCCGTTACCGGAAGCAAGTCCGGTTATTACATGAACGTCCGAGAGGACAACAATGAGATCGTTGGCTGGACTTCAGAGCGTTACGGATTAGTCCAGCACCGCGATGTGATCGGCTTCGCCGATAATGCTTTCGCGAAACGTGACATTGCGGTTGACCGCAAGGTGATTGTCACTGATGGCGGCTCAAAGATGCGCGCTCAGTACGATTTGATCGGCGACCAGTTCGAGGCCAAGATTCCAGAGGTCGGCGATGTCGTTGGGTATCGCTTAACCGCGCAGAACTCCCTTGATCGCTCTTTGCGTATTGCTTATGAGTTGGGCATCCTTCGCCGTGTTTGCACTAATGGCATGAACACCTTGGAGGCAGATGTTTCCATGACTAAAAAGCATGGCAAAAACATAGACCTGAGCGAGATTCTTTCCCCGCTCTCTCTCGACGCTGCGCTTGCCAAGTTCAAGAATAGCTTGGGCGTGTACGGTGAGCTTGCCAAGACTGAGGTATCTCAGGAGCAAGGTCTGGTTATTCTCCAGAACCTCGCCAACGTCAAAGTGTTTTCCGAAAAGGTTCGCGAGTCCATCGCGCAGATTTGGAACAACCCTTCGCATGAGGAGGACAAGGGGCGCAACCTCTACAACCTCAACAACGCCGTGACTCAACACCTCACGCATGACGTTGCGGGTGAGCGTTTCGAGTATGCCAACCGCGTGACCAGCAACGTGCTGAAGCGTTTCGGTGCTGCTGCTCGCAATGGTTCGCGTCTGGAAAAACTCTGGACTCCTGCCAAGACGGCCGCTGTTATAGTAAGCAACAATTAACATAACACGGGGGGCGGGGTTTTCTCTATCGGCCCTGCCCCCCTCCTTTAAAGGATTTCATTTAAGCCTTGTTTTTTAGGCTTGACATCGGCGCGGCAGCCGCCAGCATGCCAAAGTCAAGGAAAAAAAGTTGCTCACACTATTAACAATCGCTTGACAAGGGGGCGTTTGTGTGTTACATTATAACAATGAAACGACGGAGAAACAAGAAAGCCCACCCACGCGCTAGGGTTAACCCTGAAGGGTTAATGCACAGCGCAACGCGTGAACATCGCGTGAAGAAGGGCAAAGGGTCTTTTCGTCGTAGAAACAAACACAAAAAAAGGCTTGACGACTAGCCTTCCATCTGTCATACTTACTCTTATGTTAAAACTAGCAACTGAAGATTGTGGATCTCAAATCGCCCTTTACTTAACAGGCGACAACAAACAAGAAATTGAAGAACGCTTTTATTCTTTGTGGAATCACGGCGCGACAAGCGGCGAGCTTCATTGGATATTTGATGAAAACAATTTGAACCCAGACGGACATATGCGAGCATATATCTGGACAAAGCCCGAACGATTGGAAAAAGCTATTCTCAACGCAATGCTTTTCAAGCTACTGAATGAGGGGGAAGAAAGTAATTGTTTTAAGGGGTGCAAAGGTGGCGCGATGCCCTACGCTAAAGCTCAGGCGCAAGAGTTTATCGCTTCTATTGATGGCGTTAAAAACTGGTGGAGGTATCAAGCGGAAAACGAGATTTTCGAGCTTGGGGAAATTTCCGCTATGAACTCAGATGAGCCAACCAAGCAAACGGATTGGAACACATCGCACACATCATTTATGAACACTTGGAAAGATTAGCATTGACAAACCCGTAAACATCAGCTATTATACATAAACAACCTATGAACAACCTACTAAAGTTTGGCGACCCGAACGCCAAGTTAAAAAAGCTTATTCGGAAAATGGGCCTCACGCTCAAAACCTTCACACTCCCTGCGGGATGGTCTTGCCCTGCGGCAAAAGACTGTCTGTCAAAAGCGGATAGGGTCACGGGTAAAGTTACCGATGGGCCTGACACAATCTTTCGCTGTTTTATGGCTAGTGCGGAAGCGCGTTCGCCATCGTTGCGGAATCTTGTTTGGCATAATCTTGGATTGGTCAAAGATTCACTCGTTGACGGTGTGGATGCTTGTGCGGATCTCATTTGCGAATCACTTCCAAAGAAGTTTGACATAATGCGCGTCCACGTTGGCGGCGACTATTTCAACGCGAAGTATTTGGAAGCGTGGATTGAAGTTGCCAAGCGTAATCCCGACAAGGTGTTTTACTCTTACAGCAAAAGCTTGCACCTATTCAAGCAATACGCTTTGCCTGAAAACCTTGTGTTGACTGCTTCCCGTGGCGGCAAGCACGACGAGCTAATTGATTTGCACGGATGGAAAGAAGCACTCGTTGTTTATAGCGAGCAAGAGGCAATCGACAAAGGTTTAGAGATAGACCACGACGACACCCACGCAGCATTTGGCAAAGAAAACTTTGCGTTGCTAATTCACGGCACACAACCAGCGGGCAGCATGGCAAGTCAAGCATTGTCAGCAATCAAAAAGGCAGCGAAGGGGGTGGTATAGTGGAAGCCCTTGCCGCTGTTATAATATTCACGCTATTAATTATTTACTGGGCCACGCAAGACGAAAAATGAAATTCTAAAATAGTTAATACGCAATAGAACCCCTTTAATAGTAACAAGCAAGGGCGCAGGCTTATGTAAAAAGAATCTCATAATCACTCAGTATTTTAGGCTTGACAGGCGGGGCGGCAGCACCCAGCGTGCCAACACTGTTTTTGTGGGGTCAAACGAGTTTCTTAAAATCAACGATTTTCGCATCGGAGAAAACACCCCTTTTCTCGAAACTTGATAATGACTTTCAACCGTTGTCGATCAAAAAACCCCTATAATGAGCGACAAAACAGTTTGTCAATCATTTGTGAGCGGCAAACAATTAGGCTAATTAAATGCGATTAATTAAGGTAATTAGAAAAGATAAAAAAAAAGAAAAAAACCCCTTGACAGGTAGGGCTTTGTGTGTTATATTATAACAATGATGAACGAGTTAGAGCAATTCAAAGAGGACACGGCCTTCAACCTATTCGGGCGTAGCCGTAGGCTTGCCATCGCTGGCAATCAATGCGTCAAGTGTGGCGCACACGAGCTTGAGTTCCGCGACGAACTCAGCCGCAAGGAACACGGCATTTCTGGCTTCTGCCAATCGTGCCAAGACGACATCTTCGGTGTCGATGATGATGATAAGCAAGAAGTGCTTGACATAGTGCATCCAATTATGGGAGAATAGGCGCATGACAGTTAAAGAATCAATCAAGTTATTCAAGCGCGAAGTATATCGCAACCTTCGTTACCGTGACGAACACGTTTACTCTGTACGTAAGGATGGCCTTGTTGAAGGTACTGCCCTATGCGTTGTGATGGATGGCAACACCAAGTACCCTGTGAAATTTGCTGTGGGTGACAAGGGTTGCCAGCGTGTGCGTGATGAAGAACGTAAGAATGTTCACGCTGTGATTCGTGGTTGCATGGTCAATGCTGTGTGGCGTTACGACGACATGGACGCGTTTGAATTGGGCTGGGCCAATGATGCAGCCAAGGAAATGAAGCAGCGTGAGATGGATGAGCGTGATGGTTATGAGTGGATGGAAGTTACTTACAACCCTTACAAGTATCGCACCTTCGTGAGTATCGACACCAATCCATTTAGGTCGGTAGAGAATGTTATTGAACCAATCTTCACCGCTCGCAAGGTGATTATCATGGACAAGGTGTGGGCACAAGTTCCAACAAAAGAAACTCAAGAAAGTAATTGACATAACAGTAAAAGACCATTATACTTATAAAAGATTAAACAAACAACCAATGAAAACCTACAAAACATATCAAGCTCGGAACGCTGTCAAGGCAGCGCAAGTCACCAACTACATCAAAGCTGGCAAGAAGGCAGGATTGTCTCACGCCAAGCTCAAGGCCGAGGCTTATCGGCTTTACAACATTAAGGCTGGTCGCCCCATCCTTTCCTCTCACTTCTTAAATCAAGGTCTCTAGGATGCAAGTCTACGACTCTCCAGAGGCTATCAACAACTTCCGCCTTCGCGCTCTGCGCGGGGCGTTGAAGTTGGAGATTTTGGGAATGAAACGCCGAGGCCGTTCCGCTTACTCTCTTGCTAAAGAGGAGTTCGGCTTTAAAGGTAATAAACAAAAAGTTTTAGAGCAATTAGAAGCCAAATTAAATGAAAGCTAAAATTGAAATTGAATTAGGCAACGATGCGTTCGGTGACACTCCTGCGGAGCGTTTGTTTGAAATGCAAAACGTCATGGAGCGTCTCGTCGATAGGGCGGGGCAAATCATGGCAGTCGATACGGGTGACTTTGTTACTGCTCAAGACGTAAACGGAAATACTGTTGCGAGAATGGATATTGTCGATGAGTAAAACGCCCGAGTTTGCTATCCTACAAAATAGTAGAACCAAATACACATCCATCTGGAACGGAGAAGAATGGACGGATGCGCAACCGAGTGAATATGATATTCTTTACGGGTTGGCGAAACTAATGCGCACCGCGTCGGATCCTTCTGAGATTGTCAAGGCGTTGTCTGAAGAAGCGCGAAGGATAGGCGAAGAAAGAAACTCGGAATAGCACTGTATATCAGTGTTGGCACGCGGGCTGCTGCCGCCCCCGCTGCCAAGTCAAGCAAAAAAACTTTTTTTATTTTGCCTTCAGCCCTTGACAAGGGGCATTTTCTGTGCTATATTATACCAATGATTAAGAACGTTACAACCAAAGCTCGCAACATTATCAACTCAAACAACGAAGACACGAACGAACCCTTTGCGGTAGCTCAACACATTATCCTGCGTAATGGTTGGGAGTATTACTTGGAAGAAACTGATGAGGATGGCGTGGCATTCGGTTACGTTATGGGTTTCGCAAACGAGTGGGGTAGTGTTTACCTGCCAGAGATTGAGCCACACATTGCAAGTGTTGCAAGGGGTACTATGCTCGACGATATTATGGCTCCGTTTGGTTATCACTGGGAAGATGAATGTGAATAACTTAACCCTTGACAAGAAGCATTTTTTGAGGTATATTATACGCAGATGGTAACACAGAAGACATTCATAGTAGCGAGGGAAAGAGCAGAAAGACCTTTTAGACAAGTGGTGCTAGAAGGCACACCCCAACAAGTAACGCAAACGTGGATGCAATGGCATCCGCAGGGCAAAGTGTTAAAAGTAGTTAAAGAAGATAAAACTTGGTGGATTCTCAAAAGAAGATAATTATGAACAAACAACCTACAGTTGAACTAGATGAAGACAATCTCTTCATGACTATTAATGGAGTACTTCACTCCGTTATCAATCATCATAGTTTTGATGATTTCGGCGCGACATTGGACACCTTCAAAGTGATCAATTACGCGGGAGACGTTCGAGAGATTTACTCTTTCGATGAGTGCGAAACATTCACCTTTGACAATGGAGAATAATTATGTATAACCCAGAAAACCTTAAAGTAGGCGACAGAGTAAAAACCAAACAAAGCGGTTGGGTCGGCGTAGTAGTCGGCGAAAAAAGTTTTGGCAAACCAGAGGGTGGAATGTTACGCGTTCAACTCTCTTTCGGATTGACTCACGACTTTTACCCTTGCAACCTAGTATTAACTAATTAAGATTATGAGAGAATATCCTTTGACATTCGAAACGTTTAAACGACAAGTCAACAACGCCGTGCAACGCAGGCTCGGGTGTAGTATTTACGATTTGCCCGATAGTATTGATTTCAATGATTATTGGCATGATGATTGTGAGAAGCATGCGGACGATTTCTGGAATGGCGTCGAGGCGGCAACAGAGGACGTGCTTAACGATAACGGTTTTGAACTTAGCCCATATTAAAAATGAGGTTTTCTATATTTGCCAATGGGGCATTGTATGAATCTGATTTTTGCAATGCTGTAGAAGCTATTGACCGCGCGGACGAGCTCAGCAAAGATTATGAATTTCTTACCGTGGTAAACAACGACACTCGAAAAATTTATTGGGTTTCTGATTTCGGCGTACACACTCACCTAGAAGAGTAGGGGCAAAAAAAGGGAGCCTTTCGGCTCCCTTGGTTTTATGCGTATCGCTCAACGAACCATTCGTGAACGCCATCAGCGCACAACTCGTTTATTTCATCAAGTTCGCTTCTATCTAACGTTCTTTCTAGTCCGTTTTCGCTTACGGTTGCGGATGCCATCTCTGGTGCAGATCCCGCTTGTGGATCACACTCCATATCTTCCAACTCACAAGCAACCACGCTTTCGAATAACTCATCAGCACGAGCCTGACGATTCAAGAATGTAACCCGTTGAGGGTACTCTTGAAAGAGCCATAACGCATACTCGTTTAGAGTTTCCTCACGAGGCCACGGGACACCGAGCTTCTCTATGCCCGCCTCAGAGCGAGGCTCGTTTGCATATGACTCTGCAATAATGGTAGAGTTCTCTTTATACCAAAGAGCGAAGTCTAGTAATCCTCTGCTGGATAGCTTGTTGAAGTTCCCCTTGAATACCATCTCACTTGCCTGTGAGCCACTGTCATTCTTGATTATCATTTTCTTCTCTATTCCTTTCCCGCTGCTGCGGTGGTTAATGTGCTTGGCGTTGTGCCTCCCACTTCCATAAGAGTACTGAAGATAACCCCTCTTGCATAGCAGAACTTATTCACAATTGAAATTGCCATTATGTGAACAGTTTTTGCTCGACGCCGCCGCCCCCCCGACTTTTCAAAAGAAAAAAAAGGATTTCATTTAAGCCTTGTTTTATAGGGTTGGCACGCGGGCTGCTGCCGCCCCCGACGCCAAGTCAAGCAAAAACTTTTTTAAAAAAAGTGCATTTTAGCCCTTGACAAGTGGCGTTTTTTGTGGTATACTATATGTATTGAGAGTGAGAGAGTTATGAGAAGTAGAGAAGAAGTACAAGAAGAGCAACGCAAGGCAGAGGCCCGTGTGCAACGCTGGAATGAATCCGTGCGGCAAGTGCGCGAACTCGCCCGCCAATGGCAACGGGATAACGCCCACCTCGGCCCTTTCCTCCACCCTGTTGAGGATGAAGAAAGTTGAAGAAAGTGCTTGACTTTTGACGATTTTTCTGCTATACTTTGCGTATTGAAAGTGAGAGACATAGAAGACATGAAAAAAGAAACCATATTTGAAGTTACATTTACCAATCAAAGCAACGTATTCATTAAGGCAATGGACAAGGCGCACGCTCGCCGTATCGTTGAGAAGAACGGCGCAACGTGGACACGAGGTGATCACAAGGTTGAGATGATTATCGACAAGATCGAAGAAGCAAAGAATTAAAAGATTATGAAAGACAAAAAAGAACAACAAAAGCCCGAAGTGCAGGAGAGCACTCAAAACATCGAGGGCAATACCAATTACGATAACCTCTGGAGCGTTCGGGGTTATTACAATGATGACGAAGGAAACGACATCCGAGATAGAGATTAAAGATTATGAAAATGAAACTAAACAAAGAAGAGCAAGAATTTATTGCTGAGAACATCACACGCTTCGACGTTGTGACAGAGATTGAAGTAAACGACATTGAAGTCCGTATCCACGGCAAACACTTTGGTGGTATTGGTAGTGCTGCGATGTACCGCACCAACTGCCTAACAAAGATCTGGAATCACACCACTGACAAGATTAAGAAGATTGAAAAGAATTTAGAAAAAACCGCTTGACAAACGCCGTTTTATGTGCTATATTATACATATAGAGAGTAAGAAGACAAGACAAGATTTATGAGAGACATACAACATTATTATACAGAACTTCACGCAAAGGGGTTCAAGCACACAAACAAGTTCAGCGGATTTGATTCCTGCTGCGCTCACTTCAGCACTCGCGCCAGAGTTGGCACGATGACTTTTCAGCAAGCCAAGATGGATGCGATTGAGTACATCGGCGCACAGCAAGTGTCGCACGGTTGGGTTGACTATACCGTGGGCAAGTTATTTGCCAAGACGGGTGAGGAGCCTGTTAGCGTTATGTCTCCCGCATACGAGTACCACAAGGGGCGTTCTTTCCCTACTTACGAGGAGGTCAAGTAGTATGGAAATCCTACCTTTAATTATTTTCTGTGTGTGTATGTGCGCTGCTATGTGCATAGCGGGATGGTAAAAAAGGATCTCGTTTAAGCCTTGTTTTATAGGGGTGGCACGCGGGCTGCTGCCGCCCCGCCTCGGATGTCAAGGGGATTTTTTTTAAAACTTTCTTTTAGGTAGGACTGCGGATGTCCTACCTCGTGTGCTATACTATGTGCATGATGATTAAGAAAGCAACTTACACCCTCTGGAACGGCAGCCAACTGCTACACACTTACCCCCACACCCGTGAGGGCTACGATGCAGCACTAACTCAAGCGTTTGAGTATGGTGGGTATATGCTCAAGATCTTCTCTAGTCGTGACGACCTAGTATGGTCTGCTAAGGAGGATGCCCCCGAGTGTGGTATGAGTGACGTAGAGGCTGATGCTGATGCCCTTGCCTCTGCTGGGTATGGTACTGATGAGGATTATGGGTACTATGGTGAATAACTTAGCCCTTGACAATCACATTCATATGAGCTATATTATACCAATGATGAACGACATGATAGACATAGGGTGCGAGGAGATGATCAGTGATGCTGATGAGGCGCGTATGGAGCATGAGCGTGCTGAGCGTGAGAGTGAGCGTGCTGAGACATGGGCAGCTATAGAGGCACAGTACGGCCCATTGCATCGTCACGCCTATGCTGCCTATGAAGGCATGGCTTGGAAGGATTAAACAACAAGGGCTTGCGTGGTAGCCTATGATATCACGCCCTTACTATATCATTATGATTGAATTAGGTATGGAGGTTATGAACCTCAACGGCTACCTCGGTGTAGTCGCTGGCTCCCCTCGCAAAGGCAAGTGGCTTGTTATCGATGGTAACAAGATGCGCCGTGTGCGTGAGGAGGATATGAGGGAGTATGACCATGAGTACGCGCGTGAGGTGTGCGGCCCATGGGATCACACCCCCTCATCCCTCGAACCCCAAGACTAGGGGGCAAGCGGCGAAAGCCGCCCTTTAAAGGATCGCGTTTCACCCCACAAAAACAGGGGTGGCACGCGGGCTGCTGCCGCCCCGCCCGGATGTCAAGCGTAAAAGAATTTAATTTTCTTTTGGGTGGGACTACGGATGTCCTACCTCGTGTGTTATACTATACGCATGATGATTAAGAAAGAAAACACTCATTGGATAGTTGAATTTGACAACGGTAAACAGATCGGCCCTTTCGATAGCCTCTTCGAAGCTAAAATGTGGATAGCACGGGCCAAGTTCCTAGACGAAAGAATGGAAAGATAATTAACTGGTAGGACTACAGATGTCCCACCCTATGTGATATACTACTAGCATGATGATTAAGAAAGACATAAGCAAAGAGGTTTTGAAACCACTATTCGACCTAGATGGCACACTCATTAAAGAGGTGCGCGGATCCAAACGCCTATTCGATTTTACTAACCCCGCTGCTATCCTCAACCTAGAGGAAAGCGACCTAACCCCACTAGGCAAGCTAGTTAGGGATTCAGGCAAGCAATTTGATATCCTCACCGCAAGAGGAAAAGACAGCGCATGGTTCATCCGGATGGCACTTGAGAAATTGAATTTCAACGTAGGCCGAGTCATTACAGTAGGCGTAGATGTTAACGAGCCAGCCGATTGGGCAAAGGTAAGCAGTAAGAGAGTAGTAGAGAAAAAGCAACGCATTGTTAAGTGGGTGATGCGTAAGCTGGTAGACAATGATCCACGCAACCTAAAAGGGCTAGGCGAGCTAGGTGAACTAGTAAGCGAAGATCAAAAAGAATTTGATAGGTAGGACTACGGATGTCCCACCTCGTATGGTATACTTACAGCATGAAAATTAAGAACGATATGAACACATACAACAACATACACATCGGACAGACATTCATCCCCAAGCACGAGAAGGCTCGTGAAAAAGGTTACTATATGGTGGTGGTTGACTATCACCCAAACTCAGCGGTAGGCATTGGCCTTATTCATATGGAAGATGAGCCAAGCTCGATCAGTTATCGCAGCGTGATTTCGCGAGACCATTACGATATTTATGATCCGGCTTTTGATGCGTCGCCACGCCTTGAAAAAGAAAAGGTTTTATTTTAATGGTGGGACTACAGATGTCCCACCCCCTATGGTATACTTACAGCATGATAATTAAAACAGATATGAAAGAAAACAACAAAGCAAACAACCTCATCATCGGGGCCATCTACATCAACGCCAACACCGGCACACCTTGCCGCTTGGTAAACATCGTATCCTGCCAAGGCGTTTGGCTTGAAGCCTTCGACGGTTCAGGTTATGGTGAACTGGTTAGCTTCGAGGATTGCCACTACGCAAGCCAAGACGAGGTTGACGATTACCTTGAGGACTTGCAGACGTACACCGCAAGCGAGAAAGCTCCATCCCACAAAGAGATGCCAGAGCAACGCGTTAAGAACTACGACACGTATTGGAACGTGCAAGGCTATTATGAGGATAGCTACGGCAACGATATTCGTTGTAGGGATTAGAGTGTAAGCCCCCCGCTCTACGCTTGAGACACAGCGTGAAGCGGGGGCAGTCTAACCACACCCCCCCCATTTACTCGAAACGTTTTTACTATTATTGACTTTTCTTGGCGGTGGGGGGTCAAAATAATTCTGCCCGATAAATCTTAAAATCTTTTTCATATAAAAAAATCAGCCCGGGGCACTGATTAATTTAGATCTTTGTGATATATAGCTTACTAGATATACAAATAAGAGGGTAAAATGCAGGGCGCAAATATAAAAAAACTTTAATATATTTTGCCGCTGATATTCTGCTTGTTTTTCTGCGTAAAAGTTCGAAAAAACACAAAAAAATACAATAATAATTAATGGATCTTCAATTAGATAGGTTTGGGGAGAAAATAGTCAATACTTATAGGCTTTCTGGCGCTAATAATACTTATTTAAATAATGTTCTTTGCATTAATTTGGATGTAGCGACGGAAAGACTAGCGAAGCTAGAGAAAGAGTTAGAGGTTCAATGGGTGAATTGGCGCAGACTGCAAGCTTTTGACACTCATCAAGACGATGCGCCTCACGGAGAACTCGGAAGTAATGTCTGGGATCAGCCCGGTCATTTAGGTGTTGCGCGCTCTCATAGGGAATGCATAAGGTATGCTAAACACTTTGAATGGCCGCATGTTACAATTTTTGAAGATGATGTAAAATTTATTGGCGATCTACAATCACAATTTCAAGAATATATAAAATATGTACCAGATGATTGGGATTTTTTGTTTTTAGGCGGAGTTCGACACCTCGCGGCTCCAATTTATGTGAATGAACACATAGTTAAGACCACTCAAACTTTTGGAATGATTGCTTATATCGTAAATCATACCCTGTACGACGAATTAATCGATCGTTGGAGTGATGAAGGCATAACAACTGCTACTGGTGAAAAAAGTTCTACAGAAATTTCTATGCACCCAATACAAAGAGAAAAGAATTTTTATGCTATATATCCTTCTTTAGTATGGCAAGACAGATTTAATTATTCTTATATCGCTCGTAGCAGCGAATTGGGAGATATAACAGATAACATTGGTAATTTTATAAAACAAGACGAATCTGGCGCACTAATTAAATAAGTTTTTTGTATTTCTAGTGTGTAAATAGCAATATGCCTGAAAAGAAAAATTCAAGAAGGGTAAAAAAAACACAAGTAGCAAAAAACGTAAAGATAAGAGGAGGCAAGGACATTGCCCCCGATTTGAAAGAGGCAAACGAACAGGCCCCTTACGTTGTCCCTAACCCGATTAAAAAAGCAATCAAACTAAATCAATTCCCTTGGACTGATAAGCAAAAGGAATTCTTTAGGATAGCTTTACATCCCTCAACTAATATTGTTTTTGTTTCTGGTCCCGCTGGAACATCTAAAACTTTGTTAGCAGTTTATTGTGCTTTACAGCTATTAAATATGAAATCTATTGAAGAGATAATGTATTTAAGATCAGCAGTAGAAAGCAGCGCGCAATCTCTCGGCTTCCTACCCGGGAGCGCAGATGAGAAATTAAAATTTTATAATTTACCTTTTTTAGATAAGCTCGAAGAGCTTCTAATAGATACAAAGGCAGAAAAATTAGAGCTAGAGCACCGAATCTCCATGTTCCCAGTCAATTTCGCTCGCGGAATGAACTGGAAAGACAAATGCGTGATTCTGGACGAGGCCCAAAACTCTACTATTAAAGAAATTACTACTGTTCTGACACGTTTAGGAAAGAACAGTAGATGCTTCATTTTAGCAGATCCAATGCAAACTGACCTAAAAGATGGAAGAATGGCGGGTGGATACCAGTCTTTAAAGAAAACCTTCTCTGACGAAGAAAGCTTGCAATTTGGAATTTATACATTCGAATTTTCAGAAGAAGATATCATGAGATCAGAGCTCGTGAAGTTCATAATTAATAAACTTAGAACCATGGAGGATGAGTAATATGAGTGAAGAGAAAAAATCTGACAAAGAACTAGCGGCGTCTTTAGAAAAAACCGAAGCCGAAAC
>Ga0315327_10000763_pt1 | contig 16212 bp, 13 predicted proteins | sample M110032315metaG_FD_203460 | JGI IMG/M metagenome (GOLD analysis project Ga0315327, IMG submission 203460) | Ammonia-oxidizing marine archaeal communities from Monterey Bay, California, United States - M1 100m 32315 | ecosystem: Environmental > Aquatic > Marine > Coastal | place: USA: California... | reverse complement strand
TACAGTAATACCATCTTTTGCCACCTCATTAGATAATGTTTTTGCCCAACTTGCCATTGCCCACCTTACTGTATTTGATACACCTAAATTATCTATAGGAGATTTTACAGAGATAGATATAATATTAATTATTCTGCCAAATTTTTCCTTCTTCATGATAGGCAGTAATGCTTGAGTAAGAAAATGACTACAATATAAATGCATTGACATATACTTTTTAAAATCTGAATTTCGAGCTTCTGCTATTGCTCCTGGAGGAGGTCCTCCAGTGTTATTAACTAGAATAGTTGGTTTATGATTTTTGTTTAGATAATTATTAAACTTTTCTTTGAGGTCCTCTAAATTATTAAAGTCTGAAACAATATAATCATGTTTTTGATCATTGCTTATAGTTAACTGCTTTAGGGTCTTTTTCAATTTATCTTCATCTCTTGATAATAATGTTATAGATGCCCCTTGATTAGCTAGATTTAAGGCTATTGCTTTTCCAATCCCTTGCGTACTTCCACATACTACTGCTCTTTTACCTTTTAATGAAAGATTCATGTTTTCTTTTCTTTATTAATTATATTCAATATATGAAAAAAGAAGATGCTTTAAAAATGGATTCCATTGATCCAATTTCTGAGTTCAAAAATGAATTTAAGTATGGGAATAAATCACCGAAAGATAAAATATATTTTTGTGGTAACTCATTAGGGCTTCAACATAATTCTGTAAAAGAAAAAATAAATTCACATCTTTATCAATGGGAAACTAATGCTGTGGAATCTCATTTTTCAGGATCTTACCCATGGGTTGAAATACAAAATAAAATAAAATTTATTCTTAAAGATTTTCTTGGCTGCTCTGAATCAGAAATAGCGATAATGAATGCCTTATCTGTAAACCTTCATTTATTATTGATTTCATTTTACAGACCAAATAAAAAAAAATATAAAATAATTATGGAAGAGAATGCCTTTTCTTCTGACAGATATGTAGTTAATTCTCAACTAAAATTACATGGTCATAATGAATCAGATCTTATCTTATTAAAAAGTAAAGACAATACTATAAGTGAGGAATATATTATTGAAACAATAGAAAGAAACAAGGATGAAGTCTGCATGGTATTACTACCAGGTATTCAATATTATACAGGACAATATTTTGACCTTCAACCAATATCAAAAAAATGTAAAGAACATAATGTAACTTTTGGTGTTGATTTTGCCCACGCTATAGGAAATGTGAAAATTAACCTCAAAGAAATTGATATAGATTTTGCTACATGGTGTAGTTATAAATATTTGAATTCTGGTCCTGGTGGGATTTCAGGTATTTACATTAACTCTCGTAACCTTAAAAATAATGTTTTCAGATTAGAGGGGTGGTGGGGAAATAAATTATCAACAAGGTTTGAAATGAAAAAACAATGTGATCTAGATAAGACTGCTGAAGGATGGCAGATTAGTAATCCTCCAATTATTTTACTTGATATTCATTTAGCTTCAATTGAAATTTTTAAAAAAATAGGTCTAGATAGTTTGTTCATAAAATCAAAATCTTTAACCAAATTTTTATACAAAGGTTTGACTGATATTTCAAACTATCAAGATTATTTTAAGATATTAACTCCTAAGGATCCAGAGAGAAGAGGAGCCCAACTTTCTTTGTACTTTTTAGAAAAATCAGAGATGATTTTTGAAAAACTAAACAATAGATTTGTAATAGATTATAGGAAACCAAATGTATTAAGAATAGCCCCGGTACCTCTTTACAATTCTTACGAGGAAGTATATGAATTTGTGAAGGAATTAGAGAAAATTCTAAATGATATTAAATAAGTATTTCTTCGTAATTTCTACCTTGATGATCTAACAGCTTTTTACAAAAGCTATATATTGATTTGTCATCATAATTACATTCTTGATAGAGTTCATCTTGTGACCCATGTTCTATAATCTTATCAGGTATTCCAAGCCTTTGTATAGAGTTATTGTAATTATTATCTCCCATAAATTCTAATATAGCAGAGCCAAAACCACCAATTACACATCCATCTTCAACTGTTAAGATATACTTATGTTTTTTTAATATTTCATGTAATAGATTTTCATCTATAGGCTTAACAAACCTCATATCATAATGTGATGGGAATATGTTTTCTTTTCTAAGTTCACTTATTGCTTTTGTTACATAATTACCAATATGACCTATTGATAAAATTGCTATATCTTCTCCTTCACATAAAATTCTTCCTTTACCAACTTCAATTTTCTTCATATCTGTTTCCCATTCAAACAGAACTCCTCTGCCTCTTGGATATCTAATTGTAAAAGGACTATCGTTTTTAAGTTGGGCTGTATACATTAAATTTCTTAATTCTGATTCATCCATAGGGGCTGAAACAATCATATTAGGTATACACCTCATATAAGCAATATCATATGCTCCATGATGAGTTGGACCATCAGACCCTGCAACACCAGCTCTGTCTAAACAAAAAATTACAGGTAACTTCTGTATACAAACGTCATGAATTACCTGATCATAAGCTCTTTGCATAAACGTACTATAAATATTACAGAAAGGAATCATACCTTGTGTGGCAAGGCCAGCACTAAAAGTTACTGCATGTTGTTCTGCAATACCAACATCAAAAGCCCTATCAGGCATTTTTTTCATCATGATATTTAACGATGAGCCTGAGGGCATAGCTGGCGTAACTCCAACTATTTTTTTATTTCTTTTAGCTAATTCAACTATTGTATTCCCGAAAACATCCTGATACTTAGGTGGTGTTTTTTTCTTATTTTTTGCAGCTAAACTTTTACCTGAGTCAATATCGAATTTTCCTGTAGCGTGCCACTTTGTTTGATCTTTTTCTGCTAAAGAATAGCCCTTACCTTTCTTTGTGATACAATGCAATAATTTAGGTCCAGGTATATTTTTTAAATCTTCTAAGGTTTTAACTAGGTGATTAACATCATGACCGTCTATGGGCCCAAAATATCTAAGGTTTAAAGCTTCAAATAAATTTGAGTTATCTAGGACAAAAGATTTTAAACTTTTTTCAATAGTTTTTGCTACCCCTCTTGCACTTTCTCCAACTGCTTTTAGTTTACCTAAAACTTTCCATATATCATTTCTAATATTATTAAAAGTTGGTGAAGTTGAAATGTCAGTCAAGTATTTTTTTAGTGCACCAACATTAGGATCAATAGACATACAATTATCATTTAATATAATTGTTATATTAGAGTCAACATCCCCAGCATGATTCATTCCTTCAAATGAAATTCCTCCTGTCATACCACCGTCACCTATAACAGCAATATGCTGTCTGTCCTCATTTTTATTGTATTTAGATGCCACAGCCATTCCTAATGCAGCTGATATTGATGTGGAAGAATGACCAACTCCAAAGGTATCATACTCGCTTTCAGAAATTTTAGGGAAGCCTGATAATCCTTTATAAACTCTATTTGTATGAAATTTTTCTTTACGGCCAGTTAATATTTTATGACCGTAAGCTTGATGGCCAACATCCCAAACTATTTTATCATCAGGTGTATTGTAAACATAATGAAGTGCAACTGTTAACTCTACTACACCTAAACTTGCACCAAAATGACCCCCGTTTTCAGATATTGAACTTATTATAAAATTTCTAAGATCATCACAAACATTTTTAAGATCTCCTTTATTAAATTCCCTTAGGTCTTCAGGAAAATTAATTTTATCTAGAGATTTAAATGTTGATTTTTTCATAATTTCTGTGAGTATCTTATACTCTTTTTTCATTTATAGGTTTATAAATCTATAAATTTTATTATAAAGTATTATTTTTATATTAATCTTAAAATTAGTTCTTTATTATTCTTTAAGACTATGAGTTATGAAATAAAATTACCCTTATTTAAAGGTCCCTTTGACTTGTTATTATTCTTCATTGAAAGAGATGAACTTGATATAATGGACATACCTATATCTCAAATTACTAATGATTTTTTAGACTACGTATCTGACTTAGAAAAAATGAACATAGAAGTAGCTAGCGAGTTTATAGTTGTTGCGGCTACACTGATGAGAATTAAATCAAGAATGTTGTTACCTAGATTAACAGTTGATGATGATGGCAATGAGATAGATCCCCGAGATGAGTTGGTAGAACACCTTATGGAATATAAAAAATATAAGTCTGTTATAGATGATTTTTCTAAACTTGAGGATGATAGACAATCCAAGACTTCAAGAGGCAATCTTTTTTCAGAAATTAATGTTATTAGTGAAAGAGCAAAGGTGGAGACGGAATTGCAAGATGTGGATTTATATAAGTTATTAGTAGTATTCCAAAATGCTCTAGATAAATATCATATTGAAAAGAATAAACCAAAACATGAAATATATAGATATCCTTACACCATATCAGAACAAAAAAAGTTTTTAATAAACCTTATTAAATCTAAATCTAAAATTTCATTTATAAATTTAATAGAGAAGAATCCTCTTAAGATCTTAGTAATATTTAATTTTCTTGCTATTTTAGAACTTATTCAAGAATCAAAGGTAAAGCTGTCAATTGGACAAGGTCTTAACAATTTTTGGATAACTGACCTTTCTTAGTTAAAGAAAAAATTTATCTCAATCTCAGCATTTTCATCAGAGTCAGATCCATGAATTGCATTCGCCTCAATAGATGTAGCAAATAATTTTCTTATTGTTCCTTCTTCAGCATCTTCAGGGTTTGTAGCCCCAATTAATTTTCTAAAATCCTCTACAGCATTTTCTTTGTTTAATTCCATAACAATTATTGGACCCGAACACATATAATCACATAATCTTCCAAAAAAAGGCTTTTCTTTGTGTACAGAGTAAAATTTTGATGCACTGTCTTCATCAAGCTTTAAAAGCCTCATGTTTTCTATATTGAATCCGGCTTTTTCAATCTTTTCAATTATAGGTCCTGAGTTTCCAGCTCCAAAGGCATCAGGTTTAATTATTGTAAATGTTTTGTTTCCCATCTTATGATTTTTTTGCAAACATATAATATTGTTTGATAAATTAAAAAGACTCTAAACTTCTTAATTAAATAAATAATTTTAGTTTTAAATAAATTTATTGAGTTTTGCATGCTAAAATTTATAAAATGGATCAGTTAAAAGAAATTCTTAGTGTACGTCAAAATATAGTTATAACTACTCATGTTAATCCTGATGGTGATGCAATAGGATCATCTTTAGCTTTGAAAAATTTTTTAGACAAATTAGGACATAGTACAAATGTTATTGTCCCAAATGATTATCCTGAATTTTTAAAATGGATGAAGGGCAATAATTCAATAATTAACTTCTCAAGTTCAAAAAAATTATCTCAGAATCTTATCGAAGATTCCGATATAATTTTTTGTTTAGATTTTAATAATCTAAATAGGATTAATGACCTAGGAGAATTGATAAATAATTCTTCTTCTAAAAAGGTTCTTATTGACCATCATTTAGAACCTGATAATTTTTATGATTTCAAGATTCACGATGTTAAAGCTTCTGCAACTGCTGAACTAATATATGATCTATTAATTGATTTAGACTCTTCTTTAATTGATAAAGAAATCTCTGAGTGTATATATACAGGTATTCTTACTGATACTGGGTCATTTAAATTTTCTTCAACATCTTCAAAAGTTCATAAAATTGTAGCGGATCTTATTGATAGAGGAATAAACATTAGTGATATAAGTAACAAGATATATGATAACAATTCTATAGATAAATTAAAGTTAATTGGCTTTTCTCTATCTCAAAAATTAGAATTGACTTGTGATGGAAGAGCTGCATACATTGTTCTTTCCAGAAAAGATTTGATAGATCATAATTTCAAAAAAGGAGATACAGAGGGCCTTGTTAATTATGCTTTGTCTATATCTAATGTTAATATGGCTACTCTCATAATTGAGACGAAGGAAAGAATCAAATTTTCATTTAGATCAATCGGTGGGTTTTCAGTGAATAAATTTGCTAGGGATCATTTTAATGGAGGAGGCCATAAAAATGCTTCTGGCGGAAGTTTAGAAGATAAACTTTCAGTAGCTTTGGATAAATTTTTAGAAAGTATTTCAAAATACTCAAAAGACTTAAATTATTGACTATGAAAAAACTAATTATACTTTCCGTATTTATGTTTCTTTTTTCTTGTGTAGACAAGGAAAAAACTCTTGATAACGGCGTCAAAATAAAATATTTAAAGAGGGGAGATGGTCAGCAGATAAATGATGGAGAAATAGTTATGCTAAATCTACAATATTTTGATTATGATGGCAATGAGTTATTAGACAAAACTGGTAAAGATCCTGTAGTTCTTCAGAAAGATTCTTCTTGGAAGGTTAATGGCGTTATTTACGAAGTAATTGATAATCTTGGTAATGGTGATAGTGTATTTTTCCAGTTAACAACTGAACAGTTCCTCAAGAATGCACCACAAGCTGTTGAAATGCCAGACTCAGTGAAAAATAAATTGATATCATTTTACTGTGGTGTCCAAGACATAATGAGTCAACAAGAGTTTGAAGATTTTCAAAGAGAACAATATGAAAAAATGCAAATAGAAATGGAACAAAATAATGAACAACAATTATCAATTGATTTAGAATTAATTGACAATTATTTAAAAGATAACAATATTGACGCAACAAAAGCTGAAAGTGGACTTCATTATGTAATTACTAAAAAAGGAAATGGTGATAACGCAGCTCCAGGAGATAATGTAACTGTTCACTATACAGGCATGTTATTAAATGGTGAAGTCTTTGATTCATCTGTTGAAAGAGATCAACCTTTTTCATTTCAGTTAGGTCAAGGAAGTGTTATTAGAGGTTGGGACGAAGGTATAACATACTTTAATAAGGGTGCAAAAGGTAAAATTTATATTCCTAGTTCACTAGGTTATGGACCATCTGGTGCTGGTGGAGGAGTTATACCTCCAAACGCTGTTCTAATTTTTGAGATAGAAGTTCTAGATTATTAAAAATATAAATGATCAGATTATTTTCAATTATTATTTTAGTTATGACAATTGTTTCCTGCTCTGAAGAGGGTAATGACATTGTTAGGTCAAAACAAGAGCAGCTTAACCTTGATATTTCTAGAATACAAGGATATATAAGCGAAAATAATTTATCAGGTTACATCTCATTAGACAATGGTTTACATTATAAAGTTTTGGAAGAAGGAAATTCAACTTTTCCACAAAATGGAGATACTCTTGATGTTGAGTATGTTGGACAATTACTTAATGGAACTGAATTTGACAGGAGTTATACTAATCAACCTTTTGAAATGATATTAGGTTCTGGTGAGGTAATTCAAGGATGGGAAATAGGAATCCCTTTAATTGATGAGACGGGAACTATTATTCTAATAATCCCTTCTGGCTTAGCTTATGGAAGGTCAACAAACAACTCAATACCTGAAAATTCCGTTCTAATTTTTAGAGTAAAATTGATTAATATAAGATGAAAAGAATTTTATTTTTAATCTTAAGTTTTATAATAGTTTCTTGTGATTCTACCGAGATTTACGTAGATGTTTATGATCCAGTTCAGGAAGCACTTGACTCTTTAGAACAAAGAGAGAATGATATTGATTTAATTTATTCATATCTAGAAGGTGAAGGTATAAACTATGTTGATACTACCCAGAAAGGTGTCTTTTATTCTATCATAGATGAGGGAAATAAAGAAATATTTCCTGAAAACAATGACTTGGTAAGCATTCATATTGCTGGATATTATACTAATGACTCAATTTTCTTTACTAATGACTCAATTGATCTCGTAATTTTTGATACAAATATTCAGTCATTAGCTGAAAGTATAGGATATTTTGATGAAACTAAATATTACACCCCAATAGTTTACACATATAACGGATTAGGTAGTTTTTTCCCAGTAGTTTCAGATCATGGGTACTTGGCTCTTCTTTCTGATTTTAAGTCAAGTCTAGGTAAAGCTTTAAGTAAGATTAGTGAAAGAGGTAGAGTAAAAATTTTAATGCCGTCTGCTAATGCCTTTGGAACAACTGGAAATACTTCATCTCCAGAAATTCCTGCTGATGTCATTTTAATTTTTGATATTCACCTAATTAAGATTAGAAAATGAATAACATCTGTTTTGTTACAGGTAATAAAAATAAGCTCAGAGAAGTCCAAAAATTATTATTATCATACAATTTATTATCACTAGAAGACCTTGATTTTTCAGATGATATTCCTGAAACGGAAGATACCATTGAGGGAAATGCTTTTTTAAAAGCCGATCATATTCATAAAAAATTTGGTGTTAGTTGTTTCTCAGATGATACAGGTTTATTTATTGAATCACTTGACGGACAGCCTGGAGTTATGTCAGCCAGATTTGCTGGAAGTAATTGTAATTCTGAAGATAATATAAGTCTAGTTTTAGAAATGTTAAGTGGCATAGAAAACCGAAAAGCATTTTTTAGAACTGTAATTTGTCTAATAGTTAATGGGAAAGTGAATTATTTTCATGGAGAGGTTAAAGGTCAAATATCAAAAGAGAAAGCAGGAGATAAGGGTTTTGGTTATGACCCAATATTTATTCCAGATGGTTTTGATAAAACATTTTCCGAGTTCACTTTAGATAAAAAAAATGAATTATCTCACAGGGCGTTAGCTGTCAACAAACTTGTAAATTTTTTAAATGGATATGAATAGAATAGTAATAGGGATTAGTGGTTGCAGTGCCTCGGGTAAATCTTTTATAGTAAAGTACATACTTGATAATTTAGGTGATGAACTTGTTTCTATTATATATCAAGATAATTATTATAGGAAAAGAGAGCAGCAGATAAAAGATGATAAAGGAAATTATAATTTTGATCTACCTACCTCTTTTCATATAGACCAACTAATAGATGACATAAAAAAAATTAAAAATGGAGAAAAAGTGGTTAGGAATGAATATACATTTAATAACCCAAGTATTAATCCAAAAAAAATAATTGTAAACCCTCGTCCTATAGTGTTAGTAGAGGGGTTATTCTTATTTGATAATAGTGATCTTTCATCTCTTTTTGATAAGAAAATATTTATTGATTCTGAAATGGAAACTATGATAAATAGAAGAATAAAAAGAGACAATAGAGTAAGAGGATATGATAAAGATGATGTTATTTATAAATATGAAAATCATATTATACCTGCATCTAAAAAATATATTTTTCCTCACAAAGACTATTCAGATATCATAGTTGATAATAATAAGAAAGATTTTGAGGGAGCTAAGACTACATTAGATTATATTAAAAAAGAATATGCTTTATATAATAAATAATTTACCTCTTAGTTAATTTCCATTTATTTCAATACTTTTGTCAACTGATTTTTGAAGAATAACAATGAAGAATAAAGGTTTAATATATTTTTTGACGGTAGTAATATCCTTCCTATCTATTTACTATCTTCAATTTACTTTTGTCTCCCAACGTATCCAGGGAGAGGCTACAGAGATTTCACGGGATTCTAATGGTAATATTGATTTTAATAAGAAACAAAAATATCTAGACTCCATATGGAATAAACCTGTATATAATTTAGTCTCAGATTTTACCTTTAAAGATATTAAGGAGTCAGAGCTAAATCTTGGCCTTGATTTACAGGGAGGTATGCATGTTACACTTGAGGTATCTCCAGTTGATATATTAATTGGATTATCTTCGGATAGTAAGGATCCTGATTTCTTAAATGCTATCAGTTCAGCAAAAGATAAAGTAAGAGGAACCCAACTTAATTTTATCACAGAGTTTTATAATGAGTATAACTCTTTAGCTCCACAAAAAAATCTTGCACAAATTTTTGCTACTGTTTCTAACAGAGGTAGGATAGGTTTTGATTCTTCTGATGATGAAATCATTGATATAATAAATGAAGAAGTTGAGAGTGCTATAGATAGATCTTTCAATATACTAAGAACTAGGATTGATAGATTTGGAACTTCGCAACCAAATATTCAGAGGCTTCAAGGCACAGGTCGAATTCAAATTGAGCTGCCGGGTGTTGATAACCCAGAGAGAGTTAGAAAGCTTCTCCAAGGTGTCGCAAAACTAGAGTTTTGGGAAGTTGCAGAAGCTAACGAAACTGAGGTTTTTCAGACCCTACAAATTATAGATCAGTTTGCTATTAGTGAAAATATTTTAAATAATAAAGTTGAGAATGGTGATCAATCTGTCACAACAAAGGAATCTCAGTCTGATGATCTTGAATCATTACTTTCGGGTAATTCTGATGATTCTGAAACTGAAGGTGATATTTCTGAAGAGCTTGATTCTGAAGAAAATACTGAGTCTGCATTGAATAATTCTTCTTCTCCGCTACTATCTAATTTAAGATCTGAATTTGGAGGTTTATTTTATAATTTGGAAGATACCATTGCAATAAATACTATTATCTCTAATGATAAAGTTAAGCAGCTTATTCCTAATACTATTAAGTTCTTATGGGCAGTTAAACCTACAGAAAATACAGCCGATGCTAGTGATCAAGTCCTCGAATTATTCGTTATTAAGACTTCGAGGGGAGGTAGGGCGCCTCTGACAGGAGAGGTTATAACTGATGCCAGACAAGATCTTGACCAGAGTGCTAGACCATCAATATCTATGCAGATGAATTCTAATGGTGCTAAAAATTGGAGAAGATTGACCTCGTTGAACGTAGGGAGAAGAGTAGCAATTGTTTTAGATAATTTTGTTTATTCTGCTCCATTTGTTCAAAATGAAATCCCAAATGGCAATTCTCAAATAACTGGTGACTTCACAATAGAGGAGGCTCAGGATCTAGCAAATATTTTGAAGGCTGGAACTTTGCCAGCTCCTACGACAATTGTCGAAGACGTCGTTATAGGACCAACACTAGGTAAGGTTGCTCAGAACCAAGGTTTCCAATCTATGATGGTTGGATTGATAATTGTACTCGTGTTTATGGTTTTTTATTATTCTGGAGGTGGAGTTGTAGCTAACCTTGCATTATTTTTTAATATCTTTTTTATTCTTGGAATATTGGCCCAACTATCCGCTTCTCTTACCCTTCCTGGTATAGCAGGAATTGTACTTACAATCGGGATGTCGATAGATGCAAACGTACTTATCTTTGAGAGGATAAAAGAAGAGTTAAGAAATGGAGCTAATTTAAAACAAGCTATATCAAATGGATATGATAAGGCATTTACTTCTATTATTGATGCTAATTTTACTACACTATTAGTTGGACTTATCCTTTATAATTTTGGTCAGGGACCAGTAAAAGGATTTGCTATAACATTAATTATTGGTATAATTTGTTCATTCTTCTCTGCTGTTTATATTACAAGAGTAGTTGTTGAAAGATGGAGTAAAAACGGCGATAAAAGTTCTTTAAGATTTTCATTTCCATTTTCAAGAAATTTACTGACTTCATTAAATATTGATTTTCTTGGAAGAAGAAAATTGGCTTATTATTTCTCAGTAGCATTTATTAGTGTTGGATTAGTTTCTTTATTAATAAAAGGTCTGACACTAGGAGTAGACTTCAAGGGAGGCAGATCATATGTTGTCACATTTAATGAGTCTCAAAATCCAACTCAATTAGAGACTGGTCTTCAAGAATCTTTTAATAATGAGGGTGTTGAGGTTAAGACATTTGGCGCTGATAATATTCTTAAGATAACTACATCTTACCTTATTGATGACGAATCTGATGACGCTGATATTAATGTAAAAAATCAGTTAATATCAGGTTTAAAGAATATAACTAATCTTGAATTTATCGAAGATGATACAATGGTAGACGAAAGTAACTTTACTATTTCAAGTTCGTCAAAGGTTGGTGCTACTATTGCTGATGATATCCAGAATTCTTCTATTTATTCAGGGATATTAGCTCTTCTGGCAATATTTGTTTACATACTTATAAGATTTAGAAAATGGCAATTCTCTACTGGGGCAGTATTTGCCCTTTTCCATGACACTTTATTTGTTATCTCTGCATTTTCTATCGCTAATTTATTTGGAGTATCATATGAGGTTGATCAGGTCTTTATAGCTGCTTTATTAACTATAATTGGATATTCGATTAATGATACTGTTGTAGTATTTGATAGAATTAGAGAAAACCTTGGGATTAAAGCTGGTAGTGAGATTATACCTGTTGTAAATGAATCAATTAATAAGACAATAAGTAGAACATTAATCACTTCAATGACTACATTCATTGTCGTTTTAGTATTATTTTTATTTGGTGGACCATCACTAAGTGGATTTTCTTTTGCTCTTTTAATTGGAATTATAGTAGGAACTTATTCTTCAATATTTGTTGCAACTCCAGTCTTTGTTGACCTCTTTAAAAAATAAGAATAATTAAGAAAGATTTCTTAACAAGAATCATCTAAATACGTAAGCTAGCTTATATGAAATTAAAATTTGCAATTTTTTTATTTCTATTATTGAATAGTTTTCATGTGTTTTCTCAATATGAAAAGAGAAAAATCTTTGCAAAAAAGATATCTGAAGAAATTGTTCTTGACGGAGAAATGAATGAAGAGTTTTGGAAAAACGCTACTTCTTCATCAGGGTATGTGCAGTATAGCCCAAGAGATTCAGTTCCTGCTGAGTTAGATACAGAATTCAGAGTAGCTTACGACGATAAGTTTTTATACATATTGGCAAAGATGGAAGATATTTCATCAAAGAAATTTATTCTTGGTGATTTAAAAAGGGATTTTTTTGGTGGATCAACAGATTATATTTCATTTACATTTGATACGTTTCAAGATGAGACCAATGGATACAATTTTGGACTCTCCCCTTATAACATTCAAAGAGAGGCCTTACTTTCAAATGGTGGTGAGGGTAATTTCAGTACTGGGGGTGGTAGTAGAGGAGGTATAAGTTGGTTCAATATTAATTGGAATACTAAATGGTATTCTGGTGCAAAAGTTTATGATGGTTATTGGATCACTGAGTTTAAGATACCTTTTAACTCTATAAGATATAAGGCCGGAACTAAGGTATGGAACCTTAACTCACACAGAGGAAATAGTAAGGTTGATGAGGGCTCGATATGGTCTCCAATACCCTTAGGTTTTTCTCCTGGTAATTTATCTATGACCGGAGAACTTGAATTTGAGTTTCCTCTAGAAAAATCATCACAAAGCATGGTACTTATTCCTTATCTTTCCGGATCAGGGATTAGAAATAAAGTTGCTGAACCAGCAAAGGATTCAGATGTTGATTTAGGTTTGGATATGAAATTAGCTCTAAGTTCTTCATTGAATTTAGATGTTACCATAAATCCAGATTTTTCTCAAGTTGAAGTTGATGAACAAAGAACTAATCTCACTAGATTTGAATTATTTCTCCCTGAAAAAAGAGAGTTTTTCACAGATAACGCAGACCTTTTCTCTAATCTGGGTTCCAGAGAGGCAAGGCCTATGTTTTCAAGGAGGATTGGTATAGCAAGAGATACAACTACAAGTCAATATGTTCAGAATCCAATTATATTTGGAGCTAAACTATCAGGAAAAGTAAATGAGGGGCTTAGAGTAGGTCTCTTAAATATGCAGACGGCAAAGCTATCATCAAGTGGAGTTCCTTCATATAACTATGGGATGGTTGTTGTAGAAAAAAACATTTTAAAGAATTCTAAAATATCATCATTTCTAATTAATAAACAATCTTTATTTAATGATAAATCAGTTGAGTATGCACATGACTTAAGTAATTTCAATAGGGTATTTGGTTTTGAATCTAAGCTTCAGACAAATAACACAAAATTTAAGTCTCAGCTATATTACCATCAGTCAATTGAGAATGATAAAGTAAGTGGATCTAATTCTTATGGTGCGAATGCCTCATATGAAGAAAGAAACTTTGAGACTAATGTGTATTTTTATGGAGTTGGTGAAAACTTTAACCCTGAAGTTGGATTTGTTCCTCGTAAAGATTACGTGTTTTTTAGTCCATCATTCCAATATAAATTTCTGCCAGAAGGTATTTCTCTAGTACAACATGGACCAGGCATCGACTATGAATTTTATAGAAATAAAACAAATGGAATTACTGACTACGATATAGATATAGATTATAATTTTAGATTTAGATCACAGGCGTATCTTGTTCTCAAAACAAATATACTTTTTACTAAATTATTATATGATTTTGATCCTTCAAGATCAGATGGTATTCCATTAGAGGCTTTCTCAGAACACAATTATGTTAATCATACATTCTATTTAAGGACATCTGAAAGAAAAATATTTTCTATGAGGCTAAATGGAAAGATAGGAGAATTTTTTAATGGAAAAATAAAAAATATTGGGGGTACAATAACTTATAAATTCCCTCCATTTCTGAATCTTTCCCTAGGATCTCAGTATAATGATTTAGACTTTCCTTCCCCTTTCTCAAGTGCAAATTTTTTCTCCCTTAACTCTAAAATTAATGTGAGTTTCTCAAAAGATTTATTTTTCAGTACTTACTTACAGTACAATAACCAATTTGATAACATAAATTTGAATGCTAGATTCCAGTGGAGATTCAAACCCTTATCAGATATTTTCTTAGTATATACTGATAATTATTATGCTGAGAATCCGTTATTTTTAAATTTAAAGAATAGATCATTTGCTTTCAAGATTAATTATTGGATTAATATTTAGAATTCCAAGCTACTTTATTTTTAATAATAAATGAGTAATTTTTATATCTTATCATAAATCAAATTCATTGAGCTTTGCTATGAAAATTTTTTCAATAAGATCTGTACCTATTACAAAATGGAGCTCAGAAAATCCATTAAATTTTTCACCTAAATTTCAAACTATTTTAATACTTTGTTTTGGGTTGACTTTATTTGGATTAGGTGAATCATTAATTATTACTGCTTTTTTGGGGATGAGTCCGTGGACTGTCTTAGCTGAAGGACTTTCAGTGACGACCGGATTAAGCATTGGTTCTCTTACTTTCTTGATAGGTCTTGGAGTCTTGTTGCTATGGATTCCCTTAAAACAGCATGCTGGAATAGGAACAATATTGAATATAGTTATCATTTCAGCCGTAATTGAATGGTCTCTACCTTATCTACCACATCCTGAAGAGTATGCGATGAAAATAATTCAAGCTTTTTGTGGAACCTTGATAGTTGGTGTTGCAAGTGGAATTTATTTAATTGCAAATCTTGGTCCAGGTCCTAGAGATGGATTAATGACTGGCATCCAAAGAATGACTGGACTCCCAATTGCTTGGGTTAGAATTTTCTTGGAAATATCCGTTATTAGTATGGGCTTTGCTTTAGGAGGAACTATTGGTATCGCAACAGTTATCTTCGCTTTTGGAGTTGGTCCATCAGTATCTTTAGGTCTTTACTCTATTTCAGCAATAGCAAAAAGATAATTTTCAAATTAAATATTAGAAAGTGACTTTGATGATGAGAGAAATCTTATTGCAATAATTAATCCAAAAAATGATAGTATAGCACCTAACATGAAAGGTGCTCCAGGAAAGTAGTAAAATGAATTTTCACTAGTAAAATAAGAAAATAAATTAGTCATTAATAGTGGACCTATAATTGCTGTCAAGCTAACTAAACTTGTCATTCCACCTTGAAATTCTCCCTGTTCATCATCTGGAATTTTATTTGTCATAATACCTTGTAATGCTGGACCAGAGATTCCTCCTAAAGAAAGAGGAATAGCGAATGCAAATACCATCCAGCTCTCTTCAGCAAAGCAGAATAATGATAGACCTATAATATAGAAAATCATTCCAAAGTAGACACTTTTTACATTACCCAGTATTGGTATGATTACTCTTATAAGGCCCCCTTGAACAATAGCTGCTAAAAGTCCGATAAAACCAAGGGAATACCCTACGATCTCCTCGCCCCAATTAAACTTCTCTATAGTGAAGAAAGTCCATGTGCTATGCGTTGCATGTTGAGCCATATTAAATAATACAATGCAAATTAATAATCCTGAGATCACTGGATATCTTTTCAAAGACATTAGAGTTCCCACGGGATTAGCTCTTTTGATATCAAATTTTCTTCTATTTTTTTTATCTAACGATTCTGGTAAGATAAAATATCCATAAATTAGATTAATAAGAGTAAATGCTGCCGCCGCTATAAACGGAATTCTAGATCCAAACTGTCCTAGGTAACCACCTATAACAGGACCTAAAA
>Ga0315327_10000761_pt1 | contig 16268 bp, 23 predicted proteins | sample M110032315metaG_FD_203460 | JGI IMG/M metagenome (GOLD analysis project Ga0315327, IMG submission 203460) | Ammonia-oxidizing marine archaeal communities from Monterey Bay, California, United States - M1 100m 32315 | ecosystem: Environmental > Aquatic > Marine > Coastal | place: USA: California... | reverse complement strand
TGCCTGTAATCGGAGAAGGAATTCAAAAGTTAGGTCAGTTAGGAGCAAAAGGTATTCAAGAAACAGCTAAAATTATTGGCAAACAAGTATTCACTAGAGCAGCTTTAGGTGCATATGATATAGCTTTTGCAAAACAAGCGGCATACTCAGGTATAAAATTTGATAAAACATTTAAAAGATCTCTACCAGATTTTCAGAAATGGAGAGAGTTTTCAGTTAATAGTCAAGATCCATTACATCAGTATCTCGCTAGAATAGATAATAAGCTAGCAGCGTTTAGAGATATTGGAAAACTAACTAAGGATGCTTTTGGCATAAGTGGTCAAACAAGTTTATTTATTAAAGCAAAATCTAGAGCTATAGATAAGTACCTAAAAGCTATTGAACAAGAAGCTTACAAAATGGCTAAGGTGTTTGAAGATAGACACAAGAACTGGGGTGAATATCAAACCATACAAAGAAAATACTTAGATGATGTTTTAGACTATCTGCAGGGCAATGTAAAAGCAGATGCATTACCTTTAAGATTAAGACAATTATCAGTAGAATTAAAAGAATACACAAATGGTTTAAAAAAAGAGTTTGGGGAATTATTACCTGATTCAGATCCTTTAAAATATTTATTAAGCTCGAATATAGATAAATATATGAGACGTTCTTTTTCCATGTTTACTAACTCAGATTTTCAACCAGGCAGAGAGGCCGTGATGAACGCTAAAGAGTTTGTAAAAGATGTTATCAGAGGCAATGATGGATTTATGATGATGGCAAAAGAGGCTTTTCCTGATCAACCAATTGCAAAAGCAATAGATGAATATGCAGAATTAAAAGTAGCAGATATAATGCACACAGCACGTTATGAAATAGACGACCCCTTCAAAGCACTAGAAAAAATAGTTAATAAAAAATTAGGCCTGGAAGATATTAGAATAAAAACTGGTGAAGAAGTACCAGCTGCGATTCGTAAACTTCTTGGGGAGGAAAAGAATCTTAAATCTTCTTTATTACAAACAACAGGGAATATGATAGCGAGTACTCAACAAAAAACCGCATTAGATAGATTAGCTAAAATGGGATTAGAAAATGGTTGGTTGTTTAACACAGCAGAAGAAGCCTTAACTAAAGGTAAAATATATAATGCGGCTCGTTTAACTGATGTTAAAGGAACGGGATTTTTGCTTAATGATGCCATCGGTTTATATGGAACGCCAGAAATGGTTAGACAATTAAGTGGTTATAGTATTTTTGACAGTGCTCTTAAATATAAAGTTTATCAAAACTTACTAGCATTCAAAGCAATGGTTCAAGGAGGTAAAACACTTTACTCACCAGCTACTCAAATGCGTAACTTTGGGTCAGCTAGTTTATTCGCAATGAATGTAGGTCACATTGGAGGTAGCGCAAGTGTACCTCAAGCAATGAAGATAGTATTAGATGATATATTTGGATCAGGTCCTAAAGTTAATAGAAAAGATTTAATTAAATACATCGAAAGAAAAGTTGAGCTTGGAGTAACTGATGAGAATGTTGTAGCAAACGAGCTTGCAGGTATATTAGCTGATCTAAAAGGAACAAGATCAGCAACAGGTGAACCTATTATTAGTAGCTTTAATCAGTTACTACAAAAAGTTGGTAACACTCAGCTTAGCCAGTATGTACAAAGAACATATGCTGGTGGTGATAATGTTTGGAAAATATATGGTCATGAATTTTATATGTCAGAGCTTAAACAATTCACTAAATCAATAGATGATGTCAAAGCTTATTTTAAAAATATAATAGGTAGAGAGTTTGAAGAATTAAGTACTAAAACTGGTGTTAAAAAAACATTAGCTGAGGGAATTGAAGAGATGGGTGCATATTTAGTAAGAGAAACCTATCCTACATACAGTCGAGTACCGCCAGTTGTGCAGGCTATTAGAAAACTTCCTATTGGTAACTTTATATCTTTTCCTGCAGAAATGTTAAGAACCAGTGCAACTACTTTAAGTCTTTCTTTAAAGCATATTGCTTCTGGTAATCCTGGATTACAGGCTATGGGTTATAGATCATTGTTTGGTCAATTCACAACCTTATATGGAATGAATGAAGCTCTTAAACAAACTGGTCATTATCTAACTAATATAAATCCAGAAATGACAGCAGCATACTTGGATGAATTAGGTCCATCATTTATGAGGGACCATGCTTTAGTTCCATTAACTAACCAGAATAAAAAAACAGGAATGTTTAAGGCCTTTGATTTATCTACATACAATCCATATGCTTATGTAATAGATCCAGTTCAAGGTTTTATTAGAGAACTTAATTCTCCAAGACTAATCTCAGATATAGATGGTGAAGTTTTTAATAGAATATTTGATGCAGCTAGTCCATTAATGGCGCTTCTTGAGCCTTTCACAACTGAGGCAATTGCACTTGAGCCTATACTTGATATATGGGCTCGTCAAGGACGGTCACGGGACGGCTCAATTATTTTTTCTCCGTCCGATGATTTTGGAGAAAAGGTTGAAAAAAGCTGGAATCATATACTAGCAACAATTGCACCAGGCTTCATTAGAAGTTCAGCGCAAGTGCTGGATGCATTAAGTTTAGATACTAAGGGTGGAAGAGTTATGGAACTTGGTGATGTTCTTATAAGATTGTTAGGTGGTTCTATTATGAACGTAGATCCAGTCGCTGCACTTGATTATGAAGCAGTGGATATTCGTGAGATAAGAAGTAATGCATATAAAACAGAACACTTCTTTAGTAAACAAAATGCATTGGAACGTGGACCAGATGTTATGGCTGCAGAGTTTATAGATATACAAAATGAAGCGCTTGCTTCACAATTTGAAGTATGGAAAATGTTTCAACAATCATTGAGTAGTGGTTTATTAACTAAACGACAAATTGAAAAAGTACTGGGAGCAGATGGTCGTAATGTTCCTAACCTAGATAATCTACTAGATGGTAAGTTTACACCTGTTTCATTCTCAGAAGACGCTTTAAGAAAAAGAGCCAACGAGATATATAATGAATATAAAAGAAACGGTATCATTATTAACAAAAGTGATCTTAAACCTTTCAGTAAGTTAAGAAAAATAATAAGAGACATGGAAAAACTGAAGTTTAAAGATTTAATGGATCAATCTAGAGACCAAGTGGTACCATCAGGAAGAGGTGATGAACTCCCTACAGGTTTGGAAACTTTAATAAGTCAAAACCAAACGCCAGTAGCACCACTGCCAAATATACCTACACCAGATGTATCACAAGTTAATCTGAATCAAGGTGCTGACCCACAAACAGGATTGACTAGAACTGAAACTGCGTTATTATCCCCTAGCGAAAAAATAATCCAACAGCGACAACGAGGGACAGTTTAATGGAACCTAAAACACAACGCGAACATATTATTGCATTGAATGGACACATCACTGGTGTAAAACGTGAGATGAAAAATATTAAGGACAATCATTTGAAGCACATGCAGTGCGAAATTAATAGATTGGGTGGTAAGGTAGATAAAATCTATTGGGTAGTTTTAACTACGGTGGGGGCCGTTGGTTTAGTAATTATAGAAGCACTATTAAATAGGATAGGAATGTAATGAATCTATCAAATAATTTTACGTTAGCCGAGCTAACAAAATCTCAAACAGCGGTCCGTAAAAACATTAGTAATGAACCGTCAACTGAACATATTAATAATCTTATTCACCTAGCGGAGACTATCCTACAACCAGTGCGTGAACACTTTGGTAAACCGGTTATGATATCCTCAGGCTATAGAAGCCCAGAGTTGTGCGAGGCTATCGGTTCTTCGACTAAGTCACAACATGCCAAGGGTGAGGCAGCAGACTTCGAGATACATTCAGTTGACAACAAGGAACTCGCAACGTGGATTAGTAAAAACTGTGAGTTTGATCAATTGATTCTAGAATTTTATGATGGTGTGGACCCCAACTCGGGTTGGATTCATTGTTCAGTGAAAAGAGAACCAGAAACACCGCGCAAGCAAGTACTAAGAGCGAAGAAAATAGAAGGACGAACAGCATACGAATCGATACTTCTTTAGATCCAATTTTTAAGATCTTCCCCCATGATTTCATTTGCGATATTTATTTTATTTCGTAGTGATTTGACGATACGTTCGTCTATAGTCTTTTCTGCTACCAAGTCAACATAAGTAACACTATTTTTTTGACCAATTCGATGTGCTCTATCTTCAGACTGTAATCTTTTTTCTAAATCATAACTGTTAGAATAGTAGACTACTGTGCTCGCAGCAGTAAGAGTAATTCCATACCCTCCGGTTTGAGGGTTTCCAACGAAATAACGCGCAGGGCCGTTTTTCTCTTGAAACAGAGCAATCTGCTCCTGGCGCACCCTTGGGTCCACTGACCCATGATATTCGACTGTAGAGGCCTCTCCATAGGCTTTTTTTAGAGTTCCCACTATTTTTTTTATATCTTCTACATAATTTGCCCAGATTATTACTTTGCCCTCAACTTCATCAAGTAAGGACATTAGTTCATCTAGTCTATTGTTTTTTAGATGTGTGATAGTACCATCGTCTGATTTAAAATGACCACATGTGATCTGATGAAGCCTCATTAGTTGAGTCATAACATTAATGGAACTCATAATCTTACCATCTAATTCAGCCAAAGCTATTTGTTTCATTTGTGCATAAACTTTCTTCTGTTCATCAGTGAGTTCTATAATTCTCTTCATATATATTTTAGGGGGAAGATCTAAACAATCTTCTTTTAATACACGGTATGAAAACTTTTCTAGGTTCTCAGAAAGTTCATCAAGTCTTCTATAACTACCAACTAGCTGAACATTTCTTCCACCAAAATTTCTTTCAATCATGTGTGCATAACGTGAACGAAAACTATAGTAAGATTGATGACCTAAATGATAAAGGTCCAAGAATTCACATTGACTATATAAATCAAGCGGTGATTTAGTTACTGGAGAGCCGGTTAATATTCTACGGTATTTCGCGAGTTTCCCTATTTTCAAAATATTTTTGGTGCGCTTTGCTGTCGGATTCTTGATTGTCGTAGATTCATCAATCCCTATTAAAGCTCTTCCAAGGAAGATGTTAAGGAAACTGTGAGCAAAGTCCAGTCCTTTATTTGTAGAAAATGCTTCTACATTCATTATCAGTATCTTAAGATCATGACCACCATCAAATAATTTATCAAGTTCGAACTGTTTTTTCTTTGTCAAATTTGCTTCCCACAAAACCTTAGTGTATTCAACATGTTCAGGCATATGTGTAGGGAACTCTACATCATGCCAGTTTTTATACACTCCTTTAGGTGCAACGATTAGCGCAGCGCGGACCGCGCCTCTATCATAGAGCATAGCCATATTATCAACTAGGACCTTGGATTTGCCAGTTCCCATCTCCATAAATAAACCAAATGTTTCTGCGGCCCAAGACTTTTCTAAAGCTTTAATTTGATGGTCATAAGGTTTAGTCTTAAACCTATAATCTTTTATCATAATTTATTTTACTTTCTTATGTTGACATTTATATAATCATCTATATATAAGAAGTCAATACAAGAAAGTTGATTATGAGAAATAAATTATTTGAATTATATAAACCTAAACAATTAGCAGAATTCCTAGCTTTTATTAAGGAGTGCCCTGATGAAAATTTTGTTTATGTTTTACAACATCCACCACAAAATATTAATATTTTAGCAGCATCTGATTATGGCTATCTGGTTATTTGTTTACCGGAGCTATCACAAATGATGTTTAGTCCTGCGCCTTTTATACATAAGATGCGGAAAAATTTAAGAGATTTCAAACCAAACGATTATATTTTATGTACAGGTGATCCTGCTATCATAGGTTTATCTACCGCTATTGTAAGTGATATTACAAATGGTAAGTTTAATTTATTAAAATGGGATAGACAAGAAAGAAGATACTATCCTTTGGCTTTTGATTTATATGATAAAGGAGAATCACAATGACATCACTAACACTACAAGATTTTGAAAAAGATCAACAAGAAGTAATAGAGAAAACAGATATTCAGCAACTATCTAGCTACTGTTTAGAACTTCAAGCTTTAGAAGATGAAATATCTACTAAAGAAGAAGAGACAAAAAAACTTAAAGAAAAAGCAGATAAGATTGCATCAGAGATCATACCCAATATGCTCGCGGAGCAGGGATTATCTTCTCTGAAATTAGCTGACGGCAGCGGTGTGGAAATTAGAAAAACATACAGTTGTACGGTTAAAAAAGATAACCTAGAGTCAGCTTATCAATGGCTTCGAGATAACGGACTAGAAGACATCATTAAAAATGAGGTCTTTGTTACGTTCGGTAAAGGCGAAGACAACAAGGCGGAGCAATTGCTTAACCTTGCGGTGCAAGAAGGGTTTGAGCCTCAGCAAAAATCAAAAGTTGAGCCGATGACTTTGAAGGCACTCTTTAGAGAGCGTATCGAGGCCGGCCTCGATATGCCCTCGGATTCTTTTCATTTATTTATAAAGGATCAAACAAAAATAAGCCGGAAATAACGAATCATGAAACAAGGAGAAATGAACCATGAATGAAGTAACGAAAAAAGAAAGTTCAGCTGTAGCGTTAGCTAACATGTTTGAACAAGACCAATCTGGTGGCATGGAGGGAATGGATCGCGATGATTTTGCGATGCCTTTTCTTAGAGTGCTAGGACAGTTGTCACCCGAGACAAATAAACGGGACGCCAAGTATATAGAAGGTGCTGAACCAGGTATGATATTTAATACCGTGACTAAGCAGACATATGATGGTGAGAAGGGGCTTAACATAATTCCTTGCGGTTATAAGCGAGAATATGTTGAGTGGAGTGATAGAGGCGAGGGCACAAGTGCTCCTGTTTCTATTCATCCAGTTAGTAGTGGTATTATTAAAGAAGCCACTAGAGGAGCTGACTGGAAAGATAGATTACCTAATGGTAATTATCTAGAAAACACTGCGTCTTATTTTGTGATGACAGAGGATTTGCAAATGGCATTAATCTCTATGAAATCTACACAACTAAAAGTAAGTCGTACATGGAACACGATGATGAATACCATCAAACTAAAAGGTAAGGATGGTATGTTTACACCGGCTGCTTACAGTCATGTGTATAACTTAAAGACAGTACAACAATCAAACGATAAAGGAACTTGGTTTGGTTGGAATGTGTCTTTGGTTGGTCCTATACAAGACAAGAGTTTGTATGAGTCCGCAAAAAAGTTTGCTTCTAGTGTTGCTACGGGCAAAGTAGAAGCGAAGCATGGTAAAGAGAGTACTGGTTCTAAAGAAGAAGTACCATTTTAATCATGAAACGGGGGCCCCGGATTAACTCCCCCGTGTCCGGGGTCTCTAAACATACAACTTTTGATGAGTTTTGGCAAAAGGAAGATGAATTGTGGGCGTTAAGTATGGCAGAATCTTTTAGACAAAGAGATGAAAGACATAAAAAATTAAAGACGTGCAAGAATGAACATGGGGAATACATAGGACAACTAGATAAAAGGAAGAAAAAATTAAATGCGAAGAGTAGCACTAAGCCAAGTACAAAAACTAATGCATAATCTAGGAATACCTAGAGGGTTTGAATCAAATACAATCAATCGTAAGATTCGGCGCGGCACATTCAAGGTCCCATATATTCGTATAGGTTTAACAAAATATTTTAAAGAAGAAGACTTATTAAAATGGCTAGACGAACAGGAGAAATATAATGATTAAAATATGCATAAAATGTGGAAGTGAGTTTCCTATATCAAAATGGCAAACAACAAAACAATATTGTAATGAATTATGCAAGCCAACATTTAGACCAAACTATGGAAAAGCTAGAGGAAGACCGAGGAAGAAAAAGTGAAGTTTAAGGAAATCTTTGAAGGAAATAATAGTGCTTATGGCATAATGAAACGGACTGGTGAGACCACCGATAAAGGTAAAGCAGTCGCTAAAGCTTTAGTCAAAAGAAAATCAATCACAGACAAACTATGGCAAGATCACCTAGAGGGTAAAGATCCTGCTCTTGGTGTTATCCCTATTAATGAAAAAAATGAATGTAGATGGGGGTGTATAGATGTTGATAAGTATGATTTAGATCATCAAAAAGTAATGAGAGATATAAAAGGAATGGATTTTCCTTTAGTAACCTTTAGATCAAAATCTGGTGGAGCACATCTATTCTTATTTGCAAAAGAATTTATCCCTGCATCCTTGATGCAATCCAAACTCAAAGAAATGGCAGAAGCTTTGGGCTATGCAGGCAGTGAGATTTTTCCAAAACAAACAGTTATTCATGTTGAGAAAGGAGATACCGGCAACTTTTTAAATCTCCCATATCATGGAGGTATCAAAGGTTTAAGATATACATTCTTAGCTGGTGGTGAAGCCGCTAGTTTAGAATCATTCTATTCTATATATGATGACTGGGTACAAACAAAAGAACAGATAGAACAGATAAAAATAAAAAAAGTAGTGGAAGAAGAAGCATTTAAAAATGGTCCTCCTTGTTTAAACAGATTAGCTATTGAGGGTTTTGGTGAAGGACAGAGAAACAACGCGCTAGTTAATATAGCTATATTTTGTAAGAAAGCTTATGACGATTGGGAACACAAGGTTGGTGAATACAATCAAAAATACATGACACCACCTTTATCTTACCAAGAAGTTCAGACAGTTATTAAATCTATGAGTAGAAAAGACTACAAGTATAAATGTAAAGACCAACCTATCTGTGATGTATGTAATGCAGCAAAATGTCGTACTAAAAAATTTGGTGTGGGTTATGAAGAAGAACAGATGCCAGAACTAGGAACGTTATCAAAAATCTGTTCTATTCCATCCCAATATTTTTTAGATGTAGATGGTAAGAGAGTAGAATTAACTAAGGAGCAACTACATAACGCAAATCTATTTGCAATCGAGGTTATGGATAAAGCAGGAGTGGTGATTGGTACAATACCTAAGGGACCAGACTGGAGAGAGATATATCTTAAACCATTAATGGCTGGAGTACAGGAGATTGAACCATTAAAATCTTTAGATCCTAAAGAAGTATTAGTTCATTTGTTAGAGCAGTTTACAGTTAACAGACACCAAGCTAGAACTAGAGACGACATTTTACGTAAAACAGCGTGGACTGAAGATGGTTTTTGTTATTTTAGGATGGATGACTTCTTTAATTTTTGTAAAAGAAATAACTGGGAGTTAGATAGAACCAAGACTGGGAATTTACTTAAAGGTTTAGAATTATTTGAAAAAGAAACACGACTAAAGGTCAAAGATCAAAACCCACACTTAATAAAAATTAAAGCTATTAAAAAAACTGATCCAACTATCAGTGAAGTAAAATATCAGGAGACACCTTTTTAATGGTGAAGCAGTTGGATCTTTGGCCAGAAGAAATAAAGGTAAGGGATACTGATAGAGTTGATCTTTCAACACTTAAAGATTTAAAAATTAAAAATTTCCAGAATACAAAAAACTGGAACTTTAAAGACATTCCTAAAGAAAAATATTTTATATATAAAACGGGAGGTACAAATCCATTTCTTAAAGAGGAGGGTACTATTTTTCCTTACCTTATAAATACACAAACTATTAATCATAAAAACGGTGGTCTTATATCTCCTAGTTTAACTAGACCAATTAAATATCCTCGTTGGAATTTAAGTTTTACACTTAATGGAGAAAAAAGAAACTTTTTAGTGACTTGTCATTCTCTTGCTGCAACAGCATTTATTGAACAAGGACACCCTAGTCAAACTTATGTGAGTCATTGTAATGAGGGACAAGTAGAAGATCATTATTTATGGTATAATATACCTAACTTAAAGTGGGCAACCCCAAGTCAAAATAATTTGGAAAGGTTTAGAAGAAGCGAGGGTGGTTTAGTTGATGGGCAGGATTCATTTTTATGAAAACAATAATATTAGGACCACCCGGCACAGGAAAAACTACAACCCTATTAAATTTAGTAGAAGATTTTTTACGTGCGGGCACTAATATTAAAAAGATAGGTTATTTTTCTTTCACTAGAAAAGCTGCATACGAAGCAGAGTCAAGAGCAGAAGAGAAATTTAAAATAGATAAAAACGACATACCTTTTTTTAGAACTCTACACTCATTAGCGTTCAGGACATTAGGTGTAAAGAAAGAACAGATGATGAAGCAAGGAGACTATAAAGATTTTGGTTTGAAATGTGGAATACCTATAAAAACTGCATGGTATAAGGAAGACGATGGTGTTTTCTATTCTGACAATGAATACTTACAATTAATTAATAAAGCTAGAGTAAAAGAGGTTGATGTATTAGATGAATATGACAACAATGAACATCTTCTAGACATCGAACGAGACATATTATACCTTTTAGATCAAGAGTTTAAAAAATATAAAAAAGAAAAAGGACTTGTAGATTATGATGACATGCTGGAAAGATTTATTGAACAAGATGTATCACCGTCTTTTGACGTATTATTTATTGACGAGGCACAGGACCTCTCACCTTTGCAATGGAGAATGGTTAAAACTATTTGGAAGAAAGCAAATAAAACATATATTGCGGGAGATGATGATCAGGCTATATTTAGGTGGGCTGGTGCTGACGTTGATTCTTTTATCGCGCTTAAAGAAGAAGTAGATCACATCGATACATTGAAACAATCATACAGAATTCCTGGTGGGCCTATTCATGAGTTATCTCAAAAAATAATAAATAATGTAACAAACAGATACGAAAAAACATATTTACCAAGACAAGAACTAGGAGACTTAACTAGATACTCTGATCTCACACAAGTAGACATGTCACAGGGTGAATGGTTAGTATTATCTTCAGCAAATTATTTTTTAGACGATATAAAAGATTTGTGTGAGTTACAAGGATGGTACTATTCACATAAGCATAAAAATTCTATTAGATTAGATTTACTTTTAGCTATTCAGACTTGGGAAAAATGGAGAACAGTTAAACACAATATATTGAATACTCATTCAATAAAAAATATTTATTCTTATCTTGGCGACAATGTAACTAAAGGATATAAAACAGGTAAGACAATGAGTGATGACGAGGAAGGATATTACATTGAAGAATGCCGCGCGGATCACGGATTGCAAACACAAGAGGTTTGGTTTAAAGCATTCGCTGGACTAGATTCTGATACAGAAAACTATATTAGAAATATGTTAGCTAATAATGAAAAAATTACACAAACACCAAGAATAACTTTATCAACAATACATGGGGCGAAAGGAGGGGAAGCTGATAATGTCTTATTACTTCCTGATATTACTAAGTCTGCTATGGACCACAACGATATTAATCCAGACGAATTACATAGACTTTTCTATGTTGCTGTAACACGCGCAAAGAAAGCTTTACACATTTTAGAACCAAGAAACTATGAAAGAGCGTATGTGTTATGAAGACAAATAGAAGAGGAGCTATATCAGAACAACAAGCTGTCTTATATTTATTAAAAGAAGGTTTAGATGTTTTTAAAAGCTGTCAAGACACAGGGGCTGTAGACCTTATGACATTTGATCCTGAAACTGGAGAAGCTAGGCTTTGGGAAGTTAAGACAGAGAACTACAGATTGAGTGGACCAAGAAAAGGGGACCCAATAGGCAGAACAAGAAGAGATATAAGATTTACAAAAATAATACACATGCTTTATGTAGATAAGAACGGAGAGATAAGGAAAGGAACTAGAAAATGAAAAAGAAACACGATCCAGTAAATTTCCCTTCTCATTATAACAAGGGTGGTGTTCAATGTATTGATGCTATTGAATCATGTCAAGGCGCTGGATTTAGATACTACTTACAGGGCTCAGCTATTAAATATATTTGGCGCCACGAGCATAAGAAAAAACCAATTGAAGATTTAGATAAAGCCATCTGGTTTTTAAATAAACTAAAGGAGCAATATAAATGAGACCATTACAAACACCAATGTTCACACCGGAAACAGAATGGGTTCCACCAGTTAACTTACCTGACTTAAGTCAGCATAAAGAAATAGCAATAGATTTAGAAACCAGAGATCCTAATTTAATTAAAATGGGATCAGGTTCTATCAGAGGAGACGGAGAAATTGTAGGTATTGCTGTTGCTGTTGAAGGATGGTCAGGTTATTTTCCGATCAACCACGAGGGTGGTGGGAACATGGACCGGGCAGTAGTATTAGATTGGTTTGAAGAAGTTTTAAACACAACGGCTACTAAAATATTTCATAATGCCATGTATGATGTCTCCTGGATCCGTTCACTAGGTTTCTATATTAATGGTGGCATCATTGATACTATGATTGCAGCATCACTAGTTAATGAAAATAGGTTCCGTTACACACTTGATTCAGTTGCAAAAGATTATGTAGGCACAGGTAAACATGAAAGATTATTACAAGAAGCTGCAAAAGATTGGGGTGTTGATCCTAAAGCAGAGATGTGGAGGCTACCTGCACCATTTGTAGGTGAGTACGCAGAAAAAGATGCAGAGATAACTTTAAAGTTATGGGCTGCCATGCAACACGAAATTTCTAAACAAGATTTGTGGGACGTGTTTAATTTAGAAACTAATTTATTTCCATGTCTAGTTGATATGAAATTTAAAGGTGTACGTGTTGATATAGATGTAGCTAACTCACTTAAAGAACAACTAACTAAAACAGAAAAAAAACTACACCAAGATATAAATAAACTAGTTGGTTTTGATTTAGAAATCTGGGCCGCAGCATCTATTGCTAAAGCATTTGATCATTTAAAAATGCCATATGATAGAACTGAAAAAGGTTCACCATCTTTTACCAAGAATTTTTTAGCTACTCATCCAGCAGAACTTCCAAAGTTAATCAATAGCGCACGAGAAATTAATAAAGCTAACACTACCTTTATTGAAACAATACTTAAGCACGAACACCGAGGCAGGATCCACGCTGATATAAATCAGATTAGATCTGATCAAGGTGGTACTGTTACTGGACGATTCAGTTATAGTAACCCTAACCTCCAACAAATTCCAGCACGGCACAAGGAGCTCGGACCGCTGATTAGATCTATATTTATACCAGAAGAAGGATGTAAGTGGGGATGCTTTGATTACAATCAACAGGAACCAAGAATCTTAGTACACTTTGCATCACTGATGAGACTAGAAGGAACATCTACTATTGTTGATGCTTATAAAGATGACAGCGCAGACTTTCATGAAATGATAGCAGAGATGGCTGGCATTAATAGAAAACAAGCAAAAACTATTAACTTAGGAATTATGTATGGCATGGGTAAGAATAAACTTATGGCAGAATTAGGATTATTAAAAGACTCCGCAGAAAAACTTTTAAAAAATTATCACATGAAAGCACCGTTCGTTAAGATGTTATCAGAAGCCGTGAGCAGACGCGCCAATGATAGTGGAAAAATTAGAACGATTGGTGGCAGACTGTGTCATTTCGACATGTGGGAACCCCATGGTTTTGGAATAAAGAAACCACTACCCCACGCTGATGCTCTCAGGGAGCACGGACCGGGGATTAAACGCGCGTTCACATACAAGTCTTTGAACAAGCTGATTCAAGGATCAGCTGCGGACATGACAAAACAATCCATGTTGGCCTTGTATAGAGAGGGGGTGATTCCTCATATACAAATACATGACGAGCTTGATATATCAGTGGAAAATATGGCGCAGGTCGAAAAGATTAGCAAAATTATGGAGTCAGCGGTAGAATTACAAGTTCCAAATAAAATAGATTACGAAGAAGGAGAAAACTGGGGTGACATACACTGAAAAAGATCCAGTAGAAATTACACTTGGAGTGTGTGATATTTGTAACAGTTATGTTCCTTTTATACGATTAGTAACAAAAGGTGAGAAAAGAGTTTATCAATGCATGACGTGTAGATCTAAACATACCCAACATGTAAATGGCAAGGTAACATTTAATTATTTAGAGGAAAGTTATACTTTTAAAGCACCGAGAAATTAGTGAGGAAAACCAACAAAAATGTCGGTAACTATAGAAAAGTTACCGACATATGAAGGTGAGAAGATTTTTGTATAATAAATTAAAATAAACTCTTGTCAAATACAATAATTGCTCTATATAGTCCCATAGAATATGATAATAAAGGAGGAAAAAATGCCAGACATAAGTCGATTTAAATCTGTATCAGTATCAACCGGTACACATATGAAACTAATAGATTTAGCTCATAATCGTTTCGAAGTACCAGTAAGTGTACAAAAAGTGATAGAGTTTTTATTAGAAAAAGAGATGAGGAAAAAAAATGGTAGATCTAACGGGAAAGCACGACGTTAAAGCTATTTGCCCCCGTTGTAATGGTAATGGCTTTATTAAGATTGTAAGCACCCCAGACTTAGTTGAGTACGATTGTCCTCAATGTGAAAGTCAAGGTGAAGTAACACTGCCTGCAGATAGGTGCCGAGAAAACGTAGAAGGCGGTATTGAAGCGCATGGTAAAAAATCAGGGGAATGTATATGAGTGACTATTTATTATTTTTAAGTAGAATAGAGGCACTGCGCCGGATGGTAGCAACAGCTCCTGAAAGCGCTAAGCCTATATGGCAAAAACATTTAGATGCTTTAATAGATGTAAGATCGGAGGTAGCACATGAAAGATTTCAAGCTAACGCTCGGAGCGTATGCTAGTGGTATAATTGTGTGGACAGTTTTAATCTGCACAGCAGCATTAATGATTGCAAATATTGTCACTATATATAATATACATATTGTCATAGATACTATATGGCACGAGATTGCACAGGTGAAAGATACAAATATATCACTGTACCAATTTATCGAGGCACATAAAGATGACTTTAATTAAGGAAAACAAGACGGTGAGAACAGAGATTCCTAATAGGATGATGAGTGCAACTTTCGCTCTTCCGATAGATAATCGGAAGGTGATAGGTATTGTTAATTACGTAGCTAATAAAACAGGTGTAACTCCTCTTGCTTTTTGGATGAAACTTAAGCCAACAGATTCTTATTTAGATAGAGAACTTAGGGCCTCTGGAAAATTAATTTCTAGGTGTTTACAACACGGTGAATCTTTAAAAGATCTAGTTGATACGCTTTCTCAAGATAATATAATTGGCCAGATGGCTAATTATTTACACAAGAATATGGAAGACATTATTCTTGGTAATGATATGGGTAAAAAACAGCGTATGTTATCAACTGATCCATATGATATGAAAGAATGACAGAAGAATTTGAAATAGAATGGATTCCAGAGGATACTGGAGCTCCTTACACAGAAGTTGATATGACGGAGAATAAAACAGAAGAAGAATTAACTTCTGCACAGATAGATAAAATTTGTAAAAAAAAATATGGCCACACTAATTGGGCAAGAATGGATCGTATGTCACCTATAGAACTAGCCGGTAATCCACATCACTTTGATTACGAAAAGGGGGTAATTTATTTTAAAAATGCTAAACTTTTATGATACACTATCCCAACGTAGAGTTTTGTAAACAAGCTTTACCCAAAAAAGATTTCGACGAGCTTCATGAATATATGATCGGGGATTTTCAGAATTTTCCATCATATAATTTTCTTAAAAAAAATGAAGTTCCTACTAATAAAATTGAGAAAGCAATTGTTAAAATGCTGGGAGATCAAAACTATCATATAGAGTACTGGCATAGATATAATGATGAACCTATTTGGCACGTTGACGGAGATGAAATAACACAGAAAAACCATCCCGGTAAGTATCCTGTTGAGCTGTCTATCGCGAGTTATATAGTTTATGTTAAAATAGATATGCTCAGAGGAGGAGAATTTGAAGTATTACCATATAATACCTATGTTAAGGGGAGAACTCTCTTAGATAACACCTATAAACCCCTAGAAAACTCCCCAAATATAATCTTCTTTCCAAAAGAAAATACTTGTATTAAAATGATAAACAATCCTTATCACCGAGTTAACAAGATACTCGAGGGGTTTAGATTAGTATTAATTTTTTCTCTTTGGGATCATATTCCAAGAGGGTATAAAGAGCATAATCACTGGAAACAAATAAGTTATAAACAAGTTGTTCCAGTAAAATGGCCTTTAAAGGAGTAAAAAAACATGCCATTACCAAGTAGCGGTCAACTGAGCTTTGATCAAATTAGAACCGAGCACGGAGGATCCGGAGCTGTTGCGATGAATAACTATTATCAAGGAGGTTCTGTTGTTGCTTTTTCTTCTGAAAACACAAATAT